>ERZ780135.638-NODE-638-length-21402-cov-5.577833_pt1 | contig 21402 bp, 17 predicted proteins | sample MGYA00511946_ERZ780135 | MGnify/ENA primary metagenome ERZ780135 (study PRJEB29588, sample SAMEA2151034) | human gut metagenome | biome: human gut; feature: human-associated habitat; material: faeces | place: Denmark | collected 2008/2010 ... | reverse complement strand
GGCAGGGTGCAGCCGCCGCCTGCCATATAAGCGTAGATCTCACACTTGTCGCTGTTCGGGATGATATCCCACCACACGGTGGGAGTGCCCTTGCCCACGTTCAAACCGGTGTTGAACTCATCGAAGGTCTCAACACTGTTGTGGCGCAGGGGTGCTTCGAAGGTGGACTTGACCACAGCCTCCTTCAGCAGACCCTCCACCTCACCGATGAGGGGGAAGTCCACGCCGCACTTTACCCAGAACTGGAGCACACCAGTGTCCTGGCAGCTGGGGCGGTTCAGCTCCTTGGCCAGCTTCTGGTTCCGCTTCATGGTCTCATAAATGACCTTGGACAGCGGTGCGTCCTCCTGTGCGCCCAGCTCATCGAGCTTGGCAATGATGTCGTCCGGCAGCACCTTGGCGATATGGCTCACAAAGTTGGCCATATAGGTCGTCATCTGCTGCACCTGTTCCTGTTTGTTCATTCCAATGCCTCCTTAGATTTGGTACATTTTGCGCGTTGGTTCACTCATATTCAACGTTCCTGTCCGCTTTACTGCGGGAAGAACGGAAATGCGATGGGAAGGATCACCATGCTGACGACGGTTGCGATGAGGATGAGGGGCAGGCCAGCCTTGGCATAATCCTTGAAGGTGTACCCGCCGGCGGAAACCACCATGGTGTTGGCAGGCATACCGATGGGCGTTGCGTAAGCGCAGGAGCCGCCGATGACACAAGCCATCAGGACTGCGCGGGGGTCGGCACCCATGCCCTGTGCGATGCTCAGGCAGATGGGAACCATCAGAGCGGTGGTTGCGGTGTTGGACATGAAGTTGGTCATGACGCAGCAGAGCAGGAAAACCACCAGAGTCAGGACGTAGGGAGAGGGATTCTCGCCCAGAGCACCAATGACGATGTTTGCAATCTCTGCGCCTGCCCCGGTCTTATCCAGTGCAGAGGCCAGAGACAGCGTACCACCGAAGAGGAAGATGGTCTTGAGGTCGATGGACTTCAGGGCATCCTTCTCGGAGATGACACCGGTGAGGATCAGAGCCAGCGCACCGATACAGCCGGTGATGTTGAGCTTGATTCCGATCTGCTTTTCAAAGATCATGCCCAGCAGGGTGAGCACGAGGATGACAAGGGAGAGCACCTGTTTCCACTTGGGAACATTGCTGAAGTCCTGCTCGCCACTGAAGGAGTCATCATCGGAGACGGGGTGGTTGGGCAGCAGCTTCATGCCAAGGGTGGCGTAGAAGAGGATGCCGACGGCGAGGATGGGCAGGCCCACGATGGCGTACTCAAAGAAGCCGAAGGACATCCCGATCTCACCCAGAGCGCTCTGGGCAATAAGGTTGCCCGGTGCGCCGATGAGGGAAAGGTTGCCGCCCATGGCAGCTGCAAACACCAGCGGCATCAGCAGCTTGGAGCGAGCATAGCCGGACTTTGCCGCAATGCCGATGACCACGGGGATCAGGACGGCGGCGGTGCCGGTGTTGGAAAGGAAGCCGCTCATCAGGCCAACGATGACCATGATGGCCACGATGAGGCTGCGCTCAGATTTGGCAAAGTGGGTAACAATGCCACCGATCTTGTTGGCCATGCCTGTTTCAAACAGGGCACCGCCGACAATGAACATGGCGACGAACAGGATGACGTTGCTGTCGATGAAGCCCGCAAAAGCGGTCTTGACATCCAGCACGCCGGTAACGACCAGACCGATACAGACGATCATGGACGTTACGCCGAGGGGGATCTTCTCAAACACGAACATGACGACCGCGAAGAGAAGAAAGAGTAGGGTGATGGTTGCTGCTGACATACTGGGGATCCTCCTTTATGAAATATAATGTATCCATTTCATCAGAGCAAAACAGCCCTGACTTTCGGAACGCCCCAGCTGCACCTCGTTGTGCAGAGTCTTTGCCGCCGTGCTGTGCCCTCACAGCCCTTCTTTGTTCTGGAAGGATCTGCCCGGAACCTTAGAATTCCGGGAATCTCGGCAGCGTCTTTTTTAAATTTTTATATCTAATCTTTGATAATGTATCCATTTGACGACACGAGAATACACCCGAAACAGCGATTTGTCAATCCCTTTTTTCGAGTTTTGTCGCATTGCACGGATTATGTACCAATTTTTGTGCACGCCAGACAAACAGTAGGATACAAGAAGACCCCACGCTACCGCTTTCTGCAAAAAAACGCGCGTTCTCCATCTGTTTTGGAGAACGCACGTTTTATCCTTCTTTTATTCCAGCCGCTTTTTGAAATACCCCTCGGCACAGTAAATGGCACCGCAGGGATTATGCGCCAGAACGCGATCCTTGGCCACCAGCGTTGTGACCATAGCGTCCGAATACTTATAAAACATCGAGTCGTGTCCCACACAAAGTCCGACCTCAATGTTGAAATCGGTGTGCTGTTCGTTCAGAAGCTTTGCCTGTGCGATGGGGTTGCACATGGCCTCAAATTCGCCGGGGTGGATCTTGACCTCTTCCGGGATGCCCACTTCTTCTTTGGAGATGCCACCGGTCTTGCAGATGACCGACACCACCTCAAACCCCTGCGCACGGAGCAGGTCGGCCACGATGCGGGCTTCCTTCCGCAGACCTTTGCAGAATGCAAGACCCAGCTTGTGGTAGCCCATCCGCTTGCAGAACTCCACCGTCTCCTTCAGGCGGGGCCATTGACAGTAGCCAAGCCCCTCAATGGCCGAACAGTTGACGTAGAAATCGTGATTCTCAGGCAAATCATAGCCGGCGCGGGCGGCCTCCATCACCGAAGCATTCCGCATAGGGCAGTTTTTGGGCATCTTTTCCGGCTCGTTGTTGGCGCAGGCCAGAACCGTACAGTTCGCACAGGTATACACTGTCTTGTCCTCCTTGATCTTATAAATAATAGGTCAGCGCATCGTCCATGCTGCGCAGGATGTGCTTTTCCATTTCAGCCCGTGCGGCCATCGCATCCCGTGCTTCCAGCGCCGCATAGATCTTTTTATGCTCGCTCTGGGAGTTGAGGGCATAGTCCAACTCGCTCATCTCCACGCCAATGGACAGACCGTTCCACAGCTCCGAGAGAAGATTGCGCATTTTTTCATTGCCGGAAGCTTCCCAGATCTCAAAATGGAAGGACTGGTTGTAGTCAGTATAATTTCCGGCCTGCTGATGAGAAAGAGCCTCCTCTGCAGTATCCACGCAGTTTTTGATTTTGGACAGATCGGCATTGTTCTGGCAGCAGAGCATACATGCTGTCCCTTCCAAGGCAGCGCGCAGCTGGTAGTGCTCCCGGATGGTCCTTTCCGTTACGCCCAACACAATGGCGCACTTGTTTTGCTTGACTTCCAGCAGACCGTCACGGGCAAGGATCTGAAAGGCCTCCCGCACCGGCGTGACCGACACGCCCAGTTCCTGTGCGGTGTTTTCCAGCGTGAGTTCTGCGCCCTCCGGGATGCTTTTTGAGATAATGGCTTTCCGCAAAGCGGAAGCTACCCGCTCGCGGGCAGGCAGCAGCTTAATGGGTTTCAGTCCCAGCATATTGACTCCTTATCGTTAAAATCAGATGCAGCAGTTCTTCTTCATAGGCGTTCCATGCATCCAGCACATCAGGGGAGCCCTGACGGTCCAGCATCAGCAGGCGGGCAAGCCGGTCGTTCACCGGCGCAGGACGTGCGCTCACGGCAAAGGCAATGTAGGTCTCCTGAATGCTCTCCAGCAGCTTGCGGTGCAGCGGATAGGGCAGGACGGTTCGCAGGGTACGGTGCTGCAGCATCTCGTCTCCTGCCAACATCGCATCCTGCGGCAGCGCACGCATAGCCTGCCGTTCCAACTGAGCCCCCAATGCCAGCATTTGGCGCAGTGTCTCTTCGGTCAAATCTGCCGCTTTTATCCGATTGTTGGGCAGGCGGATGATAAGACCCTGATATTCAAGGATCATCAAGGCCTCCCGCACCGGCATCCGAGAGACACCGAGACTCTCTGCCAGTTCGTTCTGGGTCATTTCAGTGCCCGCCGGGATCTGCCCAGATAAAATGGCCTGCTGCAGGGCTTCCACCACACCGCCGTTTTTCTTCTGGATGCCGATATATTCCATAGAACCCTCCGTGCAAATGTCTTTTTTATATTGTATCCAATTTTACAATAAAAAGCAAGACTTCCTTTATGACAAACAAAAATACCCGGCAGATTCCTTATGAAAAATCTGCCGGATATAGACCGGATGCCCTTGGGGCGTTCCATTCTGAAAAATTGCAGGGCAAATGCAAGCTGTGTTAACTGTTATGTAACCTTGTCAATCAATCTTCCATTCTTCCATGGTCGCAACCAAGCGAGAGATAATGTCCAATCTCCCCTCTCAGCACAAGCTGAGCATACTCTAAAGGCTTATTATAGAGCAGCCAGCCCAGTTCCGCCCGTTGCTCCGGGGTGTTGCCGTATTCGTCCTCCACGGCGATGCAGTCGATGGCAAGGGTAGTGCCACCCTCGAACCGGGCTTCCACCCGGTTGGTGTCCATGTTGTAGCGGCAGGAAAGCAGTTTGTTCATAAGAAAGCCTCCATGTTTTTCACATTTACTTCTTCTGCGGTGGAAAGTTCCGGCTGTCCGTTTGCAGATTCATGAACCCACTTTTTGATGTAGCCCTTTGCAGGTCTACACCCGCCTACTACACAGCCGTTTCTACTGCCAAACTGGAACAACACTCTTTTTGCTCTGCACAAAATCCTGCATCGTTTGGCGTAAAATTGGCGTATGGTGTAGTTTTTACTGGAAATTCACCAAAAGAAAAAGCCTGAAACTTCTCGGTACATCAAGAAGTTTCAGGCTTTATTTTGCTTAAATTGGAAATTTACTGCTCAATCGGCTTCATCGTGGGGAGCTTGACTGGTGGTGATTTATAGCTGTTTACAAGTGTTCATAAGCCTTTGTTTGTGCAAGATAAAAAGGTCTTATTTTTCGCAACTCTACACAACCGTTTACAGCTATTCTCAAATTGGTGGTAAGTCAGTGGTAAGGCTGGTGGTAAACTTATTCGTCCTCGTGAGCGTGCCAACGCTTCAGGACTTCTTCCACCTGTCCAATAAGCTGCTCCTTGTTCGGCATATACAAGACATACCGGGATGCAAAAATCTGATTCGACAAACCGCCCAGCGCATACTCGGCTGCTACGCTGTCCTTGTCAGTGCAGAGGATGATGCCGATAGGAGGATTATCTTCCGGGTCGTTGACCTCTGCGGCGTAGTAGTTCAGATACATATTGATTTGTCCGGCGGCTTCGGGCGTGAGCTTGGTGGTTTTCAACTCGATCAGCACATAGGCGTGTAAAATCTTATTGTAGAACACCATATCCACATAGTAGTGGGTGTTGTTCACTGTGACACGCTGCTGTGTGCCGACAAACATAAAGCCCCGGCCAAGTTCCAGCAAGAAATCTTCGATTTGTCGCACCAGTGCTGCTTCCAAATCGCTTTCAAGGAACGGCTTTTCTTCCGGCAGCCCCAAAAACTCGAATACATACGGGTCTTTGATGATGTCCTCCGGCTTTGTGTAGTCCACACCTTTTTCAGCCAATGCTAAAACTTGTTCCTTGTTGGCATCCCCACGAGACGAGAGCAGCCGTTCAAACAGGGAACTTTCCATCTGGCGTCTTAATTCACGGACAGACCAGCCAGAATTGACCGCTTCTTTTTCGTAGAAGCTGCGCTTCTCCTTATCGGAAATGGATAACAGCTCACAGTAGTGCGACCAACTCAATTTTCCAGACACTGTCTGGAAAATTGGATAGCTGAGATAGAACTGCCGCATATTGTAAACATTCGAGCGCGAAAAGCCCTTGCCAAGCTCCTTTGTCAACGCCCTGGAAAGCTGCGATAAGGTCTTTTCACCATATGCAGCACGAATGCTGTCATTTTGTTCACAACGAACAACGACCTCACCAATCTTCCAATAAGTTGACAGCAGTTCCTGATTGACTTGCTGTGCTACATTTTTACGGGAAGCTTCCAGCAGAGAACGAATCTCACTCACTGCCGGAACAAGAACCTGTGCTACTGGGGCTGCAGATTTATTTTCCATCAGTCATTTTCCTCCTTTCCTTCAAATGTCGTGGTTGCAGATAAGAACTCTGCAAACTTGTCGATTTCCTTTTTCTTGAGATTTTTTGTGGCCTCGGTGTAGATGTTCATGGTGGTGGTAATATCGGCGTGGCCCAATACGTCTTGAATGACCTTCATGTTGATTCCAGCCTCGCAAAGACGGGTAGCACAGGTGTGACGCAGGGAATGACAGCTAAACTTCGGAAGCAGAACAAGGTTTTTCGGCTTGTCCGTACAGACAACCTTTCTCCCGGTGGCTGTAATAAATCAACGTGTGATTTACACTGATTTCACCCGTATCAAGGTTGATGTCCTCCCAACGCAAACCCGTTGCCTCACCAGCACGGAGACCACATTCCACCATCACGGTAATGATAGGAAGCCAGTGATTGTACTTCTCACTGTTTTTCAAGAAGTTCATCAACAGCTTCTGCTGGCCTGCGGTCAGAGCCTTGCGGCGTTCACTATCCAGATTGTGCGTCTGCTTCAACTCTTTCAACGCATTATCGGATGGACTGATGCGGAGATACTCGTCCTCAACCGCAAAATCCAGCACCTGATGCAGCACTGTATGGATGTTCTCCACCGTTGCCACTTTCAGACGCTGCGAATCCACAAGGCCATTGTAAAACCGCCGCACATCCGACTTTTTCAGGCTTCCGACCTTCCGCTTTCCAAACTCCGGGAATACGTACATCTTGTACATATACTCGTAATTGACTAGTGTGTTGGCTTTCAGCCCCTTTTTCAGTTGCAGCCACTGCTCGTGAATGTCATTGATGGTCGCGTTCCGCGCTTCCGAACGAATGCCATCACTGCGGTCACGCTGAATCTCTGCTTCTTTCTCACGAAGTTCTTCCAGACTTTTGGCGTACACATTGTTGCGCTTGCCGTTTTCACTGCGCCAGCGGTACTCATACGTTCCGTTACTGCGCTGATATTCACCTTCCTTTAGAACACGCTTCTTTGAGTCTTTTCTTCTTTCTGCCATCGTTATGTCCTCCATTGTTGGCAGAAAGCAACCTACAGCTTAATCATACCATACCGCCGAGGTGCTTTCAACTGCCGACTTCATTTTTATTGTCAAATCGAAAATAATCGGTCAAGGTGTTCATCCAGCCTGCGGCGTTTCAGCAGCCGCTTCGTACCATTCCAGAGAACAAAGGTACAGTCCTTGGAATCGCTCATTTCGCGCAGTTTGTTGATACCAATGCCGGAATAGGCTGCGGCTTCTTCCAGCGTCAGATTGCTTTTCTCCCAGATCGGAACTTGTCGGGACTTGGTCCCTCCATCTTGCTGCGCAAGACCGTTCCGTCGCTTAAAGTCCCCACCGGGGACTTCATTGCTTCGCAAACGCGAACTTCTTTCATAGGCAAAACCTCCGTGTTTTTGTTTGTAACCAACAGACTGTAACCACAACAGAAAACTTTTTCTGCAATGGTGTGCTGGCAATTTTCCGTATTTATTTTTTCTTATCAGTTACAGGTTACATGGTTACAAATAGGGAAATTATTTGGAATGATGCGACATTGAGGCAGCTGTAAGATGTAACCAAGACCTGTAACCAACAATGTAAAGCAGCCCTTCAAAACGGAAATCCCATCTGTTGGGCTTCTTTGTCTGTCAGTTCTACGAAACCATCTGCATCCACTTTTGCAGCGGTTACACGCTCCCAGCCTTTCTGCACGCCATATTTCGGGTAGCGTTTGGCTGCTTTATGGGCTATCCACCCCTTGATTTCGCCATTCGCAATTCCAGCAGTCATGATCTCACAGATGGCACGGGTTTCCCATTCCGCAGGAAGATTCAGGTTGCCCAGTGCTTCGGTGTAAAGTTGCTTGGAGCATACCCGGTCACCCGTGTAATCTTCCAGAAACGCATAGATCATACCAGCCTGCGTATCTTCCTGCATGAAATCTTTCTGGCAAATCTGCAAGGCCTCCTGCATGGCAGGGCTGAATGTCAGCTTATAATCACCGCTGTTGTAAATCGTCATGGCTTCTGCCCAAAGCTGGTCGATATAGGCACGGGATTCCGCTTCGTTATCCAGAATATGTACTTCAGCCTGTGTTGCATCCACCGGGATGGGGATAAAGCGGCGGTTTCCCGTGCGGTCACGGGGCAGGAAGTCCTGTCGATTGGTCGTTCCTGCAAAGACACATTGCCGCAAACGATCTGCCGGGTGTGTTTCATACGGGATTTTGTAGGTTTCTTTCTGCTTGCTGAGAAAGCTCTTGATTTCCTCGATGCTTTTGGCATTGGCAGTCGCAATCATTTCCGACATTTCCATGATCCAGTGGCCTTGCAGCTTGCGGAACACATTATCATCGTCCATTCGCCGCAAATCATCCGAGAACCATTCATCTTTGATAGCAAGCAGCCGGAAGGAAGAGGACTTTCCTGTACCCTGCCCACCGACCAAGCAAAGCATCATTTCAAACTTGCAGCCGGGATGAAACACCCGTTTGATCGCTCCAAGCAGAAAAATCTTCAAGGCTTCTGCGGTAAGCTCATCTTCTGCCGCACCGAGAAAGCAATGCAAAGCATGGCTTATCCGCTCTGTGCCATCCCACTTCAAGTCATTCAAGTAGTCCCGGATAGGGTGATAATGATTTTCGTTGGCAACAATGCGAATTGCTGCAGACACCCGTTTTTCGCTGTACAGGCCGTATTTTTCCATTCGGCGCAGAATGTACATCATATCGGTGTCGGTCAGCGTAGGGCCGGAACGCTGCCAACCCATCGGCTTTACAATATCAATACGTTCACTCAGCAGATTCAGCCGGATGGAATCTGCAAGAACTGGGTCGTTCTGCAAAACAGTCACACAGTTTTGAATCGTGTTCTGAACACCACCTTTTTCAGCCTGCGAGAGCATTTTGCGGATGTTGGAAATGGTCGATCTCGTATTTTCGGATTCGTTGGGCAATCTGTTGAACCTCCTTCCGACGCTCGGTGAGAAAATGTCGATTCTCTATCAGATATTGGATGTAATCAGTATAATGCAGGCTGGCAACAAAGCAGGGATGCAGTTCTTCCTCTGCTGACTTCGGCGCAAATCGTTTGCGCCAGTCACCCAGAATCGCGCTGCACTCGTACAATGTTTGGATTGGGTTTTGACCTTTATATTCCACAATTTTCGGATACTGTAGTGGAAAAACAGGATTCCCCGAAAGTCCAAAATCTGCGACCAGCTTTTCCGCCGCCTTCCGCAAGGACAGCTGAAACAGTTTTGCGGTGAAGTCGATTACATCACCATCCGCTCCACAGCCAAAACAGTGAAACCGGGAATCCACTTTCATGCTGGGATTGCGGTCTGCATGGAATGGACAGCAAATCATGCTGCTACGGTTGGGTTGAAAGCCATAGGCTTCTGCGGTCTGCCGGGTAGTGATATTCCGTTTTACGATTTCAAATAAATTGTTGTTCTTGAAAATTGACCTCCTTCTTATTTTCAAAAGTCCCTGCCGGATGGGAAAGCCCTGCACGGGCTTACGCATCCGGCAGGGTTCCGGGGTGCGGGGTGGAAGACCCTGCTGATTTACAGGCTCATATCGTAGCTGCGCTTCTTGGCTCGCGGCCGCTGTTCACGCTGCTGCAATTTTTCCATTTCAAGGATGCTGTCAACATTGGCAAGTACCGTCTGTATTTCTGTATTGCGTTCCTTAAAATAGTGGTATGTTTCATACCGTGCATCCTTTGTGCACATCAGAAGTTCTTTTTCTGCCCGGAAATCTTTCATCGAAGGGAATTTTTCGTCTAGGAAATCCCGCTTTAGAAATTGACGCGCTTCCTCGTATTTTGCAATTTCATCGAAATGGGTTTGCCGAAAAATTTTCTTGTTAGGTGCTTTCAGAAATTCGCTATAAACAGATCTTGTAGAAAAATACTGACCCAAATGATGAATCTGCTCGTTGACCTTTTTCAGCTTGACTTCCGTGAGTTTCGCATCACTTCGAGCCGTCGCCATTTTTCGGTCAGTACTCTCGGCAGCTTCATAAAGTTTTTCGTATGAATCATATCCGTGCTCTTGCACATAGAGAACGGTCTGCGCCATCTTCTGTAAATTTGAGATTTTGACTTTCTGGGCATAGGCATAGCTCTGCTGGGCTTTTACGCAATCCTGCAAATTTACAACCAGCCGGAGATTCGACTTGATGTACAGCGCATCCATAGGATCATTGACACGACACTGCTGCTTTTCTTTCTCGGCTGCGTTGCACTGAAAAAGCAGCAAAAGATGCTCACGGTCAAAACTGGTTCCCAGCGTTCTGGCAGAGATAAATTTCTCCCTGTCTGCTGGAAGGTAGCTGAATCGCCCTCGATGGTCTTTCACCAAAATGCCGTATTCCAGCTTTAAGAGGTTTTGGAAATCCATAAAAGATGCAGATCGTTTTGCTATATCGGTAATGGCATTTCGGAATTTTTCCTTCTCCGTTTCAAAAGTCGTCTTTGCTGGTGTGAACCCATCGCCAAGAAGTTCCAGATTGGTAAGGTCCAGGTTGATCTGTCCGCGCCGTTTAGCGTAATATTCCTGCTCCGAAACTTTAGAGAAAGAGGGGGAAAGCAAATCGATCTGATTCAAGTTTTCCCTCATGCAAATATCCATCAGAGATTTCTGTAAATGTTTCAAGTAGTCTTTTGTCAGATGGTGCTTGTGCCCTGCCTTGCAGTCAATGGGTCGCTCCATAAAGGACTGCTTAGGTACATCCAGCTTTCGCAAACTGTTGATTACGATATGGACATGAATATTTCCGCTGCCATTGTGACCGTCCATGTGCGTACAGACCAATGCCTGATGCCCCGGAAAATTTGCTTTTGCGTATTCCAGTCCAAGCTCCTGTGCCCGTTTCCCCGTCAAGCAATTTTCTGTGCTGTCCCGTGGGTCAAAGCTGATGATGTAATGATGGCTTTTGATTTCATTCTTATTTTTGTTCTTCTGATATTCGCGGTTCAGCTGCTGGCAGGCCGCATCAAAGGAATAGGGTTCACAGTTCAGGCCGTCCAGATAAAACTCATCCCGCATAATACGATTTCCGTTTTGGTCAAGGATCGGAGTTTTCCGAAGTTCGTCATGCTTGAAAATCAGATATTCCAGCGCAGCACCATAGTTGGAGCTCTTACTTGCGATGTGCTTTAAGATTGCCATAATTCTTTCCTGCCATTTCTGCGACTTGCTCCCGCATTTCAAAAATACAGGAAATTGCATGGTTGATATTTTCGAGCATAGCGCGCGACTGGATACCGCCGCTGTTGAAGAACGCCGCGATCTGGTTCAGATTATTCCCGATGGCGGCAAACTCCCGTGTGATGGCTTCAATTTCGTCCGGGTGGACATAGAACACATACGAGGTATTCACGCGGCCTTTCATCAGCATCTGCGCTGTAAATTCAGAGAGGGTCATTCCGGCATCTTCTGCCTGCCGGTGTAAAAGTTCATGTACTACTTCTGTAACTCGTGCGGAGATTACTTTTGTCTTTACGATAGATTTCACTTTTTTCTTCGTTCTTGGCATGGGGTCTCCTTTCCAAAATCAAAAATTTGATTTTCCCGGCAGTGCATCTGCACTCCGGCTGTGATCTGCTGCAGCAGGCCACCAACAGGCAAAATCATGTGATTTTGCACGCTGTGCGGGTATGGGGAGCGCAATCCCCATCAAGATGCCGCCGTGGAGAAACCGCCCGTAGGAGCGGTTTCGTATACAAAGGCGAATCTTGCTCTTAACTACCGTCCACTCTGTCCCAGCCCGTTCCTGCCCGATTCTCTCCGACGTTTTTTCTGGTAAGACGCGCAGAATGCACATTCAGTACCGGAGATATCCTGCTGGGGTGGCTCATGCGATTTTCAAGGTGCGATGTGACTTTGTAAGGAATCGGGAAATTTCATCAGTGATACCGTAGTGAATTGGCTTACTTTTGAAAACACTTCCTATACCCTATACAAACTTTAAGGGGTGTTTTTAAACCGGGTCTTTTGAAAGTTCAAAGAAAATTCATTTTTCTAACGTTCCCCTCTACCTATAACATTCTAAAATGGGCGTTTGGCATACAGATTTTCAAATTTTGTTGAACTACCTAATTTTAGAACATGGATTTTGTTTATTTTCCACTCATAAAACTAGAGGAAAGCCGTTTCACAAAAGATTTTGAAGGCCCCTACACTAATAGGAATCCGCAGGGCTGTTTTGGAATACAGTTTTGAAAATTTTTCAATTTAAGAAAAAAGAAAAACGGCAAAGCAGATAAAATCCACTTTACCGTTTTGTGTCGATAGCGCGATACACGTAAATTACTGCCTTGGCTTTTCCGATAATTTGCCTTATGAGAAGGTCGGCAAAAATGAGCCTGTCTGCATTGCAGATGAAGTGCCGTTTGACATTCCGGAGAGCTGGGAGTGGGTACGATTTTCAAATATTATTGAACTGCAATCTGGACAGGATATGACTCCCGATAAGTACAACAGCACGCAGTTGGGAATACCCTATATTACAGGTGCATCTAATATTGCAAATGGAAATGTCGTTATCAATCGATGGACAGAATATGGAAAGGCTTTTGCACATAGAGGCGATTTGCTATTAACCTGTAAAGGAACTGTGGGTTCTATGGCAGTATTGAAAGAGCCTCAAGTTCACATTGCTCGACAGCTTATGGCCATTCGTTCACTTTCAGATGATATAGAGATTTCATATATAAAGATTGTCCTAGAAACGTTGATTCCTATATTAAAGGCTGCTGCTAAAAGTATGATACCGGGAATTGCAAGAGAAGATGTACTTCATTCATTATTGCCATTACCTCCAACTAGTGAGCAAAAACGAATATGCGGAAAAATAAAAGCTCTGCTTCCACATATAGAAATATATGATATCAAAGAAAAAACTGCTGCACAATTAAACAGCTCATTTCCAGATACTTTGAAAAAGTCTGTTTTACAAGATGCTGTTCAAGGAAAGCTCGTTCTCCAAGACCCTGCCGATGAATCAGCTTCCGCACTACTGGAACGTATTCGTGCAGAGAAAGAACAACTTATCAAAGAGGGCAAAATCAAACGTGACAAGCACGAATCGGTCATTTTCAGACGGGATAATTCTTATTACGAAATCTCTGGTAAAAAAGAAGTTTGCATTGATGACGAAATCCTGTTTGACATTCCTGAAAGTTGGGAGTGGACAAGATTAGGAAATGTATTAGCCTCTACTGATGCAGGAAAAAGTCCACAATGTGAGGATCGCTCTTGTAACAAAGGCGAAGCTGGTGTTATTAAAACAACGGCTGTACAAGATGGATATTTTCTTCCGAACGAAAATAAAGTATTGCCTACATCATTTACAATACAAAAGGATCAGCTAATTAGAAAGGGGGATTTGCTGATTACGCGCGCTGGACCTCGTAATAGGACTGGAGTATTATGCGTTGTTGATGTGGAATGTGAGAAGTTGATTCTATCGGATAAGACTGTGCGGCTAGCCTACATTCGTAATAATGTCAATCCGCACTATCTTCAGATTGCACTATCAAGCCCCGCAATTCAAAATATGGTTGTTAAGGCAATGTCGGGAATGGCTGAATCACAGGTCAATATATCACAGAGCAACATGAAAAAGTTTTTGATTCCGATTCCACCATTAAACGAGCAAAATCGAATCGTTGATAAATACAAAACTGTTTATTCAGCATTTGTAAATAAGTTTGAGTTCTTATTATGAGAAGGTCGATGGAATTGAACGTTGCATCGACGATGAGCTGCCGTTTGAGATTCCCGAAAGTTGGGAATGGTGCAGACTCGGTACAATTCTGCAAAAGCTAACAGATGGTACACATTCAACACCCAAATACACTGCTAGAGGCATTCCATTCATATCTGTAAAAGATATAAGTTCTGGTAAAATTTCTTTTGAACGAACAAAATTCATTTCAAAAACAGAACATGAACTTCTCGCGTCTCGTTGTGACCCACATCGAGATGATATTTTACTTACTAAAGTGGGAACAACTGGAATCCCAGTATTGGTTGATACCGATAGGCCTTTTAGCATTTTTGTGAGTGTGGCGCAGCTTCGATTTTCAACAGAACTGCTAGACAAATTTTTCTTGATTTATCTTCTAAAGTCACCGCTTGTACAAACTCAATGTAGAGAAAACACAAAAGGGGTTGGAAATAAAAATTGGGTGATGCGTGATATTGCAAACACGTTGATCTGTATTCCACCATTGGCAGAACAAAAAAGAATACAAGCAAGTCTAGCTAATGTGCTAAAATCGATTTGATAAGAAAGAGCGTCTGAACTCATTTTTGAGAACAGACGCCTTTTTTTACCAGTCTACGATATTATCTACTAAAGTCCTCTGCTCTGTTGCGGTTTTGCGCAAATAAATTCGCGTCGTTTCAATACTTTCATGACCCATCAAGTCTGCAAGGAATGCAATGTCGCTGCACCGATCCAAAAAGCTTTTTGCAAACCGATGCCGGAAAGAGTGGGGATAAACCACCGCAGGATCAATGCCATACTTTAACGCCAGCTTCTTCAGCTGTCCAGAAATACCTCTTGTGGTGATTCGTTCGCCGAAGCGATTCAAAAAGATAAAGCCGCTGTCCTGCTGTTTTTCTTCCAACCAGACAATGGCTTCATCTTGCAATGATTTGGGAATGTAGATGCGGCGCAGCTTTCCACCTTTAGAATAAAGATCGAGGTGTCCAAGCTTAATGTGTTCAACTTTGATTTGCACCAGCTCGCTGACGCGCGCACCCGTAGCAGCCAAAAAGCGGATGACAAAATACCAAAGCATATTGTCATCGCGCTTCAGGCAGTTTTTGAAGTAGATGTAGTCTGCTTCGCTAATGACATTTTCGAGGAAGGCTTTCTGCTGCACCCTGATGGATGACAATTTCCATGAATCCTTTCCGATGCTTTCGAGGTAGCAGTTGATAGCGCGGATTCGTAGATTAACTGTTTTGGGCTTGTACTGCTCAATCAGCCAGGCTTTGTGCTCTTTCAAATTGCGTTTGGTGATGGCCTCATGCCGTTCCCCAAACTGCCGCACAGCAAACAAATAGGATGTTACAGTGTTTTCTGAGAGATTTGTTCCTCTCAAGTGTCTTTCAAATTCTTCAATCATAGTGAAAGACCTCCTTTCACCATGAGTATACAAAAAGAGTTATAGAACCGCTATTTTTGAAAGGACTAGAGAGATTCTTTGAAGGATGCGGAACAGTTCCTTTTCCGGTGGAATAGAAACCAATAATTCACCTATGGAATCAAGTCGAAAGCTATTTTTTATGCCATGTTGATTTGCGTTATAGAATTTTTGGGCGTAGTCAGTCAGAAGCAAATATGGAATATATTTATTCCGCATTTCTGGAAGAAAACGTATCATCGCAGTGTGCTGGTTGATGTAGGCTTTCTCAAATCCATCTGGTATCAGACCAAGCATTCCGACATCGCCTGTTATAGAGAACAGTAAATCGCCACTTTGTAATGAAGTTCGTGTTCCCTCGGCCTTTGAGGGGATGGTAACACGCTGGATATGTTCTAGCCGCAGGTCAAAAGAATTTTTTGACAGATTTCCCATGCGAAGAAATGCTGCACCCGTAGTTGAGTAATATTTTGCCCAATCGCGTGAACCGCTGGTAATGTTCTCTGTCAAAGATTTCAAACGACACCATCCCCAACTTTCGGGAATCTCAAACGGCAATTCATCGTCGATGCAGCGTTCAATTCCATCAACCTTCTCATAATAAGAATTATCCCGTCTAAAAATAACGGATTCATGCTTGTCCCGTTTAATTTTTCCGGCTTTAATGAGCTGCTCTTTTTCTGCACGGATGTGCTCTAACAGAACGGATGCTGGTTCGTCGGCAGAATCTTGGAGAACGAGCTTTCCTTGAACAGCATCTTGCAAGATAGACTTTTTCAGTTGCGCTGGAAATGTATCGTTTAGTTTTTCTAAACGCTGATGCGTTATGTCATACATCTGAATGGTGGGGAGAATTTCTAATAGCTGTTTCAAAATTCGGCGTTGCTCAGAAACTGGCGGAATCGGAACCAACGCCATACTCAGTCGTTCATCGTTAATCGCCGGATATGCGACCCCTTTTGAGTTGGCAGTATCGTTAGCATAGCTATCAAAGTCGGGAGACATCATATAGTAAAACAAAAACTCATTAGAATAATCTGCACAACACTTTAAAACAGCAAATCCTGTACTAGCGATTGCCTCTCTTGAAAATTCACGGTTTATAATGCACATATTATGTAGATAGGGACGAACTGTAGAATATAAAATATCCCCCTCATTCACAATTTTTCTTGCTCGTGATGCAGCTTTTTCAGGCACGACAATAGTTTCCTGTTCATTTAGCTTCTGATGTTTATTGTCAATCGAGCCTATATCAATATAACAAAATTCTGAGGTTGGTTTCTTTTGACCGTGATTGTAAGTAAGAGTTTTTAACCTCACCCACTCCCAGCTCTCCGGGATGTCAAACGGCACTTCATCTGCAATGCAGACAGGCTCATTTTTGCCGACCTTCTCATAAGGCAAATTATCGGCTCCACGAAAAATCACAGACGGATTCTTTTCCTTTTTGATTTTGCCCTCTTTGATAAGCTGTTCTTTTTCTGCACGAATGCGTTCCAGCAGCACAGAAGCAGGCTCGTCATTGGGGTCTTGCGGAACAAGTTTGCCCTGCACTGCCATTTGCAGAATGGAATTTTTCAGTTGCTGTCCTGTCATTTTTTCTTCCTTATCTATGTAGCTCAGTCCTGTGCATCAAGGTCAATGCCCAGAATCTCCGTGATCTGAGCAAGGATTCGGTCAATGTCTGCGTTCAGGCTGGCGCGCTTCTCCTGATACTGCTGAATCAACTCTTTGGGCGGTAGGATTTCCTCTTCCTCATGCGGATAGCCACACAAGTCAATATTATAGTTGCGGTCTTTGATCTCCTGTACGGTGTACTTTTTGGCCTTGTCAAACCCGTCCAGCTGAATTTCTTTGCGGTCACTCCACCATTCTACCGCAGGAGCAAAGTGTTCCAGCTTCATGGGCTTGGTCTTGCTGAAATGCTTGTAGCCTTTCGGCATATCCAGACGATAAAACCAGGTTTCCTCTGTCGGGCCAGTATGGTCAAAGAACAAAATGTTGGTCGTAATCGACGTATATGGGGAGAACACACTACCCGGCATACGGATGATGGTATGGACATTGAACTCAGAGAACAGTTTCGTTTTGATTGCTACTTTGGCATTGTCTGTGCCGAACAAAAAACCATCCGGCAGAATGACTGCTGCGCGGCCATTTTCTTTCAGTCGATACATAATGACGGACATGAACAGGTCTGCTGTTTCGCTGCTGGCAAGGTCAGCCGGAAAGTGATTTTTAACATCGTTTTTCTCAGAACCACCATAGGGAGGGTTCATCAAGATAACATCTACCTGATCGTCCTCGGTATAGTCCAGAACATCCCGAAGCAACGTGTTATCGTGGAACACCTGCGGCACATCCAAGTCATGCAGCAGCATATTGGTGATGCACAGCATATATGGGAACTGCTTCTTTTCAATGCCATATATGGAGTTTGCATACAGGGCTTCATCATCTGTTGTCTTGACCTTTTTATGCAGAGCTTTCAGCCAACTGGTGATAAAACCACCTGTGCCACAGGCAAAATCGGCCATCTTCTCCCCGATTTGTGGGTTGATCATCTGCGCCATAAAATCAGTCACGGCGCGCGGCGTATAAAATTCACCTGCAGAGCCAGCACTTTGCAGCTCTTTTAGAATAGTTTCGTAAATCTCACCAAACGCATGACTTTCTGCATAATCACTCAGGTCAAGTTCATCAATCACATTGATAACTTGTCGGAGCAAAACGCCATCTTTCATGTAGTTGTTTGCATCTGCAAAGGTAGTCTGCACGATTGCTTTTTTGATGGGCGTAGAAGCGTCCACAGGTAACTTTTTCAAAGTAGGGAACAGCGTATTGTTGACAAATTCCAACAGTGTGTCACCCGTTATGCCCTTACCGTTTTCATCGTGTGCCCAGTTACGCCAACGGCAGGGTTCAGGAATAATTGACTGGTAATCCTTTTCGTCCCACTCCCAATCATTCTCTTTGGCATCGTACACTTTCAAAAAGAGCATCCATGCAATCTGCTCAATGCGCTGCGCATCACCGTTGATACCTGCATCGTTCCGCATAATATCGCGGACACGCTTCACAAAATTCGATAAATTTCCCATTGTTATGCAATTTCTCCTTCATAGATTGCCTGTTCCAGTTCCTTAACAGCTTTCAGATACCCGTCTTTCCCGCCAAAGTAAGAGGCAATCTTTTGAGGCTTGCCCATTTTCAGGAACGGGTCAAGCCGCAGAATTTCCGTTTTCTCAATTTCATAAATGCCAGTATTCATATACTTGTCCAGAAGTGCCTCCAGAACATCTCTTGCTGCACCGCTGTATTTGCTTAGAAAGTCGCGTTTTTTGACATTTTCTGCTCGTTCTCTGCGCGTCAAAGGCTTTTTATCAAACGCAACATGGCAGATAAAGTCAAAGTCGTCCACATCCGTCATGTTCTGGTCGGCCTTTAGTGCTTCAAGGTCAATACCATGCTCCAAAAGAAGCTCCCGGATTTTTTCTTTCTTTTCTTCAGCAGACCATTGACGGATAAAATTGTCCAGTGAAGCGTACGAGCCACGGATATTTTCTTTCGTGTAGTCAATAATGCTTTCCTGCCGGAGCAGTTTCCCGCCTGCATCATAAATAGAAACCGTTTTGTAGATGATCTCCACCCGACAGCCGTCTTTATCAACGATTGGTTTGGGTTTCTTGGGGTCTGGCGGCGTGGGAGGGTCAGATGTTCCTGAGCCCTTTTTCGGTACGGGCTTATCGTTCTCTTTTTCGGAATCGAAGTCCTCGTTCATTTCAATCGGACCATCCCAATCCGGGTCCGCAAAAAGTCGGCTCACATTTCGGAAATCCATCACAACAAAATGGGTCTTGCCTTCTTTTTCGCGCAGACGGGTTCCGCGGCCAATGATCTGCTTGAATTCAGTCATAGAGCCAATCATTTCATCCAAAACAATCAGCTTTGTCATCTTGCAATCCGAACCCGTGGAGAGCAGCTTGGAGGTAGTCGCAATAACAGGATATTTCGAGCCAACAGAGATAAAATAATCCAGCTTACTCTTTCCATAAGTATCGCTGCCTGTAATGCGGACAACATAATCGGGATTCTGCTTCACCATGTCAGCGTTCTGGTTTGCCAAAGCCATCCGCATACGCTCTGCCGCTTCTTCGGTTGGGCAGAACACAATGGTTTTTGCCATACGGTCGGTACTTTTCAAGTACCGCGTGATTTCAGCAGCAACTTGATTGATACGATCTTCTATAATGATGTTGTAGTCGTAATCGCTGTTTGTGTAAATACGATCTTCGATTTCATTTCCGTAAATATCGCGCTGGCCCTTGCGAGGACGCCATCCCTCACCAATATCAGTCATAACATTGATTACCTTAAAAGGTGCAAGAAAACCGTCCTCGATTCCTTCTTTCAGACTGTAAGTATAGATGGGTTCACCAAAGTAGTCGATGTTGGAAACATATTTGGTTTCTTTAGGCGTAGCGGTCATGCCGATTTGCGTAGCAGAAGCAAAATATTCCAGAATTTTGCGCCAGTTGCTTTCTTTCTTCGCCGAGCCACGGTGACACTCATCGACAATAATCAGGTCAAAGAAATCCGGGCTAAAGAGCTGTGACAGCTTATCGAGTGCATTTTCAGCGTTCTCGTCTTGTTCTTCGTTCTTTCCAGCGAGCTGCTGATAGAGAGAAAAATAGACCTCATAAGAAGTAATCGTGCGAGGGTCGTCCTTAGAAAAATTCACCTTATGAATGACCTTTTCCAGCGGCGCAAAGTCCTGTTGGATAGACTGGTCAACAAGATTGTTCCGATCCGCAAGATAGAGAATCTTTTTCTTTAAGCCACTTTTGAGCAGACGATACACAATTTGAAACGCCGTATAAGTTTTACCTGTACCAGTTGCCATTACCAACAAAAGCCGATTCTGCCCTCTTGCAATCGCGTCCAACGTGCGGTTGATGGCAATGCGCTGGTAATAGCGCGGCGGGTAAGTGTTTTGGCTGCTATAATACGGTTGTGCAATCATTTTCTCCTGTACATCCGTCAGACCAGTTCCATTGTTTGCGCCTGCTTTGTACCGCTCAACCAACTCTTTTTCCGTTGGAAATTCGTCAAGGCCAAAGGTGCGCTCTTTACCTGTCAAAAAGTCATGCTCCGCAAAACCATCCCCATTTGAGCTAAAGGCAAACGGAACATCCAACATCTGCGCATAGGTCATGGCCTGCTGCAATCCATGGGAAACCGTATGATTGTTGTCTTTTGCTTCAACAATGGCAATCGGATTATTCGCGCTCAGGTAAAGCACATAGTCTGCACGTTTCGGCTTTTCACGGGCCACAACGTTACCTTTGAGGTTGATACGGCCATCCGTAATTTTTGTTTCCAGCGTGATGTGCTGGTTGTTCCACTTTGCCGTGATTGCGGGTGTGATGTAGTGAAACTTAATATCTTCTTCGGACATTTGACTCTTTGAAAGCACCGCCATACAGACAACCTCCTGCATTGTAGAATCCCGAAAACTTCCAGATAATCAATATTATCGGAAGTTGTATGCCGCAACGACCTTTAAGGTTAAACTACTCCAATTATTACTATACCACGACTTGATTCGGTGGGCAACAAGACATATCAGTATTTTTTCGAAATGCTCTTAATATCTTCCAAGCATGAAAAGCACCCCTGCCAATCTATGTGTCATCGCACATTTCATTGGCAGGGGTGCTTGTGTTTATTGTAGGCTGCTTTCCGTTTTACTGATGCAAATTATCAAATTTGGTGGTAAGTTGGTGGTAAATTCACATTGCTCCAGTATCACGCATCACGATTTTTAACGGATATAAGCCAATTTTTGCGTTTTACTGCTCAATCGGCTTCATCGTGGGGAACAGCAGCACGTCACGGATAGAAGCGCTGTCCGTCAGCAGCATGACCAGACGGTCAACACCGAAGCCGAGGCCACCCGTGGGAGGCAGACCGTACTCCAGAGCGTTGATGTAGTCGTAATCGACCTGTGCCTTGCAGTCGGGCTCGATGGCCTTGCGCTCGGCGACCTGACGCTCGAAGCGGCCCTTCTGGTCGATGGGGTCGTTCAGCTCGCTGAAAGCGTTGCCGTACTCGGTGCAGTCGATGAAGTACTCAAAGCGCTCGGTAAAGGCGGGATCATCCGGCTTGCGCTTGGCCAGCGGGCTGATTTCGACA
>ERZ780135.613-NODE-613-length-22207-cov-11.267199_pt1 | contig 22207 bp, 19 predicted proteins | sample MGYA00511946_ERZ780135 | MGnify/ENA primary metagenome ERZ780135 (study PRJEB29588, sample SAMEA2151034) | human gut metagenome | biome: human gut; feature: human-associated habitat; material: faeces | place: Denmark | collected 2008/2010 ... | reverse complement strand
GGTAAGCGAGGAGATCCACAGGCGTTTGAAAGGCTTGGTACAGCCCAGGTAGGAATATATCCACCGGAAGATGAGTTCCCCCTCGCGCCCGGCATCGGTCGCCACGATGATGCTGTCACATTCGGAGAACACCCCGTCGATGACCTTGAGCTGCCTGCCGGCGGTGATGTCCGTCACCATGCCCCTGTCCGTGCGTATCTGCCGTTCCACAAGACGGAACGGTTCGGGAATCATCGGAAGGTCTTCGGCGGTGGTTCTCGTGTAGCCGTATGTCCCCGGCAATGCCAGCGAAACCAGATGTCCCAGCGCCCATGTCACCATGTAGCCGTTTCCTGTTATGTAGCCGTCCTTTTTCTCTGTAGCCCCGACCACACGGGCTATCTCCTGACCGACACTCGGTTTTTCTGCTATGATTGCTATCATGATTCGGATAAGAATTAAGCCGTTTCCCGCTTGCCGACGTGCGGAGGGACGGGAAACGGCGGTTATACATTCGGTTTACATAATTATAAAGGTGGAGTTACTCTCCCACGGGCTTGATGCCGAGGATTTCGAGCAGCGGGTCACCGTCCTTGCGTACCAGCTGAAGCGTGGCGTCCATCACCACGTCCACGCCGAGCAGCACCAGACTGAGCGATACCACGTTCGTTTTCTTACCGCTGAGCAGCGTATCGAGCTCCCCGGCCATTTCCAGCTCGTCCTTCAGGATGCCGATGGCGGCCAGCTCGTCCCAGTTCACGTCTTCCGCCTTGAAAGGCGTGTTGTTTTCCTTGTTCATTTCCATGTTCTGATTTTTTTGGATTCAACATTCGTTTTGCTTTGACCCTCAGGCTATGCCCGCGCCCCTGGATTGACGGTTTTCCTCTCCCTGTCTTTGTGTGGCGGACACCACGTTGCGCTGCGAGGCGTCGCGTCTGCGGTCGGGATTCTCGTTGTAGAAGTCCAGCCGTCCCTGGTTGAAGTTCGCCTTGACGTACTGCGAGATGGTCTTGCCGTCATACCCCTTGATGCCCTCGACCAGTACCGCCTTGCCGCTTTGGAGGTCGGCACGCTGCTTGCGGGTAAGCTCCACGTCCCATACCTTGGCCGGTATCTTGAACTCCTCGCGCTGGTCGAAACCGTCCGGGGTGCGCGAGTAGCTCAGACGGCCCGTTTCGAGGTCTGCCTTGATGAACGAGGAGAACTCCTCACCCCTGCGGTTGACCATGCTGTTGAGGAAGATGACCTTGCCCTCGCGGAGCTGCTGCTGTTCCTCGGGAGTGACCTTCACGCCGTTGATTTCATTCGGGATGTAGATTTCCCGTGCGCCTTCAGGGGAGTCGGGGTTGTAGCGGGTGTAGGACGGGCGGCCTGTCGCCTCGTCAAGCTTCACGTAGGAGGAGAACAGTTCCCCATCCTTGCGCTTCATGCCCTCCACGAAAATGGCCTTACCCCCGTTCAAATCATCGATCTGTTTCTTGGTCAGTTCCACGCCTCCCAGATACTGCCGGTTGAAGAGTTTGTCGTTCTCGAAGATGAACTCCACGCCCTTGCGCTCGGCATTGACCTGGATGTGGGCGTCGAACGGATTGCCCGATCTGGCTGTCATTCCTTCGATGAATATTTTCTTTCCTTCACGCAGGTCGTTCTGTTCCTGTTCGGTCAGTTTCACCCCATTGATTTCACGTGGTATGAAGACATTCTCGGCTTTCATCGCCACCACCTCGTTGGTCAGCTTGTCGATGCTGACGAAAGAGGGGACATACTCGCCATTGCGGTTTTTCAGTTCCACGACACGCCCCATGTTGCCCGTCTCAAGCAGGTTCTTCTTGTCCTCGTCAGAGAAGATGTGTCCGAAATAGGGACGGTCGAGGTCGGGTTTCTGCCGGATACCGTGGATGCCCAGTACGATGTCTCCAGCCCGGGACTGCTGGAACGAGAGCCTCGCGTCGGTACGTAATACGGCAGAGCCGAAGTTCATGCTGATGGGCACTACCTGGTTGGTCTTGTAGCCCCTGAGCATCTGGTCGAGCAGCCCCCGTTCCTGAAGTTCCTCACGGGAGAGCCCGAAGTTCTTTAGCTGTTCCCAGTTGATCATGGACTCGTTGTAGCGGTACTGGGGCTGTTGCTGCGTGCCTCCACCTTGGGCGGCCTGCTGCTGTGTTTCATTTTCTTTTGCCATTTCTTCTTGATTTTGATGGTTGATACTTTGGTTTTCCTTGTCGCGGGGGACAATCTCGTACTGCTTGAGGAATTCTTCCACCGCGTCTGTCTTTTTTCCGGCAGCGAGGTCTTCGATGGCCTGCCGCACTTTCGGGTCGTCCAGTGCTTTCTCCTTGACGGAGAGGATGCCGAAACGTGTCGGGTCCTTGAACTGACTCCAGAAGTTCTTCAGGAAATTCTCGAACATGCTGGCGTAGCGGTCGATCTTGAGGAAGGAATTGCGGTACTTCCTGTCCGCCGGCACTGTTTCGTGCCTGCCGTCCTTGTCGAGTTTGCTGACCGCCTGGAGGAGTAGCTCCATCTTGTCGAGGATAAGGATGATGTCACTCATCTGCTCGTTCTCGGTGACCTGCGGTTTGAGGGGCTCGTCCCTCACGTTTTTCTTTGCCATAACTTTGATTTTTTAACGTTGATAACTGTTGTTGTCTCTGCAAATATATAGGCACGAATTTGATAAATCACTATGTTTCAGTACGTTGCACCATCTATTTCATCGGATGTCATCCTGTTTCACCGCAGGAGGGAAAGCGTGAGGCAGAAAAACGGGAAAGTCAAAGGAAAAAGTATGGCAAAAGCACTGTATCCAATAGGAGGAAGAGAGCGGGAACACACGAAAGGTAAGCCCCAAACAAGAAAAAAGCAGACCGGAAAGAGGGAACGGTAGAAAACGGCTGGAACGGCACGAAACCGACAAGGAGAAAACTGTATTATGCAGAGTTGGGAGCGAGCTGTCTTTAGTCCCCGCTTCCTTGTGCCGCTCTATAAGACAGGAAGAAGATTTTGTATGGGAGATGTGTTGACAGCGTAATCCATTGGGACATCAAGCACGGCAAAATACCGCCGTCAGATTGTTTTTTATCTTGTCCTATGCGTCGTAGGTCGCTTCGCTTGCTAAGTCCCGACCGTCTCCACAACTCGGACGGCGATACCGGAACGTTTTTTCGGGTGAAAAATTACCGCAGGGAATTTTTTGCCCGAAAACTGGAGGCCCGAACGTGGAAGGTATCGTCCTCCGAGTTATCTTCTTGAAGGGATTTGTCAAGCGAAGCGTGCTTATGATGGATTTTTATAGAGGAATATGGAATAAGACACCTTGATGATAAAAGTGCGCTAAAAAAGTGCAGAAGTAATCAGATTTTGATTACCTTTGCACTAAAAGCGCTCGCTATGACAATAAGAGAATGGATTAGAGATAGGGAAATTGGTGGCTTTCCAACTTTTTCGGTTGATGATGTAAGGCAAACATTTCCTGATTATTCGGAGCAAGTCATCAAGAATGAATTATTCCGATTATCAAAACAAGGCATCTTATGTCCTGTGTATAAAGGCTTTTATGTCATAATTCCTCCTCAGTATGCAGCAAAAAGGATGGTTCCTCCAATATATTACATTGATCAATTGATGTCGTATCTGAATAAACCATATTATATCTGTTTATTGAATGCCGCAGAAATTTTGGGTGCAGCTCATCAACGGCCACAGAAGTTTTCTGTAATGACGGTATTCCCAAAGTCTTCCGTCTCTTCATCAAAGAATAATTCGCTTGTTTGGGGATATCGCAAGGAGATTCCATCTGATTTTTTATTGTTCAAGAATTCTGAGACAGGAGTGATATACTATTCAAATGCTGAATTGACAGCCATTGATATTGTACACTATGAACAATATATCGGTGGCCTCTCAAGGGCAGCGACCATTTTGGATGAATTAGCAGAAAAACTTGATTTTCGTAAAGCTTCCGATAACTTATTTAACTATACATCAATCGCTACTATCCAACGATTGGGATATATATTGGATGATATTTTAGAACAGAAAGAGATTGCAGAAGTGTTACATTCTGAATTATTGACATATGTCAAGCGTTTTAGATATATTCCCCTTAGTACACACAAAACTGATGAGAATGCAGAAAAGAATACTCGTTGGAAAGTTTATATAAATTCGATAATAGAAACAGACGAAATATGATAAACAGAACAGCCATTACCCAATGGAATAAGATTGTTCCTTGGAATGATAATGCACAAGTAGAACAAGACCTTATTATCTCTCGTGCATTAGTCGCTATTTTCAGTGATAAATTCCTTGCTTCACAGCTTGCGTTCAGAGGAGGAACCGCACTTCATAAATTATATCTGTCGCCACAGCCTAGATATAGTGAAGATATTGATTTAGTACAAATCACACCGGGACCGATAAAACCAATCATGTTCAAGCTAGGTGAAGTCTTAAGTTTTTTGCCTGATAGGGTTACAAAACAAAAGCGATATAACAACACGATGTTATTTCGTATGGAGTCGGAAATCCCCCCGACAATCCCCTTACGTTTGAAAATAGAGATAAATTGTTTTGAACATTTCAACGAATTGGGATTGGTTAAAGTTCCATTTGAGGTGGAGAATAGCTGGTTCTCAGGAAAATGTGAGATAACCACATATCGTTTGAATGAATTGCTGGGAACAAAATTAAGAGCATTGTATCAAAGAAAAAAAGGCCGCGACCTTTTTGATTTGTATGTTGCACTGTCGGAAGCGGTTGTGGATATCAATGAAATATTACGTTGCTACAACCGTTATATGTCGTTTGTTGTGCAACAACCACCTACTTACAAACAGTTCATTAACAATATGGAAGAAAAAATGTTAGATCCTGATTTTTTAGGTGACACTCAGAATCTTATCCGTCCGGATAGAGAATTTAATCCACGATTGGGTTATGAACTTGTTTTGGAAAAATTGATAGAACGAATGCGGAAATAAATATAATATTATCAGATAGGACAAAATAATAGGTTATATGAACGTGGATCATTTAGATTGCCTTTTCCAAGAGTACGGATATGATGTAAAAGAAAGAACCGCATCATATAGGGTGTATTTGCTGAATCAAGGTATGTACCATGGAGCAGAAATCCAAATAATGGACGATGATATTGATGCTACTCCGATACTTGATCGTTACTCCAAATTGGGATATCATGCAAAACAACAAAGGTTCAAATCGATTGAACAAGCAGAAAGTTATTTATTTAAGGGGTTCTTTAATACACAAACTACTGCAAATGATATAAATAGAAGATATACAGAATTTGCTGCTAATCAAGTAAAACATTATTGTAATTGTGGTATTAAGTATCAGTATATCAGTATGCCATATTCTATATATAGTGAAGGTGCGGAAGATACTGTTAGTGGAACTTCAGATATCATTTCTGCAATTAAAGAAGCAATCAATAGAAAGGGGGCACATCTTGTAGTGGTAGAAGCAGCTGCTGGATTTGGTAAGACCTGTACAGCATACGAAGTATATAAATCATTTTTAGATAATAGTGAATATCAAAAGCCCATTTTTACAGAATTGTCAAGAAATAGGGATGCAAAGCAGTTTAAATATATTCTTTGGTCTGAAATTGACAAAGAGAAGGATACGACTGCTAAACAGGAATTAGTTGTTTACAATATAAAAAAAGGGAAAATCCCTCTTATTATTGATGGGTTTGACGAATTACTGTCCAAAAACATAGACAATGGAAAGGCTGGACAATTGAATGAATTTGAGCAAGTTGAAACAATGCTTTCTACCATAGGAGATTTGTTGACAGATGAAGCTAAGATTATTCTTACCTCTAGAAAAACTGCAATATTTGCAGGTGCTGAATTTGGAGATTGGGTTGATTCTTACAATGGAAACTTTGATGTTATCAGATTTCAATTAGAGAAACCCAATATTAAGCAATGGCTTTCAACAGAACGTTATGAGGAAATCATTGGAAAGAATGTTCCTTTGGATAATATTTCAAATCCTGTTCTACTAACTTATTTACGAAATATAAGCAAGGAGGATTTTAGTGATTTATTGGTTTATCCAGAAACGATTACGGATAAATATTTTGAATATCTACTGAATCGGGAAAAAGAAAGGCAAAATCTTATTATTCGTTGGGAAGACCAAATGCAGATATTTGAAAATTTAGCCAAATCTTTTGTTGATTTTGATATAACTGGTGAAAATAGAAGTTTCGTCAAAGAACTGATTATAGAATATAACAAGTCTCGTCTTTTGTATTATAAAGAGTTGACACCGACAAAACAAACTTTGGATGAACTTGCTGACACACTTACAAATCATGCCCTATTAGATAGAACAGGGAATAAAGATTTTATAACTTTTATCAATGAATTTATTTTTGGGTATTTGCTCGGAAAATCAATTCAGAAAGAACCTGTCACATTTTTGCAAAAACTTAACCCTATACCTGAGCATCTAATCGAACTGGCAATTTACGCATACAAATATTCTTCCAATGATGATAAATTAAAATTATGGGATAAGTTTTCCGTTATAAAAGATAAAATGTCTTTGTATTTGGCTGTTACCACAGATTGCATTCTTTTAAAGAAAGTAACAGGTAATTATAAATGTGCAGGATTGAATTCTTTCCATTTTGAAGATATTAATATCCTTAGTGAAGAATGTAAGTTTGTAGAAACTTCGTTTGTCGATTCTGTTTTTGAGAGATGCACTTTTGATGCAAACGCTTTTTACAATGTTACATTTACAGGATGCAAATTTATTGATTGTGATGTGAATAGTGATTTGTCTTCTGGTTCTAACAATATTCATTGTTATGGATGCGATGACTATAACACTGGCTTTATATCTTCTTTGGTAAAAGTTACGACATCTTCTGTTTTGCAGAAACAAGAAGATATAGATCTAGAGATTGAAATACTTAGCAAGTATTTTAAAGTTGATGGAAAATCTCCCAAAATGAGGTATATCTCTACCCTTAGAAAAGAATTTGGAGAAAAGAATTTGGATGTCGTTTTTGCAACTTTTGAATTATTAAAGAAAAAAGGAATGATTCTGATTGACGGGAATAATTCGCACATTTCAAAATCAGGTATTGCATATTATCATAAGAACATACAAGTATGAGTGCAGGAAATAAAGTTTTGAGGGATATAGTTACAGATTTGGAGGCTGTTTTGAACAAATGTGGCGTAATGTACCATGTGTTTTATCGTACTAAGTCAGAAATGTCAATTAAAAATAAACTTGAGAAAAAATCTGAAGAATATCGTAAAGTCAACAAGAAGATGCAAGATTTATTGGCTCTTCGTATTACTTTGTATTTTACGGATGATGTAGAACTTGTTCACAACTATCTAAAAAGTCAGTCCAATTTTGACAGTGAATCTGTTGATGAAGCCGAAGTTGATAAATTCTGTCCCAAAAGACTAAATTTAATTATGCGTGTTCCAAATAATCTTCAGCAAGATATGAAAGCGGCAATAAAAGAAACTGGTTATGAAGATTTAATTGATAACACTTATGAAGTTCAAATCAGAACTATTTTATCGGAAGGTTGGCACGAAGTTGAACATGATTTACGTTATAAATGTAAAGAAGAGTGGAATGAATTTAAAGAGGAATCCAGACTTCTGAACGGAATTTATGCTACCTTGGAAAGTAGTGAATGGTCAATGCTTACATTATTTGACAGACTTTCATATTCCCAGTATAAAAATAAAGTTTGGAATAGTATGTTACGCAATAAGATGAGAGTTCGTTTTGCTGATAAAGGTTTGTCAGAAGAACTTTGTAAATATTTGTCAAACAATAATAAAACTGCAAAATTATTGTATCGTGCAAATAGAACCAAAATATTGAAATTAGTAATGGAAAAAGGCTTTGCATACCCTCTCACTTATGATACTGTGTTACATCTTATCAATCATATTATTGTAAAAGATAAAATATTAGCGAATTTTGAAGATAAAGTTTTGAAACGAGATATGGATATAATGTTTGGTGAATTATAGCAGTAGTTGATATTAGCACCATTTTTACTCACTCAAATAAACAAAAATGGTGCTTTTTATGGTCTTACTTTTTTACATATGTATGCTCCATCCGTGGAACGGTTCCATGACTACGGCAAAAGATTCATCCGGTCTGCTTTAGTAGAATTATAAGAAAAACTTCTGTCTTGCATGAGCCCGTTCCAATACATGCAGATTGCCGTATCCGATGGATTTCAGTTCTACCAGCAGGCTCCTGTATTCTTTTTCCGTCGCGGGCAGTGTCCCGGAGATGATTCCCTTGTAATCGGCTGCGCCATGCTGTCCCGCATGCATGTAGGATGTGATTGTATTTTCGGATTCGTTCCACGGTATATATGGAAAGAGAGCGATTACCCCGCCTTCCTTGAACCGTCTGAACACTACCTTAATAGGTGTTTCCATATCAGTCTGTTGTCTATCCGTATATAATCTTATCCATTTCCCTGTCGGTCAACGTGCATAGTTCTTCGTTGGTACAATAGTAACGGATATTCTGTCCTGTTCGACAGCTTCGTTCAAAAGGTTTCGCATGTCATTTTCCAGTTCATGTCCCAGCTCCTCCACCGATATCGTATAGGTTTCCATGCCGGTCGTAAACGGGTATGCCTTGCCTTTGTTGAAAATTGTACCGATCTCTATGTCTTCGCCACGCCCGGCCATCCTGTCAAGGTATTCCTTGATAATATCCCCATGACACGGATGCGGTTTGCAGAAGCATCCCAGAGTCTTTCCCTGCAACTCATGAACCCTGCGCCTGTATTCCGCATCGTTCACCAGCCTCCTGTAAAAATATTCGCGGAATCCGGCCAGTGTCCCGCCCCGGACCATGTCCTGCTTCAGCCTGAACGGATTACCGAAATACCTGTCTTGCCCTTTACCGGCACGACCGATATACACATCGTATGCCTCCTTACGGATATTCACTACCCTTGTATGTTTCCTGTTATCTGCCATACTCATTTGATTTTTAGTTATGATTCCGTTATGAAAGTGACCTTGTAGGTCTTACATGCTTTCCCGAAAGCGGGATTGGTGTCAAATTCCTTGTATGACTCCCAATCCACCGACATGGTGTAGCCGTTCGGAAAGTTTTCGGCGATGAACTTGGTTATCATTTTCTTGTCCTCATCAGACAGGAACAGTTCCTCCCGGGTGCCGTACTCCAATGAAAAAATCGCCCATTCGGGAATGTTGTCCCAAACGAGCGTCTTGCTGTTATTGCCATTCATAATCCTGCTGTTTATTGCTGTGATACCATAAGCTCTTTGATAATGTCGTCGAGCTCTGTTTCCCACTTGTCCGTTCCGTCAATCAGCGAGGGATAGGTAAGCTGTTTCCACTGCCGATAATCGAACAGTTTCATCCGTAGCGGATAGTAGTCAAACAGTTTCCGGCTACCGAAGAATATTCTCAGGTGGTTGATACCCACTTCCATCAGTTTTAGTCCGTAACGGTCAATTATCTCATTGAACCGTCCCATAGGTGTGAAGTTGCTTCTGCCCATATCTTTCATTTTTGAGTTAGACATTCGCGGCTCGTCGAGCCGGTATTTTATTTCTTGCCTGCCCCGTCGTTCCGTGTCGGATTGTGCAAGGCTTTCGGGAAAAATACCGCAAGCGCAGCGAGGATGATTTTTCCACGAAACCCGGAGGGCCCGGCCTTGCTCAATCCATAAGGCACGGGACGAACTTTGCAGGCTGAAATAAAACAGCGGTATCCTATTCCTCCTTCCTGTCGCTGTCTTCTTTTGGTATCAGGCGCTGTAAATCAGGATCGGTCTTGATGCGTTGCATCTCATCTTCAATTATTTGCAGCACGTCCGCCTTGATACGTGAATAGTTACGCTCTATCTGCTGCTGCATGATGTCGTTGCCGTCCGCATCCTTGAACTCGTTGATGACAGGTATCTTCTTGTATGCTTTGGTTTCTGCGGCAACCTTCTCGTTGTCGACGATGATACGGGCATGGAAAATCTTCTGCTCGATTTCCTCTCCGAAGTTGTCCGCCACGCTGCCCACGAATGTGCCCTGCGAGAGATTGGCTATCTTGGAAGCGGGAATAAGGGAATCCAGCTGCGTGTTGATAGAGGTGGAGGTGTCCTGCCGGTTGATGGAGATGGACTGCCGTTGCTGGAGTATCTTGCCGAAACGTTCCGAAAGGCTCTTGGCCGTTTCCCCGACCACCTGCCCGGAGAAGATATTCCCGACTGTATTTTGGATCACTTTCGCCTCTTTTTCACCGTAGTCACGGGTCAGCTGGGAGAAGTCCTGGAAACCGAGACAGACAGCCACCTTGTTGCTTCGGGCGGTGGCTATCAGGTTGTCGATACCACGGAAATAGATGGTCGGAAGCTCGTCTATGATGATGGAACTCTTGAGTTGCCCTTTCTTGTTTACCAGCTTTACAATGCGGCTGTTGTACAGTCCCAATGCCGCCGAATAGATGTTCTGTCTGTCCGGATTATTTCCCACGCAAAGGATTTTCGGGTGTTCGGGATTGTTCAGGTCCAATGTAAAATCATCGCCGGTCATTACCCAGTATAGCTGCGGTGAAATCATCCTTGAAAGCGGGATTTTTGCGCTCGCTATCTGGCCCTGTAACTGGTCCTGTGCGCCTCCTTGCCAGGCATCCATAAAGGGAGAGAGGTAGTTTTCGAGGGACGGGTATGAGGTCAGGATTGTAAATATATCTGCGTACGGTTTATTCAGAAACTCTATTGCGTGAGGGAAGGTACAGTATTTGCCATCCTTGTAAATCCGCAAATACCAGATAATGGCTGCGAGCAGGATAATCGGGGATTCCACAAAGAAGTCACCCTGTTTCTGAATCCAGGTCTTGTTCAGATTCAGGAGTATGGTGTAGGCCGATTCGTAAGCGTCGGATATGTCCACCATGAATTTCGGGTTGATGGGATTGCAGCGGTGGCTGCGTCTCGGGTCGTCAAAATTTATCACGTAGAATTCAGGTCTGACCCTGTACTTGTCAATGTTTTTAAGCAGTTCGTTATAGGCAATGACCGAGAGGTCATCAAATTTGTAATCGTACAAATATAAAGCGAATCCCTTGGAAATCATCTGTTTGATGTAGTTGTTCACCACTGCGTAGGACTTCCCGCTGCCGGGCGTCCCAAGTACGATGGACGCACGAAAAACGTTTACAACGTTGATCCATCCGTCCCATTCCTTGCCCTGGTACACGAACTTGGTCGGCAAATTTACAGAATACTCGTTTTTCATCAAGCGTGTCTCCTGCATGAAACTCTCGTTGGCGGTATTGAACACGTCCTCCATCAGGTTGTGTTTCAGCATACGGCTTATCCATACGCCCGACATCAAAAGAAGGATGTACCCGGCGGTCAGCGTTACCGTGTAAATGGCGGCGTCAGCTGTCGGACTGAACGGCAGGTCGAGCATCCACCAGTTCATGAAGAATAATACAAGCCCCGAAAGGAAGGCGGTATATATTTTCCGCCAGGTCATCTTCTGGTTTTTCACGCCCTTCGTGCCCAAACATGACAGCGCAAGGAATATGACGGCGAACACTTTTGTCACCAGCAGGTTGCTGAAAAGCCCCGCCGTCCTCTGGAAATTCAGGAGTATCTTATCGACCACTCCGATATTGATACCCGCATCCACGAATGCCCGGTAACAGAACCAATAGACGTGGATGACAACAAACACGATGGATATGGCACGCATGAATTCCATGACCTTTGCCAGTCCTCTCAAATCATCTTCCTGTTGCATAACGATATAATTTTAATGGTGAATGAATATTGTTTTTAGGAGATGCCCCGTGAGCGGCGTTTCTTTTTCTTCTTGCGATGCAGCCTGCGTGCAAGAGCCTCTTCCTGCGGGTCGGGACCGTTTGCTTCAAAGTCGAAGATCCCGAAAGCCTGTTCGATGGCACTTTCCATGTCGGAGGAGAATCCGCTTTGCTGACCGGTGTCCGGCATGGGCGCATTCAGATCCGGGATATTGCCCGGATTATTAAAGAGGCGCTCAAAGGCATTTGCCGAGAACTCCTTTCCGAGCCGCGAGCCGTTATAGACCTCCCTGTTCCTGTGGTCGATGAAAGTCGCGCCGTAAATGCGTCCTTCCCTATTCTCCCGGAACACCACGTCTATTCCCCGGCCGTTCAAGAGGCGGATGAAATCCTCCCGGTTGCCACGGCATCCATGCATGGCGAGTGCAACCTCGTTCCGTATTTTGGGCTGCCATTTCTTGTTCTTGTATTCACGGGTATTGTAACCGATACGCTTTTCTAGTCCTTCATAACCGAAGCGTTTTCCGATAAGGGAGGACTTGATGGGCGTACATACCGGTTTGCCTGTATTGTCTGTCATGGTATAGACAATGCCGTTGTAAGGTGTCCCTTCAAATTCGCCCCTGACCTGTTTCGCCTCGATGTTGAAGCAGGACAGCAACGCGCTGTACTCTCCGAATGACTGGAAACGGTAAGTGGAGAACATGCTTTTAAGGATGTTGGAAACCTGTTGCTTTACATTGCCATTCTGATAGTCCGCTTTCTTCAGATATGATTCCAGCAGTTCCCTGTGTTTGTCCTCCACCTGTTTCAGACCGAATTTTCTTTCCAGTTCCCGACAGGCCTTCATCGAGCGGTTCCATTCGTAGGCATCGTCAATCTTTTCCCCTTTCTCGTTCACGCAGGTGGAAACGATATGGATATGCCTGCGGCCGATGTCCTCGTGAATATATACAATGTAAGGCTGGTCGCCGTAGCCCATGTGTTGCATATACTCCCTTGCCAAATCCGCAAATTGGGAATCGGTGAGACGGTCATCCACCGAAGGATTGAGCGATATGTGTAGCACCGGCTTCTCCGTGTTCCTGTTGGCAAGCAGGTAATTTTCGAATGCCCAGAGCGTGTTCCTCATGACCTGTTCCGGATTGCCCGTGACATCGGCAATCATGCGGTTTCCCGAAATGATGCGTGCCGTTGACTCGTTCACTTTCTGCTGGTTGTAGATGACAGCTCCGTAGAGCGACGCACCCCTGTTGATTTTTGCCACCATGTCATTCCTCCTCCCTTTTCTTCTTAATAAGGTAGGTTTCCTCAAATTCACGGGTCAGCATGATGATCCGCTTGCCCAGCACCACCAAGTCTATGGTCGCTTTTTCCAGGTTGCGGAGCAGGGCATATGCCCGTTTCTCCCCGAAATTGGTTTTGACCGCCTTTACCGTCTGGTTGTAATTGTTGCCGATGGCCTGGAACTGGTGGTAGAAATTGGTCAAGCGGATGTAGTAGTCCATTGCCGCCTTGTCGATTCTGACCACCTTGATTTCCTTGTTCAGAAGTACCGATTTAATAAACCTCGCACGATAAGCCATACCCGATTTCTGGAATGAGAGTTCAAATTGCGTGTTCTCCCGTGAGTTGAACTTGATACCGTAGCGGTACACGGCAGGGCCGGATTTTGATTTCCGGCCTACACTTTTTCTTGCTTTTCTGTTCTTGTTTTCTTCCATACGCATTGAGTTTTTCAGTTTCTGATCTTCCGTCATGGATTTCCGACTTTGGAGGAAATCCCTCCCGAGCCGTCAGGCGAGCGGCAAGTTGTTTTGGGTTGCCCGAAATATTTCGGGCTGCCCAAAACACAACTTGCTATGTTCGCTTGAACATGAATTTTCCTACCGTCAAATTGTGTTTTGACCTTCAGCCTCATTCTTCGGCTTCGGGAATCCTCCGCAGCGGTATCCGTTCCGTTGTCGGTGCAAAGTTATGGCGGTTTATCTTGTTGTAAAATAGTAAGTTATATGTAACGTGATGACATATGGTGACACAGGTCGTCAGCACCCTTGAAACATGGTGACGGTATGAAAAAATACCCTTTTATTTGCAGCATGAACGGATGAAACCGGACTTCCGATAGTGGAATGATGGTCATATTGTCTGATGCTTCCGTTAGCGGTCGGAATAGTGGAAACAATGTCGGATATGACAGTTTTCGGAATGTCATGACCAACAGTCCGACCATTAACGGAAAGCCGAATATGATAACGGATACGCTATCGGTTGGAATGACGGATAATTCCGATAACGGATGCAATGTCCGGCAGCCGGTTGGAAAGAAGCGTTCACGGATTGACGGATGGATGAAACAGACAATTATTCAATAACCATTAAAAAGAAAAATTATGAGCAAAGAACCTTTATTTGTTGCCGTAAGCAACCAGAAAGGAGGGGTTGGGAAATCAGCCCTTACGGTAGTCCTTGCCAGCTACTTCCATTTCGAGAAAAACTTGAACGTGGCAATCATTGACTGTGATTCACCCCAGCACAGCCTTGTGCGTATGAGGGAACGGGACAAGAAAGCCGCTGCCAACAGCGCCTATTACCAGCAATTGCTGCAACAACAGTGGGAGCGTGTACCAAAGAAAACATATCCTATCGTTGGCTCCACTGCGGAAAAAGCGAGGGAGGCTGCGGACAAACTTGCTGCAAACGGGAATTATGACCTGATTCTTGTGGACTTACCCGGAACGGTGGAATCCACAGGGGTATTCCGCACCATTGTCAATATGGATTATGTCCTGACACCCACCACGCCTGATCTTATCATCATGCAGAGTACGCTTGCTTTTTCCACTACGGTACTCGATTATGTCAGAAACACGAAGGATGTGCCACTCAAGGATATCATCTTTTTTTGGAACAGGTTGAAAAAGCGTACCAACGTGGAAATTTACAAGTCCTACTCGGAAGTCATGCGGGAACTGCACCTGACCGTTCTTGACAGTACGCTTCCCGACTTGTGCCGCTACGAGAAAGAAATCACCCATTCCAAACGTGCCTTTTTCCGCTGTACTCTGCTGCCGCCTCCTGCCAGACAGCTGGAAGGGAGCGGTCTTGCGGAGCTGGCAGAAGAGCTGATTGTCAAACTTAAACTGGTACAGCCATGACAAAGAAAAAAGTGGAAGTGAATGAGGAAGTCCTCAAGAATATCATTGTCGGGGACATACCAGTCTTCGGCAGGGAGAAGCCCGCTGAAGAAAATGCGGAACAACCGGAAACAGAAGCCTCTCCCGTCACAGAATCCGCCAATTCATCCTCAGAGAAAGCGGTTTCCGCAAAGCCACGGAAAAAGAAAGAGGAAACAGGCGGCTATAGGGAAAGGTATCTGGTCAATATACCCGCATCCAACCGCTCTCATGTTTATATAAACCGGGAAGTAGCCGAGTGTATCAAGCGTGTCCTTCCGGTCATTGCCCCGGACATGAGCATATCGGGGTATATAAGCAATATCCTCGTGGAACATATACAACAGCATTGGGAGGAAATCAACGAACTGTATAACAAAGAATATTACAAACCATTAAAACCATTTTAGTCATGACACAGATTATTTTTCAAATCGCAGCCATCGTCTGCTGCATTTACACCACCTACAGATTAGGGCTGTTCATTTACAAGTGGCTGAAGAAAAGCAGTAAAATGGGAAACAGTGTTCAAAACACTTCGCCTAAACATTCAGAAAAAGTGAAGCCGTCAAGTGAACCTAGTTGTATATCTCCACTCGCCATTGAAGAATATGCCAATATGCTTTCAAAAGAATATCCGGAGAATCTGTCGTATCGAATTACATATCTGGTAAATTATCCGGTCGGCAATCGCATACAAGTCTATATAAACAGGGACAGTTATGCCTTTATCAAACGTTTTTTGGCCGTCGTTTCCCCTGACACATCCATGTCCGGCTTTATAAGCAAAATTATAGACGAACATCTGAAGAAATACGAGAATGAAATGTCTGAATTGTACACGGAATGTGTCACAAAAACTTTATAATCATGGAAACGACACTCTATTTTACAGTAAAGGTTGCTTGTGCGATTTTTGTACTATGTGATTTGTGGAGATTCATTTTCAACAAACAAATGTATGGTATATGGGACAAAATCTACAATTTAATGCGTATTGTCCGTATCAAGTTATGGAAGTATCGCAAGAAACGTATGAAGCAAAAGGCACGCAATGCCAATAAAAAGGCAAAGCGTAAGAAACTGGTGGCAAAAACAGATACACCACACAACAAACCCGAGGTAACTGCATCATCGATTCCTCCCGCTGCTGACGATGATGTAATCGGCAAGACAAAGATTGTCTATTTGGAAGATCCGGAAGTGGCGAGAAAAACGCCTACACGTTCAGAACCTTTGAAAAAGGAACCCATAAAAGAAGACGAGGAAATCAGTCCGGAGGATGTGGCTCAGGAGGACAAGGGGCTGACTAAAGAGGAAAAGGAAGAATTGATGGCTCCGGTAGATGCCGAACCTGACCCGGATTTTGATACAGCCATGACTTTTGAGGACATAAGTAATGTGGCAGAGGTTCTGATATCAGAAAATCCAGATGAACAGAAAGCCGTCCGTGCTGCCACTACCATACATCATAAAATGCTGGACACGGTCATACTTTCTTTTCTTACAGATAAGTTGAGCAATCAGGAAAAAGTACACCGGCTGCTCAGTGAATGTCTGGACGATACGGGCAGACCATTGGCAAAACGAAAAACTACATCCAAGAAGATGAAGGTTTTCAATATAGATGAATTCGTTTAATTGTTTCTTTTTGTAGCCACAGGGGGCAAGTCGATGTAATATCGGTGTGCCCTTTTTAAAATTAACTATGTTTAAAATTTGACATCTATAGAACTATTATTTTTCTTAAACATAATTCAAGTTAGCTCATCAAAGGTATACGTCCTGGTATTGTAAGTTCTTCTTCAAATTTGTGCGTCTGTTCTCTTGCTTGTTTCAGTTTTTCTACCTGCAAATTTGCCCAAGAACTTACTTCTGGTGATTGATGGTTAACCAATGTCTTCACAAGTTTTATTCGTGAATCATAGATTGGCAAAGCAGAACCTGTTGATGCAAACGAACCGAGTTTGTCTCCAAGTGCTGTAAGTACAAAATTTCGGTTACCATAACGATCTATTATCTGAATTACTATGTCAGAGAAATTATCACCATTTTGCATTGGCGCGATTGACATCAGACGATATGCGTTGACATCTGGATTCTTGGCACACCAATCAAGTAATGTCTGTTCATGTTCTTTCTTAAAAATCAGGCTTGGGAATTTGTTATATATTGACATATTTCCAAGTATCCAATATAGTTTAAGGAATTTATCTTCTTCATCTTTCTCTGAGGACATGGTATTTGCTAAAATATCCCATGTTACATCAAAGTGTTTTTCAAATAAGACAGAAAGAATCTCTTCCACATTGTAGTTTACCGAAACATTTTGATTTTCGACAATATAATTAATTATTCCTGCCATTATGCTTTTCGCTAACTGCTCTCGCTTGCCGTTTGCGAGTAATGAACAGAGTACCTGAGTATAATGTGGGTTTTGTATCAACTTTTTCATTTTATCTATCGAGTTTAATGCTTCTTGTTCAAATATTTTCTCTAATTTTGGATTATCTTTAACTCTTCCATCTAAATACAACATAGACACCATGTGCAATGCTGTTTCATATGAGTTTGGTAAACTCAATAATCGAGTGAGAAAGACAACGGCTTCGTCGGATGTTAACGTTATGATTGGTGAATGGTTCCAGAAACTTACAAAGTTTGAAATATCTACACCGTGGTTGAGTACCAAGTCAAATAGAATATCAATATATTTACCATGAAACTTGTAATCTCTGATAGCTACAATCGGGAAAAGAAGATTGTAACGTCCTTGTTGTTTGACAATTTCAAACGCTTGTGTAAAGACATTTTCACTAATCAATGCCATAAAGTCAACAATGATGTTGGTGCATTTTTCAGGTATTACTTCCAACGAATTCTTTATAAACTCCAATTGTTCGTCTTCACTTAGTAGAGTGGCAAGCTTTCTACCAAACTGCTGAGCTTGATAGGTTTGACAGTTATAGATCGCTCGTAAAGTATCTTTGGTAAAAAGTTTTTTTTCGGCCATTTCAACTGCTAATGCTTCATACTTGGCATTTTTCTTTTCATACTCTAATTGAGTATTTATGTTCTTTAAATCGAAATCAGAAGCATAGAACTTTTCAACCATCGAAAATCTCGCTTCAAACGTATCCTTTGTAAAATTACCTATTAGTGTTTTTAATTCGTCTTTTATTCTGTCACAATATGCTATCTTTTGGTCTTTCAGAGCCAAGTGCAAATTTTCTGTCATATTTTCCCATTCATAGCCAAGCATTTCAGATACTTTCTTGACATAAGGTATTACTACATCAAATGCACCAAAAGCACTTAACGATCTGAAGTTATTACTCAAAACGTCTATGCAGTAATCGTGGTATTCTGTATCTTGTTCTATCTCGTAATAAATAATATCAAGGCAACCACGGATATATTCTTCTATTTCATCGTGAGATATTGGCCTATAGTTTTCAAGTTTACGTTGACCCTGTATTTCCGCACCATTAATATAAATGAAATTGCTAGTATTAAGAGCGCGATTAACAGCTTTCAATACCAGTTCTTTCTGTTCTTCAATGTTAATTTCCCGACGCAAAAAATCAATACGTTCTGTAAGAGAGACAGCCGTTGCTGGCAAAAATATCGGAAACAATGCCATAAATTGCCCGGTCGCATTGTTCGAGATATCCTCTATTTCTGCACATCCGAGGCGTAACATTAGTTTTGTACCTTTTAGAAATGTAACCGGGTCGAAGCAAAGTTTCTCAATAGTCCAAACGAGATTACGTCTGCCTTCAACAATACCATACAAATCAGCAATGCTTTTATTACCTAAAGCACTATACAAACAATTTGCTACTGTTTGTGGAACCACTTCTACAAATGAGCGGAAGAGGCGTGATCCAACTTCTGTATTTATCACTTCCGCATCAGAAAAAGGGCTACCGACATGCAGAACCTCATCCAAGAGAGCAACGGCATTTTTACTCTGGGACATATCTTTAAATTGAGCACCGAAAGCTGGAGCCAACGAAGCTGAGACTTCCGAAGTTCGAATATCATTCAGAACCTGAAGCAGCCTGTCTTTAGAACAATCCTCCAGCCATTCGCACATCAAGTACCAAGCAATTGGGAGAGGTCGAATAAAAACAAAGCGGCCTCTACGGTCAAGCAATCTTCGTCCGAGATAGTCCTGTATCAGCTTATCAAACTTATTTTCCTTTATTTTATCATCTCCGTCTAAGATAGTAATGTTCTTATTGGTGGCAACAAAGACCATTTCTTTACGAACATCGCCTTCAACACCGATGCTATTAAACAGAGAAAGAGATTGAGCAATGAGTCGATTCTCGTTACGTTCATCTGCGCCAAGCAGTTTTGTAATAAGTGTTCGATTGGATATATTTCCAAGTTCTTTGTTTTTCAGCCATTCTTCAATCAATAATTCTGCAATGAATGGTATACCACCTGAAAATATCACTATCTTCTTTTTATTTTCAGGCGAAAAAAAATCAGCATTTTTCTCAATAATATCCTCAACTATTTCATCCGAAACCGTAAGGCAATAAAACTGATAACGCTGGCTGTCAATCCTTTCGTTCGGTTCATTGTAAATGGCTACTATTGGGTTATTCGCTCTTTTACCACGCCTCAAATCGTATATTCTATCCATGAAATAGTATAGACAGTTATCAAGAACTATCGTGGCTTTTCCATAATTGTCAAACAGTGAATCAATGGCTTTAAAAACTTCATTTTCGTCATTTTTTGCCATATCGCAATATAATTTATGCGATGTATCTTTATTTTCGAGCAGTGTTTCCAAAACAAGACGCGTTTTGCCAAGTCCTGACAATCCAACAATACGCATTACTTCTTGATTGCTTCGTATCGCATTTTTAATTTGGGTGAGTTCAGCCGTCCATTTAAAATCTGCTCTATATCCAGACTCATTGAAAGCTTTTTCACAACTGATAAAGGGTTGGAAATGGTTATATATTTTTTTTATTGCACTCTTTGCGGCAAGTTTTATTGCAACAGTAAGTTCATCAAGAAGTTGCTGTTGTTTTTTCTTGAAATTTTCATACTTTTGGCCTTTCTTTTCGGTTTCTGTAAAATTAGTTTTATCAACTTCAAAAAGAATCGGATTTCGATTCTGACGATTGTCGTAAGGCAATAAGTCTGGAATCTCTTTTGGATTTCCGTTAATGGTGTTCATCACCAATATCACGCCATCGTCACCCAAGCATTGTTTTGCATGACCGTATTCAATAAGCACACTCCCATTAACATTAGACCTTATATCAAATTTGCAATATTTTCTCAACAAATGACGCAAATTTGTAAATCGGGTCTCTATGGTAAAATCTGCCACATATATGTGACAATTCTTTATCTTCTTTATACAAGTTTCAGCAACAGGCTTATCTCCGGCTTCTTTACGCAGACCTTCATCTATAATAAAATTCACTCCTTGAAATTCTCCCTTATTACTTAACTTTTTCGCTACTTTCTTAAGACAGTTCAACAAAAAAGTCTTGTTATTTACTTTCTTGTTACAGAGTGTGGACATCTGCCAAGAGAAAAATATTTTTAATTCTAGATTATTCATCGGATTTGTTATTTAGATTTAGGTACAAAAGTACTCATTTTATGTGATATTGTTGAAAACAAATAGCACTAAAAGATGCTGTAATAATCTGGTAGATAGTCCGTAAGTATTCAATAGGGTGAATATCACCAAAATCTGCTTTATTGGACTACATACGTCTACTAAAAAGTCTTGAACAAATATGTATTGACAAACTAATAACCAAACTCTTTTCATTCCATCAAAATCTCTTTCCGGTGCAACGTGATGACATACGATGACACACATCGTAAGGTTTGTAAATCAATAAATTAAGCGCTATATATTCGCTGTCGAAATGATTTTTTGTCTCACTAATTAAAAGTTTCGACACATGAAAAAAAAATTCTTTCTGGCAGCCATGACGCTGCTTGTTTCAGTGGGGGCTTTCGCCCAGGGTAACGGTATCGGTGGCATTACCGAAGCGACCAACATGGTCACTTCGTATTTCGACCCCGGCACCAAGTTGATATACGCCATCGGAGCCGTTGTCGGCCTTATCGGGGGCGTGAAGGTCTATTCCAAGTTCTCGTCGGGTGACCCGGACACCTCGAAGACCGCCGCCAGCTGGTTCGGTGCCTGCATCTTCCTGATTGTCGCCGCCACCATCTTACGCTCATTTTTCCTGTAACATGGCGAAGTATCCTATCAACAAGGGAATCGGGCGCAGCCCGGAGTTCAAAGGACTCAAGAGCCAGTACCTGTTCATCTTTGCAGGAGGGCTGCTTGCCCTGTTCGTGGTGTTCGTCATCATGTACATGGCAGGTATCGGCCAGTGGATCTGCATCGGTTTCGGGGCCATCTCCGCCTCGGTGCTGGTCTGGGCGACTTTCCGGATGAACACGAAGTACGGCGAATGGGGACTTATGAAACTCCGGGCGTTGCGCAACCATCCCCGCTACATCATCAACCGGAGAAAATTCCTTCGGTTGTTTTCTTCAACCGTCAAAAACAGAAAAGCATGAGAAACGTAATGAAAACATCGACATTGGAAAGCAAGTTCCCGCTGCTGGCCGTGGAGGACGGCTGCATCATCAGCAAGGACGCGGACATCACCGTGACATACAGGGTGGAACTGCCCGAACTTTTCACATTGACATGCGCCGAGTACGAGGCCATGCATTCCACTTGGGCGAAAGCGGTCAAGGTGCTGCCGAACTACAGCATCGTGCACAAGCAGGACTTCTTCGTGGAAGAGGGATACAAGCCTGACATCTGCAAGGACGGCTTCAGTTTCCTCAGCCGCAGCTTCGAGCGGCACTTCAACGAGCGTCCATATTTGCAGCATATCTGTTACCTGTTCCTCACCAAGACCACGAAAGAACGCAGCCGCACGACCAGCAGTTTCAACGCCCTGACGCGGGGCTTCATCATCCCCAGGGAAATGCAGGACAAGGAGACCGTCAGCCGTTTCATGGAGTGCTGCGGCCAGTTCGAGCGTATCGTGAACGACAGCGGCCTGCTCCGCATCACACGCCTGACGGACGGGGAGATAACCGGGACGGAAACCTCGGCGGGCATCATCGAGAAATACTTCTCGCTCTCGCAGGAGGATACAGCCTGCCTGCAAGACCTCTCGCTCGGTGCGGGGGAAATGAAGG
>ERZ780135.593-NODE-593-length-22599-cov-13.454977_pt1 | contig 22599 bp, 21 predicted proteins | sample MGYA00511946_ERZ780135 | MGnify/ENA primary metagenome ERZ780135 (study PRJEB29588, sample SAMEA2151034) | human gut metagenome | biome: human gut; feature: human-associated habitat; material: faeces | place: Denmark | collected 2008/2010 ... | reverse complement strand
GTTGGCAGAGATGACGGCTCGATCAATGTGCTGTCTGTTAAGGATATAGACAGCCAATGGAGTGAAGATAATAAATATGAATATATTTTAAAGAATGAATAGATTTAAAGGCAAGGATCTGAGAAATAAATGAGCAGCGAAATAATCGGAACAAAATTCAAGTACACGGTAGATACATCGTATGGCATAAATCAAGACGGATTTATTGCAATAGGTACGGAAAGCATAGTATACAGGGGACTGAAAACTGCTGATAAAGGCGGTCTTCAGTTTTCCTGTGTTTTGAAATTCAAGCCCAAATATGTTTATGTAAACGGAACGAAAATTGACAGAGTCAAGGTTTTCAAGGACGAGGAACTGAAAATTTTCGAGGATCTTCAGGAATGCAGATCAATAGTCCGTATCTATGACGTTATCGAAAGCCTTGGCGATTTCAGCCTGCCATGCGATAAAATAAAAAGCGGGGTGATAAACGCCTCGGGATATTTCTGCGTTGTTGAAGAATATATCGACGGCTGGTCGCTTGAAGAGTACTGCCGGCAGGAACGGTGGAAACTCAGAAAGATCGAACAGCTTGAAAACAATCTCAGCAAAGTCGTAGATTACCATGAATACACGGAAGATGAAAAGAGCTTTGTTAATCTAAGCTATTACAAGAATTACGACAATGTTCTGAAATATCAGAGCGAGATATTTCAGTTTATGATAAACCTTTGCGAGATACTTGAATTTGTAACGGAAAAGAAAAATATTCTGCATCTTGATATTAAGCCGGAAAATATAATGGTGACCAAGTACGGTAAGGAGCTTGTTTTAATAGATTTCGGAAGATCAAAAAGAATTACCAAAGCCGACAGATTTGCCGTCAGCGATCTTGCAAAAGTAAACTATAATGACAACGAATCCATAGAAAAAATGTATCAGTACGGAACGCTGGGATATGCCGCTCCTGAATGCTATGCTGAAGCGGCGGATGGTTCTCAGTTTCCCTTCAAGCAGCATTTTGAGCCGGGGAAAATGTCTATTGAAAGCGATATATTCTCATTCGGAGCAACTTTCTGGGAGTGCCTGAATATATTCGAGTTAGTTACTAAGAGCGAAGAATTTTCTAAAGAAAGTCATGATTTTTACAAGAATCATTTTCTTAATGATGCAGCATATTGTAACAGAGATCTGACGATTACTTCTCTGCATTATCATAAAAAGCTTGAGAATATCATAAAAAAGTGTACTAAAGAACGCAACAAGAACTATCTAAATCTCGATAACGATGATTTTTATCACTCATACAGAACGCTGAAAAAGGATATTGAAGAAGCCAAAAATTCTGCTCCTACGATTGTTAGAGCCGAAAATATCAAGGTAAGAAACGCTTTCACTATGTTTGGTGTTATGCTTGCCGTATGCGTTACATTTTTGATGATCTCCATTATTTACAGAGCGGTAGGTTTCGGTATTGCCGAGGATAAATGGGACAGCCTTACAGCAGATTATAACGTTACACAATTTTATAAGCTTGAAACTATAGCAAATGACCTGATCAAAACCGCCCCTAATGGCAAAACGGATGATACATATTCCAAGATAGCTGCGTTTACATATTCCGACGGAGATATTGACGAACAGGAAGCGGCAATGCTTGTGGATTTGCTTGGAAAGATGTCAAATAGTAAGTACATGTGTAGATATATCGACGAATTGATGCAGAATGCCAATACAAAGAATTTTAAGGAGATTTCAACAGACATTGTGAAACTCAATACAGAGTATAACTGTGCAGGATATGAGTTGGCAAAAGCAATTTATAACACAGAAGTTGGAAAGACTGAGATTATTGGTTCTTATGAAACTTTGAAAAAATACAAGGACGATCATGCGTTTAAAAATGCTGTTATAAAGCTGAAAAATGTGTTGGATAATGACGAAAGCATTAGAATGATCTCAGAACATGAAAATACTACCAGAGGAGAAATAAAAAATTATTTTAAGGAAATTGGGTGAAATATATTATGAGTATTTCAAAAAAGTTTTTTGAAAAGCATATGCTGATTCATTATGTCCTAAGTGCGTTTTTTAAAGCATTATTAGTTTCTGTACTGTTTTTTGCTGTGCTATTTGCATCTTTACAAATAACAGGGAAATACACTGCTGTTGAAAATATGCTTGATTTGAAGTATGATTCACCGTGGATAATAGGACCTCTTCTGATTGCCGCAACACTAGCCGTTCTTTCGTTTATTGTAGGTATGATATTGTATTTGTATAAATACAAAAGAAACAGTTATAAAGGCGAGTTTTACAAAGCATTGGCTGGTGCGTTGAATGAAAATATAAAACAGGGTCGATAATTATGAAGTTAAGGGTATTGAATATTATATCTGGAGTCTTGTTTTTTATTTCTTCGTCAAGTTTGCTTATTATCCCATTTCTTGATTTTGATGATAACCTATCTATTTCGGCATATGCTGTCGCTTTGTTGTTCTGGGGCGGATCAATATCGGGAATAATTATTCAAATAATACTTTTTGTGACCTGTAAAAAGTATACTAAAGTCAAGAAGTCGAAAACAAGACAAATAGTCGGAGTTATATTTCTAATATCGGTTTTTGTACTGATTCCTATTATGGCTTTCTGGAGAGATAATGAATTTGCTCTTTCCATAAATTTATTTTTATTACTGTTTTCCATAGAAATATATTTTGTAATAAAAAGAATGGAGTGTTTAAAATGAGAAAAAAATTTCTGTCTGTTTTTATTGCAATGCTTTTAATTATGAATTGCTTCCCTTTGTCTGTTATAGCTGAATTTGAAGAAGATAATAATATTATCGAAGTTTTTTTGGAAGATGGTTTTGCTGATAAAGTAACCGTTGAAGATAAGGAATATGATGGAGGACACACAGCGGTTGTTCATTGTGAAGATGTGAAAATGATAAATGTGCATACGTCAGAAGAAATCAATGGCTATAGCGTTTGGCTTGAGGCTGATGGAGAGTTTGAAAGTAAGGACGTTTCTGATGAACAGAAGAAAGTGACCGTATCAAAATTCCGTCTTGAAGGTAATGATAGGAATAAATTTAAACTTTCAGGAAACTATGATAAAGTTGAAAAATACGCATACATTACTCCAAAAGAATTAAAAGTTACTCCCAAAGAAACATGGATTTATTATGGTCAGAAAATCCCCGAGAATTTTGAATATACCGTTGAACAACCCGAAGAATGTAATGTGGATTTAAATGTTAAAATCGCAGTGCAGGGTGAACCGAAAAATATAGGCGAATATGATTATGTTATCCTTGAACAGACGTCTGATAATCCTAATTATATAGGAAAGATATCTGAAAGCTCCAAATTTAGGATCAAAGAATATTCTCCAGAAGAAAAATATTTACTTAATGATGAAACATATTATTCAAATCATGCAAAACTAACTGCTCCTGACGGTTTTGAAATAAGTTCAGACGGAAATAATTTTAGCAATTATATTATAGTTGATTTAGAGGAAACTACAGTTAATCATAAAAAACAGGTTTCGTATTATTTACGAAATGCTAATGATGGGGCTATAAGCAGGGAACTTAAACATAGTTATTGCTGCAGCACCAGTAGTCCTGAAATTGTAGGTGCTAAAATATCAAAGGTCAAATCTGATAGTTTCTTGGGATCTTTTCCATTTGGAATTGTAAGTAATGATAATGTGATGCTAACAATTACTGCCAAGGGGACAGGTGTAGATCAAGAAACATTAATATATTTAAACGGTGAAAATGGATATAGTCAATATTGTTCAGCAAAATTATGCACAGAAAGTAATGGTGTATATTACTACACTGCAGAGTTTAATATCAAAATGCCCGACAGCAAGTTTTTTAGAAGTAGTTTTGAAACATATGCAAAAAATAAAGCAGGAAGAGGCAACGAAGAAGAGCTTAATATCGAATTTGATAATGAAAGCAGCAATGTTTTAATTCTGGATAAGATTTCTCCAAAAGTTGAGTCTATGCAGATCGTTTATCACAATAATGAAGGTTACGTCGAAGCAACAGGGACTTTAAAAGATAGTGAATCTGGTATTGATACAATAGAATATTTTTGGAATCTTAAAGAAGATAATAAACTTGTAAAATACGGTATAAATGACAATGGAGAATGTGAATATACCAAAGTGCCAAATGGAGACGTTAATTTTTCAGTAAAATTAAAATACGATGATGCACCGATTGAAAAATATCCCTATGAATTAAAATTAAAAATTACGGATAATGCCGGAAATTTCAATGAGGATCTATATAAATACAGCAATGCCGAAAACGGACGAGATACCCAGCCTCCGAATATAGAAATCAAGGGCTTTCGTACAAAGGGTAGTGCAGAATATACGGATTGCGTTAATTTTCTGAAATTCGGTAATTATGCTAGAGATGATATTGAACTTGTGGTCGAAGCTAAAGATATATCTGAAACGGATTATGTTACAGGCGTTGGAAGTGTATCTTTATGTAATGGTGACAGCGTAATTGAAGAACTTAACAGTTCCAATGCAGCGAACGAGTATGTGTTTGTAATTTCAAAAAACACAAGGATCGATAATATGGTCATAAGGGCCGCAGATAAAAATGGTTTTTCTAATACGGCCAATGTAATAGACCAAATAACTGAAATGAAAGAGAATACACTCGTAGTTGAAAATGATCCGCCTGAAGTCTCCTTTGATACTTCTAAATCATCGACAATCGAAGATAATGGAGAAAAGATATATTGGTACAACACAGGCGATAGCATATTTTCTGTGAAAGTGACAGACGTTAATGAGAACGATAAGGTTTGCAGTGGCCTTGCAAGTGTAAAAATTATTGATGAGCATAATGGAATAATTAATGTCTTGGATGATAAAAGTTTTTCTGAAAATCAGGAGAATGATTACAGCTTTTCAACAGAAATATCAAAACTTTCTGAGGGTATACATTATATTAAGGTAGAAACAACTGATAATGCAGGGAATAATTGTGGTAATTATCCTGCCGTAATGGTGATAGGAGTTGATACAAAGAAACCTGTAGGAAAAACATCTATTGAAGGGCCTGAACCAGTTGATATTAATGGTGATAAATGGTTTGACAAAGATCAAATCATAGAATTTCGTGTTGACGCTGAACCAGATGTTTCGGGTATTAAAGATATCACGTTGGACATAAACGGAATAAAAAAGACGTTTACGGAGAATGAAATAAAAAGTAATGAACATGGATATTGTGTCACTGCTGATACAACAGGCATAGAAATTGATGATAAACATAGATATGTTGTATCAGGAACAATTACAAATGTTGCTGGGTCTTGCAGTGAGTTAGCAGTGTGTACTGCATATGTAGATTGTAAAAATCCTGTTATAGAAAAGTTTACAGTAGAGAAAAAGAGCTCTGCTTTAGATAAAATTCTGAACGTGCTTTCATTTGGAGTATATTCAAATGACGATTTGATTTTTAAGGTATCAGTTAGTGATGATATTCATGACAGTGGTATTGATAATGTAAAAATTAAGTACAATGGTATAGATGAGCAGGCGTTGATGACAAGGGAAAGTGATAAGACCTACTCTTACATAATACCCAAAAACGCCAAGGTCTTTCAGAGCAATATTATAGTTACTGCTTATGATAAATACGGTAAAAGTAGTCTAAGTTGCCCCAATATAGAAAATGCAGATCAAGGTAAAGGAGTATCCGATAATGTATTCGCTATGATCGAAACTGAAAAGCCGAAAGTCACTATCAGTAAACCTAAGGGCGACGGGATAGTGCGATATGATAAGCAGATCTGGTTTAATTCCAATAAAAACATAAGCATAACTATTTACGATAAAGATTCGGGTATTAGCAATGCAGATATAGAGGTAAACGGGATCGATGTGACAGCCGATAAAAACGGCACTATCATTCCTAAAATATCCGCAACGGAAGCAGCTAAGAAAAGAGACAACGAAAAACATATCTATACTTTTGATACCGATTATTTTACCAAAATCGCAGGCGAATCGTTGAATGGAGAATATGAAGTTAAAGTCAGTGTTGTGGATAATGCGGGAAATGTCAATTCAAAAGAAAGCTTTACTTACCATATAGATAATAAATCTCCGAACGTAGATCGCTTTGAATTTCTTCCTGCAACCTCCGATAATATCAGTGAGACTTCTGAATATATCGAATATCTTGAGTATGGATACTATTTCAAAAAAAACTTCATTGCGAATATCCATATTTCCGATAGTGCGCCTTCATCCGGTCTTAACAAAGCAGAATACCGTCTTGTTTCTTACGATAACGGAGAACTGAAAGAAGAAAAAACAGGAGAAGTAATTATTTCCGACGGTATAGCTCATATAGATATTCCTGCGGGATTCAAGGGACAGATTTTTGTTAAGGCTTTTGATAATGTTGGAAATTATTCCGATGAACAAACTCCAAAAGCATTTGTTGCGGATGATATTCCTCCTGAAATAAATATTTCCGAAATCGGCGGCAGCAGATACAGCGACGCAAACGGAAACAAGCTATTTACTGATGATATTGCCGTAACAGTAACTATAACAGATACTAAATCAGGCATCAGAGAAATCGGTTATTATCAGACGTCCGAAAACGACGGATTTGAGAGAAGAGTTCTTGAAATCGATGGGACAGGCGTTGAGGTAGATTCCGAGATAGGCGACGGCTGGGTCATAGTAAAAAAAGACGTAAATCTTGTAACTGAGATCACAAAAACATTTATTTTCGATAAAGATAATAACGATATCACATTAACATTTGACGCGATGGATAATTCAGGTAATGTAAATGAAAGTGTTCAAAGTGAGACATTCACTATCGACAAAACTGCTCCGATTATAAATGTGGATATTAACAATGGAATCAATAATACGATTTATTACAATGCCGAAAACAGAGCGGTAATGACGATCGATGTAATTGAAAGAAACTTTGACGCAAGATTGATTCAAGCTGAAATTGAAAATACTTACAACGGAAATGTTCCGAATATTAGCTTTCAGGATCTATCTGTTACAGAACACAGAGCTGTCATTACTTTCAGTGAAGGTGATTACACTTTTGGTATCAGAGGTACTGATCTGGGGGGACATTCGGCAGGGGTAAATCTTGATCATGAGAAAGTACAAAGATTTTATGTTGATGAAACTTCTCCTGTAGTTGAAGAAAATTTCAGCGACTTTATAAACCGTGATAATGACAATTATTTAAATACTAAGAAAACCGCTGTTATTAAAATCACCGAGCACAACTTTGATCCTAGCCTTGTCGGTTTGAAAATACTGAAAAAGGATGCGGGAGCAAAGCATAACGAGAATGATTTTACTGATGTCACATACTCTATGGTAAGTATGGCAGATTGGTCTGATGATATTGATACACATACGCTCTCAATTATATTTGATGATGATGCTGTATACCGTGTTGAAATATCTCCGTCAGATCCCTCCGGAAATACTTCCGGCTATAAAAGCTCAGAAATCTTCGAGATAGATACGACACTTCCCGTTGTATCATCAAAAAATGGTATTCTTGTCGATGAAAAGAATGCTCTGAATTTTCTGGATATATATCCGTATGAGAGAAAGGACGAGGCAGCCCCGACGGTCGAATTTACAGACGTAAATTTTGATCATATAAAGTATGACCTTACTGTTTATACGCCTGAGTATACAAATGGCAGAGAACTTTCGGAAGTAAAGCCTGTTAGTGTATATCTTGACTCTGACAAAGATAAAGCGGGTATATTTAAGGGGAATTTATTCACTCTACCTGATTTTTCTAAAGACGGAGTTTATGCATTGGAACTAATAGCAGTAGATAAAGCTGGTAACGAAAGTGTTCTTAATTCAAACACATACATGAGAATCGTGGACAGCGATGTTCTTGCGTATATTTCAAACAGCAATGCAGCGGAAAAAACAGGCTGGTACTCATTTCAATATGAAAACGGAGAACCTATAAGCAAGCGTCCAGATAATTTTAGCGACATAGATATTGTTGTTCTTGCTAAAACAAATTCTCAAACCGATATAGTTCTTAGAGATTACAATGGTGAAGAAAAGAATACCGATCTGCAGGCTCAGACTGATAATAGTATGTATGGTGTAAGTGTTTACAGATATACTTTGAAGTCAGATTATTTTAAGGAAAACTTTCAAGAAGATACAGATACAGAACTATATTTGTCTGTAAAAAATGAAAACGGAAGGATTGATTTGGGCAAAATGCATATTGATAATATTCCGCCTTCGTGTAATATTCCTAATGATTTGAAATCATGGCATTGGTATTATGGAAACGAATCTCGCACAATTACTGTTACAAATATAAGCGAGTTACTTGATGAAACAAAGTGTAAAGTATATGATAACGGTAAAGCGATTGATTTTACTTACTCGGCAGCTGAAGGTAGCCTGTCGTTTACGCTTAACGGTGGTTGGCATAATGTAGGAATTACACTTGAAGATGTTGCTGGCAACACATACAGTGTTCAGGAGGTCGATAATATTCATATCGGGTATTTTTGGCTGTGGATCATTATAATAGCCTCTGTCATATTCATTGGAATAACTATTACGATAGTTTATTTTGTTAGAAAAAAGCGATATAGTTAAATACATAGATATAAACTTGATATGGAGTATAACAAAAGCTTTTAAAGCCGAAAGTTATACTCCTTTTTCTTTATAGACCTTTTTGTTTTAAAAGCAGAAAGGTCTATTTTTATGCCCATTCTAAAAAACTGGCAATGTTTTATTGCCAAATATCCATAAGCCTTCGTTTTGATTCAGAACAAGAAAATCAAAACGGAGGAATAAAAAATGAGCAAAAACATAGTAAGTGTTTATGACACCATAACCAAAAGATACGTTGAAATTGAAGTAAGCGAAAAGATCCGCACATATTACAATAGAACCCAATGGAATATAGATGACAACAATAAATCGTTCTATAAGCACGAGATCCAGTTCTCTGCGTTGAAAGGAAACATTAACGGAGAACTTGAAAACTTTCAGGAGTTCCGAACAGAAAATGACGACGTCGAAAGAAGAGTGATACAAAATATTAAATGCGAAAAGCTGTATAGCTGTCTGAATGAACTCACTGAGGATGAACGAAGGTTGATCTTTGCAATATATTTTGAAAATAAAACGGAAAACGAGGTCGCTTGTTTTCTACATACCACTCAGCAAAACATTAACCAAAAGAAACGTAGGATTTTGTGCAAGCTTAACAAACTTTTGAAATCGCAATAAAAAACGGTTGTTAAATACCAGACTTCTACCCCTATACAAGTGTAAGTAGAATAAAAGCTCCAAGTAACTTGACAATAGAATATCAACTCTGCAAGTATGTTGATCACACGGCCAGTATAAAATCTCGGCAGCCAAAGAAACCATACGCCAAGACTCCGAAAGGATGAGCGATAAATGTGACGTTTCAAAATTCGGAACAGCTTTCCGAAAAGGCGATGAAACGTGTGAGGATAATGATACTTCCCAGTAGGGGCTAAAAGAGCGGGTGAAATGCCCATGAGACCGATAAGCTGTCGGTCGCTTGCAGAGTTCCGTCGTGACGGAAATTGAGAATAAATATCACGGAAAATCGTCTGAAATTTATGAATCAGACGAAGGCAAAACGAATATAAGGCGGTTTGCGTGTTTTGCAGACCGCCTGTTACATATAAAATTTAAAGGTCAGGAGGCTGATATATGAACGATAACGATATTCCTGAAAAATCAGATATTCAACTGAACTACAATAAATTTGGAGTTAATATTCCTGTCCCGACAATCAGATTATCGGACAAGCATCTATGCTGCGGCTGTGTGTGGTATGTCAGAGATACAAATGTGCTGTTCTGTCCGTTTCATAGCTGTATAAGGAATAAGAAAGTTTTTGAAACTCTAAAGAAAAAGGTGAACGAAAATGCTGATCAAACGAGGTGATATCTTTTATGCAGACCTTGATCCCGTTGTCGGTTCGGAACAAGGAGGTATACGGCCTGTGCTGATCGTACAGAATAATGTGGGAAATAAGTATAGTCCTACCCTGGTAGTTCTGCCTATTTCAACGGCTAAAAAGCACTATCTGCCCACTCATATTCATATCCGAGGTTCAAAAGCATTGCCCAAAGATTCGATCGTTCTTGCAGAGCAGATACGGACCATAGACAGATATCGTCTGAAAAATTATGTGGGTTCGGTTGATCTTGAACTTATGGAAAAAGTCGAAAAAGCAATGAAAATAAGCATAGGAGTGGATTTTGATGACTAAGTTCGGACAGGCAGAGTATAACGACTTTATGGCAAGGATATTCGCAGATAAGCTTGATAAACTTCTTAAAGAAAGCGAAAAGCAGAATTACATCAACAGAAATACAGAAGATATATACAAAGAATTTGCGTCATCAAAAGACGCAGCTTAAGGAGAAATTGAAATGGTAGGATTTTTTATTGGCTTGTTTGTCGGAGCTTTTATCGGTATAACTGTAATGTGCCTTTGTACAGCAGCAGGACAGGCAGATAAATATGAAATCCGCACAGAAAAGGATAAGTAATTTCATTAGGTTTGATGATACCATTTCAGAAAAACTTGTGGTATCATTGTTGGTAAAACGGAGGTGAGAATATGCCAACTGTAACTGTGATACAGCCGACCATAGCAGCAGAACAAAACACAAAGATCCGTTGTGCCGCATATTGCCGAGTATCAAGCGATTCCGAAGATCAGCTCAATTCCTTTATGGCTCAGACAAGATACTACGAGAAAGCTTTTGAAAATTCAGAGACTGAACAGCTCGTCGATATCTATGCCGATGAGGGAATAACAGGTACTCGTGAGGACAAACGTGATGAATTTCAGCGAATGATAAGCGACTGCCGGAAAGGCAAGATAGACAGGATATATACAAAGTCTATCAGCCGATTTGCCCGAAACACCAAAGACTGTCTGAAAAACATCAGAGAGCTGAAAAGCTTAGGCATAACGGTGCTGTTTGAAAAAGAGAACATCGATACTGCCGATATGACTGACGAGATGATGATAACGATTATGGGCGGTCTGGCTCAGGAAGAATCGACTTCTATTTCACAGAATTTACGGTGGTCTTGCAGAAAAAGAATGGCTAATGGCACATATGAATTATCGTGTCCTCCTTATGGCTACAAAAAAGTAAATGGCAAACTTGTTATTTGTCCCGAGCAAGCAAAAGTAGTGAAAGAGATATACGATAGTTATCTAAGCGGCATTGGAATGATATCAATAATGAAAAATCTTAATGAACGTAATATCCCCTGCTGTAAAAATAGTGAACGGTGGCATATGATAGGCGTTTCATATATTCTAACAAATGAAAAATATACAGGAAACACACTTCTTCAGAAAACATATTCGACAAACACACTTCCCGTTAGGCGTTTTAAGAATAACGGAAATGCTGATCAATACTACGTTCGTAACACTCATCCTGCAATAATACAACAGGAGACTTTTGATAAAGTACAAAGACTTATATCAGAGAAAAATCAAAAGCAGCCTAGAGGTACACCACACAATTCAGTCTTACACAAACATATCTTCTGCGGAAGTTGCGGCTCAATACTTATAAGAAAATCCTGCAGAAAAAAATATTATTGGTCGTGCAGAAAACACGATCTTGCAGCGGTGGACTGCCCTACCAAACAAATTTCCGAAGATAAAATCCACTCCGCTTTTATACGTCTGTACAACAAGCTCGTGTATAATTTTAAGCCTGTACTTACACCACTACAGCAAGCCTTGCAGGATCTAAAATACAAAAATACTAAAAGCGGTACGACTATAATTGAAAAGTACAAGGAAATCGCTAAACTGAAAGAACAAACTCACGTTCTCGCAAGGTTGAAAACAAAAGGCTTTCTTGATGAGGCAAAGTATCTTGAACAAACCACAGAGCTTAACTCAAAAATAGCAAAGTTACAGACCAAAATAAAGAAACTGAACGTCAGCGATGAAGAAGATGAGACTCTTGAACAGCTTGATATGCTCATAGGATATTTTGAAAAGAGGCAGAAACTTATGGTAGAATTTGAAGAATCAGCGTTTGAGAGTATTGTCGATAAGATAGTAGTAAAAAATCAGAATGAGCTAGAGTTTCACTTGATTGGTGGATTAGAACTTACGGAAAAAATATGCTCTTGATGTCTTGTATATCAAATTGCAGGGCATATCTTTGTTAGTTATGATACTGGATTTCTACTAAGCTTTGTGGTATCATTGTCGATTGAAAGGAGTGAGTTTATGCCTAAAAACAGAATTATCCCATTCGGTTACTGTATGAAAAACGGTGAGATAATAACCGAACCCAAAGAGCTCTATGCTGTTGTTACAATATTTAATGAGTATTTAAAAGGCAAAAGCTTGTCAGAGATAGCAGCTTTGATGGAAGTGCCATACAGCGAAAATTCATCTTGGAACAAGAATATGGTCAAGAGAATAATCGAAAACGACAGGTATCTTGGCACAGAAAAGTTTCCGCAGATCATTGACAAAGAAACTTTCAAACTTGCAAACGAAAAACGTGTCAGAAAAGCGACTGTATCAATAGGTCAGACTGAAGAAGTCAAACTGCTGAAACAAATAACTTTTTGCAAAGAATGTGGTCAAAAGCTAACACGAACAAAGGAAGAACTATGGGATTGCAGACGTCCTGAATGTTACAGATTTGATCATCTGCTTACGGATCAAATGATACTTAGTGCCGTGCTGAATGTGTTCAACACCGTTATCGCTAACCCGACGCTCATTAATTCAGACTGCACGGTAAGCACATACTCTCCAAATGCAAAGGTCAGATTTCAGCAAAATGAGATAAATCGAATGACAGATATGGTACATACAGATGAAAAGAAGATCAAAGAGGAGCTTTTCAGACTTGCCCAGCTTAGATATGATTGTTGCACTTATGATGACAGTCAGCAGAAAACAGAACTTTTAAAATCAAGGCTTGGCTGCGAACAATTGAATACGCTTGATATTGGCTTATTCAAATCCTGCGTGAGCAAGATCTTGATAAGCCATTTTTGTACCATAGAGGTTGAATTCATCAACGGAGTACATATCAAAAATATCACAGAGAGGAATGACAAAAATGCCCACAGCTCCGAATGTAACGATAATCCCTGCGAAAGTGCAGACAGCGGAAAACCGTGATAAATACCACCAGCTAAGAGTAGCGGCATACTGCCGTGTCAGCACAGAACAAGAGGAACAGCAGAACAGCTTTGCGGTTCAGGTCGCTTACTATACAGACCTTATCAACAAGAAAAAGGAATGGACCCTTGCAGGCATATTTGCCGATGAGGGTATCAGCGGAACGCAGACAAAGAAAAGAACAGAATTTAATCGTATGATAAGAATGTGCAAAAAGAAGAAAATAGACCTCATAATCACAAAGTCTATAAGCCGTTTTTCAAGAAATACGGTTGATTGTCTTCAGTACATAAGGCAGCTGAAGGAATTGGGTATTGGTGTTATTTTCGAAAAAGAGAACATAAACACGTTGACAATGACAAGCGAGTTTATGATAGCTTTGTATGGAAGTTTTGCACAGGCCGAAAGTGAATCTATCAGTAAGAACATACTCTGGGGAAAAGAAAAAGCATATAGAGAGGGAAAAGTAAATTTTCAGTACAAACATCTTCTGGGCTACAAAAAGGGAGCAGATGGCAAACCAGAGATCGTTCCTGATGAGGCGGAAACAGTAAAGCTGATATATAAACTATTTCTTGACGGTTATAGTATGAAAGGTATAAAAAATGTTCTTGAAAGCAAAAAGCTTCTTACCTCAATGGGTAATAAAATCTGGAACGAATCTTTTATCCGCAGTATTTTGAAAAATGAAAAATATGTAGGAGACGCTTTGCTGCAAAAGACATATACGCTTGACTGTATTACGCATAAGGTCGTAAAAAATACCGGTGAACGTCCAATGTATTTGGTGACAGATCATCACGACCCGATAATAGACAGAGATACCTATAACCGTGTTCAGCAGGAGCTTGCAAGGAGAAGTTCAAAAAGAAAGGTATCAGATAAAACTATCACCGAACAAGGAAAATACAGCAGTAAATATGCACTTACGGAACTGCTTATCTGTGGAAAATGCGGCACGCCTTACCGCCGTACAACGTGGACTTCAAGAGGGAAAAAGTTAATAGTCTGGCGGTGTATAAGCCGGCTGGAACACGGCAAAAGATATTGCCCCGATTCGCCCACGATAAAGGAAGAACAGCTCCACAAAGCCATAATACGAGCGATAAATAACTACTACAATTGTGGTAACGACGTTGAAAAAATCTTAAAAGCGAATATCAGCAATGTGCTTGAATGTCAGGGGCAGGAAGAGATCGCAGCGATCGAAAAAAGGCTTAAAGAGATCGACAAGGCAAGAAGTGATCTGATAAGTCTCATAGCAACAGGCGGCTGTGATGAGGACAAGCTGGACAGCGAGTTTGAAAAGCTGTATGAGGAAGAGCAAAGCCTGAGTGAAAGACTTGCAATGCTGAAATCAAAAAATCAAACTTCCGCCGAAACTCAAGCCAAGCTTGATAAGATAATAGATATGATAGAGCATGAGAAATTCGAGCTGGAAACGTTCGATAATGTGCTTATCAGAAAGCTGATAGAATGTGTGAAGGTTTTGAGCAAGACAGAGATACTGGTGATCTTTAAAGGTGGGTATGAGGTCAGGACTGAAATTGAATAACGATCAAAATTGACGGCTTGCGATATATTCGCAGGCTGTTTTTGTTGGGAGGTGTAACATTGTCATCAAACTTTGACGGCATAAAAACAAGAAAATACGGCATTGAGATCGAAATGACTGGACTTACACGAAGTCAGGCGGCAAAAGCTATGGCAAATGTCCTTGACGGAAGTGTTGAACACGAGGGAGGCAGCTATGATAAATACGTTGTCACGGACGCCAAGAACCGAGGGTGGGCGATAGTTTATGACGGAAGTATCAACTGTTACAATGCCAATGGTGAACATGCGTCTAAATCTTACAGCGTGGAAATGAACTCTCCTGTGCTGGAATATGAAGACATACCGCTTTTGCAGGAGGTTGTGAGAGCACTAAGAAAAGCAGGCGGAGTGACAGGTCCGAGATATTGTGCAGGCACTCATATACACATTTCAGCCGACGATTATACACCGCAGCAGATTCGAAATCTTGTGAACATCTTCGCAAGCAAGGAGGATTTCTTGTGGGACGCTTTGCAGGTATCATCTGCTCGTGAAAGCTACTGTCACAAGATGGACAAGCAGTTCATAGAGGACATAAACCGCAAGAAACCCAAAGATATGGAGGAGATAAAAAAGCTTTGGTATCGTGGAAGAATGAGCGAGCAGTTTCAGCATTATTCAAACAGCCGGTATGTTATCTGCAATCTGCACAGCTTTTTTCAGCATGGGCATTATGAGATAAGGGCTTACAACGGTTCTCTTCATGCTGGCGAGGTAAGAAGTCAGATAGTTCTTGCACTTGCAATATCAAATGCGGCTATGACAAAAAAGTATTGTTCTCCGCACGTTTCGCAGAGTGATAATATGCGGTACAGCTTTCGGGTGTGGCTTTTGAATCTTGGACTTATTGGTGAAGAATTCAAGAATTGCAGATCTCACTTGCTGAAACATCTGGACGGCGATATTGCATGGAGGCATCCTGAAGACGGCATAGCCGCAAGGGCAAAGCTGAAAGAAAAGCGTGAAGCTCAAAGGCAAGCCGCTCTTGAACAACGTGTCGAGCTTGTAAGCGACAACAGCATACAAGTCGAAAATGTACCCGAAGAACACATTGTGCCGTCAGAAAGCGAATGTGACGAATTTGAAGAAGAATTTGAAATGAGTATGTAAGGAGTTTTTTATGGAATACAAAAGATTATACATTGCCTACGGCAGCAATATTAACCTTGAACAGATGGCACATCGCTGTCCGAATTCAAAGGTCGTAAGCAAAGAAATGATGCAGGGCTATGAGCTTGAATTTCGTGGTGTGGCAACTATTGTGCCGAAAGAGAAGTCGGAAGTTCCCGTGCTGATTTGGGAGATAGATGGTCGGGACGAACACAGTCTTGACCGATATGAGGGTTTTCCGAATCTTTACCGAAAGGAGCTTTTTGAGATTGAGGTGAATGGCGAAAAGAAAGAGTGTATGGCATATCTGATGAACAGCGGTCACATTTCACCGCCGATGAGCCATTATTACAACGTCATAAAGCAGGGTTATGAGGCGAACGGTATGGATACTAGCTATCTAAGAGCGGCACTTGAACGTTCAGTTTGCGAACAGTATTTTGATGAAATTCAAGATGAAGAGCTTGACGAAGATGATGATCTTCAATTGAAGCTTTAAGGAGGTGGTGAAATGAGATACAAGGATTTTTATGTGAGAATTACGCCAGATAACTCGATTCAAAGAGTGGATAAGAAGGGGAATGAGGTTCTTTGTGAGGGCTTTTTGATACAGATCTTTGCAGATAAAACCGAGCGGGACGAGATCGACAATTTTACTGCTGCGGTGGGGTTTGAGATACTGGAGTACAGTTTGGCTGAGGCGGAACAGTTGGCGAAGGATTTTATTGATTGTGAGGGGAAGTTTATTGACTTAAAGTCATAATTTTGACATTATGAGCACTTATTTTTACTATTTATATTTTAAGTTGTCAAATTATGATAAGATAAAGACGAAAATGGGGGCATATTTCTAAATAGTATCCGTAAGTTTTGTAAATCATCTTTGTATGGAAAGTTTACACATTGTGGCATACTAATTTACTAATGGTAGAGCAGATGTGGGAGTATTAGATGGATTGTTAAGAAAAATTAATATCTAAATAACTCGTATAAATCTCATACCATAAAACTATAACGTTCGTGTCAGTTTTAGCTGATGTGACAAACGATTGTGGTGTAATAAAAAATAGAAATTTAAAACCTGTTATAAGAATTTATATTTTCACAAAATGAAATCATAAATTTGTTATGATGATAGGTATATATACGTTGTTATAAATAAACCTATGTATATCATTGTCATATATGATATACATACACGCAGTAAAGGAGGATGAAAGTAAATGATTTTTCTTAGCGGAATTCATGGGGCAGGAAAATCGTATTTATGCAATGATTTGAATAAGTATAATATTTCGACTTATTCAGCTAGTCACTTGATTGCTGAATATAAAAAAGAAACATATACTCCTAATAAATTAACCAATGATATAGATGGCAACCAGTATGCCTTGATAAAAGCTATAAATTCATTAAATGATGTGAATCAATATGTTTTGGATGGGCATTTATGTTTGCTTAATGGTGAAACCAAAATCTCTAGAATTAACAGCGATGTTATAATTCAATTGAATCCCCAAATGATCTTAAATAAGGTGTCAGATCCTAGTGAGATTTTTAAAAGATTGAAACAACGTGACAATAAAAAATATAACATAAACTTTCTTGAATCGTTTCAAAATGAAGAAATTCAATATGCAAGAGAATTGTCCGAAATTTTAAAAATTAAATTGCTGACGATCGATGATGATTTTAAAATTGACGAAATAGTAAAAATAATAAGGAGAGTGTGATTTATGGCAGGTGCATACAAATGGAGAGCTTTGTCTGAATGTGATATCAATGATCCGTTCTTTGATTCACTTAAGGAAGATTATCCTGAATTTGAAATTTGGTATTTGAAAAAATCTCAGGAAGGAAAGCGTGCTTTTACATATATTGATGAAAGTGGACTAGGCGCTTTTGTGATGCTAAAATTTGATGAAACAGAGGTTATCCAATTGAGAGAGCGTAAGCTTCCAGAATGCAAACGCTTAAAAATAAGCACCTTAAAGTTATCCGATAAAGTTCAAGGTAACCGTTTGGGAGAAGGAGCTATAGGAATTGCTCTTTGGAATTGGCTTGAATCTGATGATAAAGAAATTTATGTAACAGTGTATGACAAACATCTGAAACTGATTGAAATGCTTAAAAAGTTCGGATTTGTATTGACTGGATATAACCAAAACAATGAAGGTGTATATTTAAGGAGTAAGGAAAATATTGATTTTTCTACTCCGTATACCTCTTTCCCTTTTATAGATAAATCTCAAAAAGATTTTGCACTGTTGCCTATTGAAGCAAAGTGGCATGATAAATTGTTTCCCTATTCGGAACTAAAAAACACGCAGCAGGAAACAGAAGAATTTGCAGCTGCAAATGGAATGACAAAAACATATTTATTCTTTCCTTATAGTGAGCCAGTTTACAGAGAGAACCAGCCTATATTGATTTATCGTAAGTTTGAAGGTGAAAATAAACAATTTAAGTCCGTTATAACATCATATGGAATGGTTGTACGATGCGTTAAAATAAAACAAAAAGGTATAGCGTATAAAACTTTTGATCAATATAAAATTTTAGTTGGAAACAAGTCCGTATTCTCACTAGAAGATATAGAATCCTTTTATTCAAAATCAAATTTATATGTTCTTGAAATAGTATATAGTCATGCTTTAGGAGCGGGAAATAACGTAAACTACTTCACGTTGAAAGATAAGGGAATATGGAAAGATGGACATCCTTTCCAAGCTGTGTATAGTATGTCAGACTTTAAATCAATTCTTTCTTATGCGAAACAAGACTTGGAAAAGTTAATCAAATAGACTTGAAAATACAAATTTGAATATGGTATAATAAAATTGGAGGTGGTAAGGGTGTGTAAAGTTCTTATGTCAATTAACCCTGAACACGTTAATAATATTATGTCAGGAAAAAAAGTATATGAATTTAGAAAAGTCAAGTGTAAGAAAAAGATTGACAGTATTGTTATTTATTCAACGTCGCCGATCATGAAAATAGTAGGAGAAGCTGAAGTGATAGATTTGATTGAAGGATCTCCTGAACTTGTTTGGAAAAAGACTTGTGATGGAGCCGGAATTGAAAAGTCGTTTTTTGATTCATATTATAGTGATAAAAAAGTGGCCTTTGCGTATTGTTTAGGAAGAGTAAAATCCTATAAGATGGCACTGAATCTTTCAGATTATGGTATAAAAAATGCACCACAATCATTTTTGTATTTAGACAAAAATGTAAGATAGGTTGTTACAAAATGAATAAAACTGTGTGCAGAACGGTATTATCATTTTAAAAACGAGATTAGTTCTATTGGACTTGTCACAGTACCATTTGTATATTATAGCATAATTCCTATTTATATGTAAATGATTTATCGGTTTATTTCATATTTTAGTTACAGAGAATATCTTGTTTTGGTATATATATACAAGATATCTAAATGTACTGTAGTGTCAAACAAAAAAGGTATCTAGTATATTTTGGACTTTAATCTCTAGATATGATATATTAAAATCTTTATTAATCATCTATGTATGGTGTTCTTTGGTTAATTTGTTTGCATGAAAGCCTTACGACACGTCACATTATGAAATAATATAGTGGTACATTTCTTTTAAAAGTGCACTGTGCAATCAGCATGTGCGGTATCAACAAAGTAACAGTAGAAAAGCACAAAAAAATTGTGAATGTTTTCAAAAAAAATTTATGGATTTTTTTTTTAGAACGTGATATAATAAAATACAAGATCTTGGAGTGAACAGTAAATGATAGATGTTAGGATAGTCTATATAAATCAAGTGTCTGATTATAACAACTTGCTGACTTTCATAAGAAAAAGTCATATTAATTCAGAAACCGTTGATGAACTAAAACAATATCTGGGTTTGAAATGTAATAAATTAATTGTTGAATTTCCATATGCAGATAAAGATTACTTAAGCACTTTCTATATTCATTATGCAAAAAAATACAAAGAGTATTCAAAGGGTTGTTATAGATTGCATGTTTTCAATAACGATGATTATTTTGGATTTATTACACTCAGACCTACGGCTGTAAAAAAGATAGGTAGAACATATTTGCATCCTTCGTTACTTCTAGATCAAAATGCCTATTTGATGAGTGGTAAATTTGCGGCAAATGTTGTTGGGAGCGAGGCTTCTATTGAGTGTTTCCCTTGGATGCATCAAGAAAATGATATTTCTACGTGTGCTCATGTTGCTTTGTGGTCGACACTTAGATATTTTGGCAATCGGCAGTCGAATTATGCGGATATGACAATGGGAGAAATTTGTGATAAGATACAGTTTAATTTAGACAGAAAGACTCCTTGTAGAGGCTTGAGTACACGTCAAATTTCTAATTTGCTGATGCAATACAATTTTTCAACACTTATAAGACATAAGGATAAAAATATGAATGCTAGACAATACTTGAATGAAATATTGTCATATGTTGAATCCGGGTTGCCTTTAATAGGTATTATGTCAAAATCGGAGCATGCAGTATGCATTATAGGTCATGGAGAGATAAATTTAGAGTATAACGATATTCAATTAAGGGATTTGTGTGAAAGAGTGGAGTATGCCGAGAAAAAAACTGATATTATCTTAAGTACTAGATTTATAAAATCGGTCATAGTTAATGATGATAATTATTTTCCTTATCGGTCTGTATATTGTAATGTTAATGATTTATCGAAAAATCAAGAAATAGATCCTTTTTACGGATTGGATAATGTTGACTACTTTGTTATACCTTTTTACGAAAAAATGCAAATCACATATAATGAAGTATATAATATTGTGGTAGATTTCTTGATTAAAAATAATTTAAAGAATTTACCTTCTCCCAAAATTTTAAGAATATTTATTACCTCATCAAATTCGTTTAAGACAAAATCAATGGTAAATTTCACCAATGCTAGATTGAAACATATTATAGCTAGAATGAATATGCCAAAGTTTGTGTGGATTGTAGAAATTTCAAGCGTTAAAAATCATAAGATAGGTATGGTTGATGGGTTAATAATAATTGATGCGACATGTTCATCATTAGAGCCTGAACCGTGGATTTATATGCATGATTCAAAGACAGTAAAATACTTCAACGGAAAAAGGTTGGTTAAATCTAGTGAAGTTGGTTATATTGCACCAATTAAGAGATACACGAATAATTTGGAGGGCTATGGATATGTCAAGAGTTGAGAAACTGATATTGGATGATAGTGTTTTAGTTTCATATGATCTCAAAACCAAGAGAATTGATTCTATGGCTAATAAAGAGTATCGAGATAATATATCAGTTGTACGGAAAATAATTGAAAAAAACAATAATAAGTTCGAAGAGGCACAATTACGTGCAGCAAAGCTTATTATAAGAAATGTTAACAAAGGAGAGCTTTACTCATCTAATGAGAAAATTGCTGAAGTACAAAGATTGGCTAATCAAGTGAAATTGGGCAGTACTAATGAAATTGTTCTTAATCGAATTTTAGATGCATCGATGGACCTGATTTCTCAGGAAGAGACGTATGCACATGCTGTTGATATTCGCAATTTAAAAAAAGGAAAAACCACAAAAGTTTATAATATACGATTTAATTTAAGGTACTGTTTTGGATTGATTACAGATGCCTTTACAGTTGGAAAAGCATCTGTAGAAAAGCAATATTTTGAATTAATATTATCTATTATTAAGTTATTTATGGAGTTGGAAGAGATGACTACTATTGATATCGACTACCTTGAAGCAGTGATAGTTTCTACTTTGGCTAAATTAGGAGATAAAGTAGAGGAGGAAAGATTGATATCGTCGGTGTTGAAAAGCGAGGAGTTAAAATGCTACGAATGTAAAGAAATAACATCAAATGATGTTTATAAATCACTTACAATATTATATAAAATAAAGGTAATAGAAAATGTTGATGGGTTTGTGTATCTAATTGAGGATATATTAATATAGTAAGCAATGGTATAGTGTGGTTCATTTTCTATTATATTTGGCGTTTCTATGTTCATCTATTCCGTATTCACATCACAAAAAGCTCGCAGACTTCTGCGGGCTTTTTTTGTTTTATCTTGACAGGTATGACTGCGATATGATATAATCGAAAAAATCAGAATGTCATGGGGTGGTAGAGTTTATGAAAAGGCACGTTTTGATACTTTTTGCGGTTGTCATTTTCACGCTTACACTTGCCAGTTGCACGTCAAAATATGACGCTGAGGACTTTATCGGAAAGACTTCGGCGGAGATAGTTGACGAGAACGGGGATTTTGACTGCGTTATTGGCGAGGCTGATGACGGAATATACTCAAACTGCAAGTGCGGATACACCATAAAGGAAAAGAAAGCGGGGTTTTTAGGCTCGTCGGACGAGGTTTTATTTTTCATATGCTTTGATGAAAATGGGGTTGCGATGAGTTGTGATGAGGGAGTTCGACCTGGGGGATAGGGTCATGGTAATATAATCCCCGTCTTTGGCTGTGAATGTCAAGGGCGGGGGATTTTTTTAATCAAGCACACCGTATTTGGTGGGCTTCGCTCGCAGGAGATTGATAAGTCTAAGCTTGGTGATACTGAGTTTGACAACCTACTGTTTTTATGGTATGATGAAGAAAATGACAATTTTGTTGAGCTGGATACCATTC
>ERZ780135.434-NODE-434-length-28362-cov-3.264846_pt1 | contig 28362 bp, 17 predicted proteins | sample MGYA00511946_ERZ780135 | MGnify/ENA primary metagenome ERZ780135 (study PRJEB29588, sample SAMEA2151034) | human gut metagenome | biome: human gut; feature: human-associated habitat; material: faeces | place: Denmark | collected 2008/2010 ... | reverse complement strand
TTTGCATGAGGGCAGAAAAAACGCCGCCGGCTCCGGGAGCACGGCGGCGGAAGCGTCTCAATGTACCAGGGTGTTCATGCCTTCCACGATCCTGCCGCAGGAGAACACGTACCTGATGCTGATGTCCTTGTCTATGATGAGAATGTCCGCATCCTTGCCCTTCTGGAGAGTGCCCTTCGACGAGTCGATGCCGATTAGCTTCGCCGGAGTTTCTGAAGCCATACGGACAGCATCCGCAAGAGGTATAGCAGCTTTTTTTACCATTTCTATGATGTTCTGGGAGACGGACTTAAAACGAAGCAATGTAAACTATGGATTAGGGATTTGCTTTTCAAGTGATTTTCTTGTATTTTTGTTTTAAACCTGATTCTTATGGATACGATTGTTATCAATGATTTATTCTCGGCAATATTCAATGTGCTGTATTTCGCTGTAATATTAGCAACGATTTTTATTGTTATTTTGGATAATCGTAATCCTGTTAAAACAATGGCGTGGATTTTAGTCCTTTTTTTTCTTCCAATAGTAGGACTTGTTTTCTATTTCTTTTTCGGGCAAAATACGCGTAAAGAAAGGCTGATTAGCCGTAAGGGATACTCTAGGTTGAATAAGCGTCCTTTAGCCGAATATCAGGCTCAGGAATCGTTGAAGGAGCAGACTGGTAAAAGTCATTTAATGTCCTTCTTCACTCGTGTCAATAATGCATGGGCATTTGGTGGAAATACAGTAAGTATTTATACAGATGGCTATTCCATGCTGCAGGCTTTAATGCATGAAATCAGTTTGGCACGGCACCATATTCATTTACAGTTTTACATATTTGAAGATGATGCTATTGGACGTTTATTGCGTGATCTATTAATTGATAAAGCAAGACAAGGGGTGAAAATCCGTTTGTTATATGATGATGTGGGATGTTGGCGGGTAGACTCTATGTTTTATGACCAGATGCTGTGTGAAGGCATCGAAGTGCAAAGCTTTTTAAAGGTCCGTTTCCCTCGATTCACCAGTAAAGTAAATTATCGAAATCATCGGAAAGTAGCCATTATTGATGGTCGTATCGGATTTATCGGAGGAATGAATATTGCAGAGCGATATATAAAAGGCTTCTCTTGGGGTATATGGAGAGATACACATGTACGTATGGAGGGGAAAGGGGTATATGGCTTGCAAAGCGCTTTTTTGACAGACTGGTTTGCTATTGACCGAACTCTGTTGACGTCTGCTGAGTATTTCCCTAAGATGAAAGATAATGGAAGTGCCATTGCACAAGTAGTAACGTCCGATCCTGTGGGAGAGTGGCATGAGATTATGCAAGGGCTGATGAAAGCAGTATGTAGTGCTCGGCATTATTTTTATGTTGAAACTCCTTATTTCCTTCCAACGGAAGAGGTCATGACTGCTCTTCAGATAGCAGCTTTAGGAGGTGTAGATGTACGTATTATGCTGCCTAAGCGTGCTGATACGTTTATAACGCATAAAGGTTCTCTATCATATCTGGATGAGCTTATGAAGGCTGGAGTGAAGGTCTATTTATATAAGAAAGGTTTCTTGCATTCTAAGCTGTGGGTTTCTGATGACGAATTTGCTTCGGTTGGATCGACGAATATGGATTTCCGCAGTTTTGAGCATAACTTTGAAGCCAATGTCTTTTTTTATGATAAGGACACTGTAAAAACGCTGAAAAATGTCTTTTTGGACGATCAAAAACATTGTCTGTTGTTATCACGTAAAATATGGGAACAGCGTTCGTGGAAAAATAAAGTAATGGAATCGGTTGTACGTTTATTAGCGCCTTTATTGTAGAAGGGTAAGATGAATGCAGGATATTAAAAACTATCACAGTTTTTTCGTGTGATTCACATAAAACAACCTTATCAGTTCCATCTTTCAGGATAATGATAAGGCTGTTTGTATATTCTTTATTTATTAACGGAAGAATGAGAAATTTACACTTCCATAATGTCGATGTTCTATGAAGTGCGGATGATTCTCGAAATTTTGGTCTTTTCCATGCTCCAGAACGAAGATTCCGTCTTCTTTCAATAGATTATACTCAAAAATTTTATCAGGTATTGTTATCAGCTCTTTTAAAGCATATGGAGGATCTGCAAATATGAAATCGAACTGTTCATTGCATCTCTCTATGTATTTAAATACATCTCCACGAAGAGGAAGACATTTGTCTGTTTTTACTTCATTCATTACTTTACAAATGAAGGCATGATGCTGTGGATCTTTCTCTACTGAAATAACGCGTTCACATCCGCGAGAAACAAGTTCTATACTGATACTACCTGTACCGGCAAAAAGGTCGAGTACTGTCGTTCCCTCAAAATCAATGTAATTGTTTAATACATTGAAAAGATTTTCTTTTGCAAAATCGGTTGTCGGACGAGCTTTGAAAGTATGAGGGACATCAAAGCGGCGCCGTTTGTAAATGCCACTGATTACTCGCATATAAGTAAAGCTTGTATGTCAAACGGAATATCTTCTATACGTGAAGTGTGTGACGTATTGAATTCCGCTTGAGGATTAATAATAAAGATTCGTCGAAGATATTCTTTAAGCTGGTTTTGTACTTGCTGACGATAAGCTACATTGTCTCCCGTAAGATGTAATTCATCATGTTCCTGATCATACCCTAATTGTTTCCATATGTTCAGCAAATAGTAACTGCAATCACCAGTATTGTTTATTGTATAAGAATTTGCCAATTGTAATCTGCCCTTATCCAAGGCAAATGTATCCATATTATTCCCATGAATATTGGCATATAATTTCTTGTTGTTGCCCAGTTTACTACGATTGGTAAGATATTCTATTTGTGGACTTATTGTAGAGAAAAAACGGGCATTAGGAAGTTGTTCTGACAGAAACAAATGTGTTAACTTGTCTATCGTAAACAGAATAACTAAATTACTCTTTCCTAATACGTTGCATAGTATTATTTCATTATTCTGTTTGCGGAAGTTTTGATAGAAGATAGTTTCCATCTGCTCGTCTTCGAATAATTCTAATGGGACAGAGGTATAGCGGGCTGTATGAATAAGAATATTGATCTGGCGATATGTGTATTTCAACTCTGCTGTTTGAGCTAGAAAAGCTTTAACATTTGCAGCCATCGACTGTTGAGTATTGACAGCGAATGTCTGAAAATAGAAATCACATTCTTCTAAAGGGTTATAGACAGAAAAAGAAAATCCATCCGTACTGAGACGGATGGATAATGTATATTGGCTTGATTTTGTAAAATCAATATTACCGTTGGTCATAAATAATTATTCCCAGTTACCAGCGTTGTTATTAGGCTGTTCGATATCACCAACTCTCAAACCGCAATATTTGCCAAGTTTTTCCTGAGTATCTTTCAAGTTGATTAATTCTTGTCTGTTCAAGTCGCTCAGATATACATCATAAGAAACTTGAGCCTGGAATAAGTTCAATGGAGCACCAGACTTAGTAGTATCTTTGCGGATTGCCATTTCGAATTTAGCTCCGTTTCCATAAGGAACGAAAGACAACGAGTCAGGATTAAATCCTTTGCTGAAAATGGTATCCATTACAGCTACCCACATAGTATCACGACGGAAGTTCTGTAAACCAGCTTTTTCTACTTCGCTCCAGTTACCAGTCTTTTTAGCTTTGTTTATCAATTCCATTGCCTTCTTTTCAGTCATACCGTTGTTCAACTGATCGTCAGTCAAAGCACCAACTTTCATAATGAACGGTAATTTTGCTGTTTTTACGAAGTCGATAAGAGAATCGAAACTTGCAGTATATGCACCAGCATGTACTGTACGATATTCCTGCTGTGCTTTACGGATATCGATTAAGCGTGCAATAATAGCGTCTTCGCGGACTTTTTTCTCTTTGTCGAAATTGATAGGACCCATAATACTACCGTAGCAGATGTATACCAAAACAACGGCACAGGCAGCTAACACAAGATTAATAACTGTTTTCATGATAATATTTGTTTTTTTAGTTTATATTCGTAGCGCAAAAATAAAATAAATAACTTGAACCACGTTAAAGTTATCTGAACTTTTTATTAGATATTTATGTTAAATAATGATTTATCGCAGCAAATTAAACGAAATTTTTTCTATAAACCAACAAGTGAGCAAGAAATTACTATTGAATCTTTTATAAATTTCTTATTTTCTCCGAAAAGCGATACTATTTTCTTGCTGAAGGGTTATGCCGGAACAGGTAAAACTGCTTTAATCAGCGCGTTGGTAAAGACGCTTGACCAGTTGAAACAGAAGTGTGTATTATTGGCTCCTACCGGTAGGGCTGCTAAAGTCTTTTCTCATTATGCTGGGCATTCTGCATATACTGTTCATCGTAAGATTTATCGTCAGCGTAGCTTTTCTAATGAACTGGATAACTTTGTTATAAATTCCAATCTGCATCAGCATACTTTGTTTATTGTAGATGAAGCTTCTATGATTGCCAATGAGGGACTTTCAGGGGGCATGTTCGGATCCGGACGTTTGTTGGATGATTTGATACAATATGTTTATTCAGGAGAGGGATGCCGGCTAATGCTGATAGGAGATACAGCACAGCTGCCTCCGGTAGGTGAAGAGGAAAGCCCTGCATTGTCTGTACCTATGCTCGAAGGATATGGCCTTGAGGTTATGGAACATTGTCTGACAACGGTAGTACGCCAGGGACAAGATTCTGGAATATTGTATAATGCAACATTGCTTCGGCGGTGTATAGCCGATGAAGAGTATTTTTCTTTGCCCCAGATCAGGCTAAAAGGATTTTCTGATATAAAAACTATTTCTGGAGGAGAGTTGATTGATGCTATAAATGAGTGCTATGATAAAGTGGGAATGGACGAAACGATGATTATCTGTCGTTCGAACAAACGTGCTAATTTGTATAATAAAGGGATACGTAATACCATATTATATAGGGAAGATGAACTGAACACAGGTGATTTGTTGATGGTGGCTAAAAATAATTATTATTGGGGGACGGAGTGTAAAGAGTTGGATTTTATAGCGAATGGGGATATTGCTGTTGTTCGTCGTGTTCGTCGGATTCGTGAAATGTATGGTTTTCGTTTTGCTGATGTTGTTTTATGTTTTCCAGATTATGGAGATTTAGAACTGGAAGTAAAGATTTTATTAGACACCTTGCATTCTGACTCTCCTGCCTTGACAAAAGAACAGAGTGACTGTCTGTTTCATGCAGTGCTTGAGGATTATAGTGATATAAGCGTTAAGCGTGAGCGGATGAAAAAAATAAAGGAAGATCCGTGGTATAATGCACTTCAAGTAAAATATGCTTATGCTGTAACTTGTCATAAGGCACAAGGAGGGCAGTGGCAGCGTGTATTTATTGACCAGGGTTATATGACGGAAGAAATGCTTACTCCAGATTATTTTCGTTGGCTATATACAGCCTTTACTCGTGCAACCGACATTCTTTATTTAGTAAATTGGCCAAAAGAGCAGATTGAAGAAGAGTAGTTTGATTATATTACGATGGGTCTTGAGTTCTATAGATATTTGTTTTGCACTGAGTTTTTGGATAAATAAGAGCTGTGAGTTCTTTAAGAATTGTGTGGAGTAATTTGTACGTTGATGGTTTCTAGGATTTTTGCAAATACTGCCTTTTATGGCAGTGTTTAACTATAATGCATCTACTAAGTGATGTAATCTGAAAATCTTATATTGAATTTTTATTCCTGATATTTGGGAGATAATGATTTGTTTGACAGTATGCTAATAAGTGTTTCCCATAGTCCCTAAAAAATAGGATGAAATCTTATGGAAAATGTCTTGGTGATATAATGGAAGACTTTGTATAAATTTCCTAACTTTTCCACCTCCTTTTTGGGAGTTTTTTCGTTATTTTTGCAATACAACAGTATAAAATAAAAATTATGATAGACGAACTATTAGAATACAATCGTGCATTTGTGGGGAAAAAAGGTTACGAAAAGTATTTAACTAATAAATATCCTGACAAAAAGATTGCTATTGTCACTTGTATGGATACCCGTTTGGTTGAGTTGATTCCGGCTGCTCTTGGATTGAAAAATGGTGATGTAAAAATGATAAAAAATGCTGGAGGTACGATAACTCATCCCTTTGGAAGTGTAATGCGTAGTTTGCTGGTGGGTATTTATGAACTTGGGGTAGAAGAGGTGATGATAATCGGGCATACAGATTGTGGTGCACAGCACATGGATAGTAAGGTAATGCTTCGGCATATTAAGGAACACGGGGTAACTGATGAACAATTGGAAATGATGCAGTATTGCAATGTTGATTTACATTCTTGGTTGAGTGGCTTCGATAATGTGGAACAGTCTGTCAGAGGAAGTGTTCATTTGGTGAAGCATCATCTACTAGTACCTAAGGATGTCACTGTCCGTGGATTTATCATTGATTCGCAGACTGGAGAGTTGACTGAGTTTAAGAATATTGATTAAAGAGTCTGGCTTTTTCCTGTATCAATCATAGGCATAAAGAAATATTAGCGTTTGAGATAAAGAGAAGGATATACTAAAATGATTATTGGGAGTTTAGTCCGTAATTCTCAAATAAACAAATAGCCGCATCAAATTGATGATACGGCTATTTGTATTAATAGGATGTCTTGATATTCAGCTAAAAATTACTTTCCAGAACGTGATTTTAGAAGACTATAGTGTTGGTAACTGTAAGATTACCGTTCTGCTTCTATTGTATAAGTGAAACTGTCTGCGCGATAGTAACCTATGTTATATTCTATAGGTACTTGATTGACGTCATATACAAAGCGTTCACGAATTAGGATTGGATCTGTTGTTTTTATATCAAGTTTTTCAGCTATGCGTTCTCCTGCCAGACTTGCAGATATTTTTTCTTTGCTGGTTTTTACAATAATGCCATAATCTTTTTCCAGCAACTCATATAGAGGACGTGTAAAATCCTCTTCTCCTGTAAGTGGTATTTTAGGATTAAAATAAGAAATGAAATATACGAAAGGATATTCTTTCTTTCCTCTTACTCTTTCTAGTACAATACATTTTACTGCATGCTCAGGATCAATATTGAAGAAATTACAAATTTCTTCTGATGGCTTTTTCCAACTGATATGAAGTTCAAAATTACGTATTTCGATACCGAGCATCTTCATCTCTTGTGAAAAGCTCAACCAATTTTTTACTCCGCCTACTATGCCTTTTTGAGCAACTTTCGTGCCAACACCTTTTTTGCGTATCAACAAACCTTCAAATACCAATTTATTGATAGCTTGTCTGAGTGTATTGCGCGAAATATTTAATCTTTCGGATAAATCAACTTCGTTAGGAAGAAATTTCCCATTTTTATACTCCTCTGATTCAATAAGCTTTCGAAGTATCTCTTCAGCTTGCACATGCAAGGGTTTGCTGCTGGCATGATCTAATTTCATATGTGCGATAGTTTTATTCTTCTGCAAATATAATAGAAAAAAACTTCTTAAACTATTGTTGGATGTAAAATCTTATTTATATATTTGCACAATATATGTTATGTATGAACAAATATATAATTTCTAGTAGCCTTATGAACCTTAATTAAGGTTGAGATTATGAGAAAAATCAATTTGTAGGCAATTAAATTTAATAAATGAATAGACACATGAACATTAGTTTGAAAAAAGTTTTTCTTTTGTTTTTGGGGGTATTTTCATTTTTTTCTTGCAAAAATGGAAAAAACACCGTTGTAGAAAATTTATCTCAGTATGTAGAGCCACGTATTGGTACGGCTCATTGTCGTTGGTTTCATTTTGCACCTGGAGCAATGCCATTCGGTATGGCAAAACCTGCTCCTTCTACTAATGGTAGTCTTGGAAATAAGTCCGGTTGGGAGGCTACTGGCTATGATTATCGTGATAATACTATTGAAGGTTTTCCTTGTTTGCATGAGTTTCAGATTGGAGGAATATCGTTGATGCCAACTGTTGGAGAACTGCTTACTGTGCCAGGATTGCCTTCTGATACTATTAAGACGGGATATCGTTCTCGTTTCAGTCATGAAAATGAGGTGGTTAAGCCAGGATATTATTCAGTACTGCTAGATGATTATCAGATTCAGGCAGAGCTGACAGCTACAGAGCGTGTTGCTTTTCAACGCTTTACTTTCCCGCAAGGTCAGGAAAAACATATATTATTTAATATAGGTAACCGACAGGGAGAAAGTGGAGCTGTTAAGGATGCTTATGTAGTTTATAATCAGGATGGAACAGTTGAAGGATGGGTGATAACAGAGCCTGAATATGTGAAGAAATACCAGCCAGGAGCAGTTGTACCTTTGTATTTTTCCGCTGTACTTGACAAAGAACCGCTCAATTATGGTGCATATAATGGAAATGTCCAACAACCAGGTGTTCGTGAGTCAAAAGGTGTAGGAGCTGGCATGTATTTTTCTTTTGCTTCAGAAAATCAGGAAGTCGTAACTGCTAAGATAGGCTTATCATATACTTCAGTCGAAAATGCCAGGTTAAATTTACAGCAAGAAGCTTCAGATTTAGACTTTGATCGTGCTAAAGAACGTGCACAAGCTACTTGGGAGGATTATTTAGGACGCATACGGGTTGAAACGGAATGTAGGGAAGATAAAGTGAAGTTCTATACCGGACTTTATCACGCCTTGTTGGGACGTGGTTTGGCAAGCGATGTAAATGGAGCTTATCCTCGGAATGATGGTTCTGTGGGGCAGTTACCTATGAAGGAAGGTACTCCTTTATATAATATTTATAATACAGATGCCGCATGGGGAGCCCAATGGAACTTGTCTCAGCTGTGGATATTGGCTTATCCGGAATATATGTCAGAATATATAAGCAGCCATTTGCAGGCATATAAAGATGCTGGTTGGCTTGCTGATGGATTGGCTAATAACCGTTATGTATCTGGTGTAGGAACTAATTTGTTGAGTACGATTATAGCTGGCGCTTATGAATGTGGAATTCGTGACTTTGATACGAAAACAGCTTATGAAGCATGTCTAAAAAATGAGTTGGAAGGTAAGAACAGACCTTTTGGAGCAGGAAAAGTAAATACGACAGAGTTTGTCAAGTATGGATATGTTCCTCATCAGGATGCAGGTGAAGGCTATCATGAAACCTTTATGTTTTCAGCATCACATACGTTGGAGTATTCTTATAGTGCCTGGGCTGTTGCACAGTGGGCTAAGCAGTTAGGTGATGAAGCTCACTATAGTCAGCTGATGGATTTGTCAAAAGGATGGGAACGCCTTTATGACTCTTCATGCAATTTTATTCGTCCGAAAAAAGCGGATGGAAAATTTGTAGATAATTTTGATCCTATGCAGGTTTGGCGAGGTTTTCAGGAAGGTAATGCTTGGCAATATACTTTTTATGTGCCGCACGATGTAAAAAGCTTAGTGGCTAAAATGGGTGCAGATGAATTTAATCTACGTCTGGACAGTATCTTTACGATTTCTCAAAAGAAGATTTTTAGTGGTGGAACAGAAGTCGGTGCTTTTGCAGGATTACAGACTTTATATAATCAGGGTAATCAGCCTTGCTTACATATCTCGTGGCTTTTTAATGAATCTGGTCGCCCGTCGCTGACACAGAAATGGGTTCGTGCAATCTTGAATGAATTTTATGGCACAGATGGTATTCATGGATATGGATATGGTCAGGATGAAGATCAGGGACAACTAGGAGCGTGGTTTGTGATTTCATCTATTGGACTGTTTGATGTGAAAGGACTGACGGATGAGAATCCTTCTTTCGCCCTGGGAGCTCCTCTGTTTGATAAAGTAACTATTCGTTTAAGCGATAAATATTATTCAGGAAAAGAGTTCGTTATCACGACTTCTGGGAATGAAAAGGGAACTTCTTATGTGCAGCAATATTCTTTAAATGGACAACAGTTGCACGAACCTCGTATCCCATTCTCTGAAATTGTAAAAGGTGGACGTTTGGATATTCAGATGGGGAATTCTCCAAAGGATAATTATTAAAAACCATCGCTTAAATTTAATAGTGTTTGCTTGTGAAAAAGTAAACTGATAAAATAGTATTTATATGAATATAAGACGATTATTAGGAGCAGGTGTGATATGGTTGGGAATGTCTGTTCCAGCAATAGCATCTTTAGTGATAAAAAATGTGGAAATCACATCTCTTCCGGCTTTATATAAGTCGGATAGTGGTTTACAGCAGCGAGTTTGGATAAACATTGTGCATGAAGGTGATGTCGAGCCTATAGTTCTTCAGTTGGGTGAAGTTACTAAAAAGGTGAAACTGTATTCCGGAGAGAATAATTTTTATATAGAAATTCCAGAGGTAAGTCAAGCACAGGAAGATGTATTGACTGTGAAGCAAGGTAGAGAAATACTTTATACTGAACCTATAAAGATAAATCCGGTCCGTCATTGGCAAATGAATCTGGTGCAACATACACACACAGACATTGGCTATACCCGTTCTCAAATGGAAATATTGGCGGAACATTTACGTTATATTGATTATGCACTGGATTATTGTGACGCTACCGATAATTATCCGGAGCCGGCAAAGTTTCGTTGGACTTGTGAAATTTCATGGGCTGTCAGCGAATATTTAAAATGCCGTCCGGCGGAGCAGATTGCGCGCTTGAAACAAAGAGTCAAAGAGGGGCGTATCGAGCTTGCTACGATGTATCTTAATTTTGACGAATTGCCAGATGAGCAAACTTTGGCTGTATCATTGGCTCCTCTTAAGCAGTTCCGTCAGCATGGAATGCGTGCGGAGTTGGCGATGCAAGATGATGTAAATGGTATCGGTTGGTGCTTTAGTGAATATTTTGCTGATGCGGGAGTGAAATATTTGAATATGGGTACCCATGGACATCGTGCTCTGATTTGTTTTGATAAGCCGACCGTATTTTGGTGGGAATCTCCTTCAGGAAAGAAAATGCTGGCTTATCGTGCAGAGCATTATAATCAGGGAAATTTTTTCGGAATTCACAATGACGATTTTGAGTCGTTTGAAACTAAGGTGTTGGAGTATCTGAAGCAATTAGAAGATAAACATTACCCATATGATATTTGTGCAGCTCAACATTCAGGATATTTTACAGACAATGCACCTCCTTCAACCAAAAGCTGTGAAATGGTAAAGCGTTGGAATGAAAAGTATGAATGGCCTAAATTGAGAACGGCTGTTGCCACAGAGTTTATAAAAATGGTGGAAACACAGTATGCGGATAAAATTCAGACAATTCGTGGGGCATGGCCCGACTGGTGGACGGACGGTTTTGCTTCTGGTGCTCGTGAGGCTGCTGTATCTCGTATCACTCACTCAAATGTGATTGCTAATCAGGTAGGTTTATCTTTTGCCAAAATGTTGGGAGCAGAATTGCCTGCTGATATAAATAAGCAGATTGCAGGAATTAATAATGCTTTACTGTTTTATGATGAACATACGTTTGGACATAGTGAGAGTGTACGTAATCCTTATGGATTGGAAACATGGGAACAGCGTTCGTTAAAGCAGTCGTATGCATGGGAAGCATATCGGTATACTGGATTGTTGGGAGAAACTGTTATGGGATTACTTCAGTCATTTACTCCTAAGGCGAAGCTTCCGTCTGTTGCTGTTTTTAATACTTTAAACTGGGATTATAGTGGAGTCGCTAAGGTGTATATTGATCACCAGATACTACCGAAAGAAAAAGATTTTGAAATTGTAGACGCTGCTGGTAATAAGGTTCCGGCTCAGGCAGGAGAAGTTCGTTCTGATGGTACATATTGGTATCTGTATGTGCGAAATGTTCCAGCTTTAGGTTGCGAACGTTATTTTATTAAAGTAAAAGATGCTCCTCGTCCTGTAGCTGAACGGACAATACAATTAGCCGATACACATATAGAAAATGATTGGTATGCGGTTGATTTTAATTTGCAGCGTGGAACAATTAAACATTTATTCGACAAAGAACTTAATTGTTCCTTGCTGACAGATGATGCAAAGTGGGAATTGGGTGAGTTTGTTTATGAAATTATAGACAGTCGTCATCCTATGGAGAAATATCAGGCTCCTCAGTTTTTACGTCGCAGTCCGGAAAAAATCCGTTTTGAACAGTTTGAAAAAGGAGAAATATGGGATACTTATCGCTTCCGTGCAACTACTTCTGCCGGCATTGGGGAAGATAATTTAATGGTGGAGTTCCGTATATACAATGTAGAGAAAAAAATAGAAGTACTTTATCGTTTGCGTAAAAAATCTGTAATCGATCCGGAAGCAGTATATGTTTCTTTCCCTTACCAGATTGAAAATGGAAAAATATTCTTAGATGTTCCTGGTGGAAATATAGAAGCAGGTGTTGATCAAATAAAAGGTTCGTCTAATGATTGGTATACAGTGCAGAATTTTGCAACAGCGCGAAATAGTCACTCACAAGTTGTCATGTGTAGTCAGGAGATACCTCTGATGCAGTTCGGAGCAATTAATACAGGACGTTATCAGGCTGGAGCGGTTCCTCAGTCTACTAATATGTATTCATGGCCAATGAATAATTATTGGGTTACGAATTTTAATGCAGATCAGGTAGGAGAAATGCAATGGAGTTATTTTATAAATTCTTCTGAAGATTCTTCTTTGGAATATGCAACAAAATTTGCGTGGTCTAATAGAATTCCTTTCCTGACTAGGGTATTACCTGCTGGAGAAGGAAATGATGGAACTAATCAGGTGAAAAATATTCTGAAAATAAATTCAGAGAATGTTTTATTAGTAAATATGACCCCTGTTGAAAATGAAAAGGCTGTTATGTTGCAACTTAGGGAGATTGGAGGTAAAATGGTAGACCTTTCTTTCTCTTCGGATATTGTGAATATTAAAAAAGTGGAAGTATGTGATGTTGTTGGAGAAACAGTTAAAGGTAAACAAGCAGCTTTGAAATTAAAACCTTGGGAAAGTAAATTTATCAAAATATACTGGTAATGTTTATTTGAATACTGTTTTTGATACTAGCTTACCCGTCATCGGTTATATCCGATGACGGGTTTCTTTTTAATGATAATAGATGAATATTTTATGAGAATATAGAATATGTATATTGCACGTTTTATTGTATTGTTTGAACACTCTATGTTACATATGGACAAATATATTTTTCCTGCTTTCTTTTTTATACTTTGGGCATATTATAGTTTGATTATGTGTAATTTATTGATAATTAAATTGATTTATCTAATATGTATGCGCTCGTATAGTTCTGTTCTATAATTTTATTCTATTTCGATAGGGTAAATTTTTTCTATTAATTCTATTTGATTATAAAATATTATTTTTATATTTGCACAAAACGATAATATGTATGAACAAACAATAAATTATTTATGAGAAAACCGAATTATGACAAATATCCTGCTACGGTAATTGATGGGAATATCCTTCAAGGATGGGGTGAGATACGTGATGTTCTTGCATCCAAATTGTCTGAAAAAGCTGTATTAGCAGTCGACTGCTATACTGGGGTGTATGAGAAAGAACTTATAGATGAGCTTTCTTTACTTCAACCGGCAGAAATTATTCTGGTGAATGAATTGTATAAAGATGAGAAGGTTATAGCTGAAATGACAGAACGCTTTATGACTGATGATGTGTTGTTTGGCTATGTGACCAATTTATGCTTGGCGGATTATTTTGATAGTGAAAAGCTGGCGGCTGCACAAAAAAAGGTCAGTGAAAGCAATAAGCCTGTTATTGTGTTAGGTACAGGAGCGCATATGGTTGCCCCTGAAGCAATGCTTGTGTATGTGGATATGGCCCGTTGGGAAATTCAGCAACGTTTTCGTCGTCATGAAGTAAAAGCTTTAGGTATAGACAATCGTAATGAAGCTGTTTCGCTCCAATATAAAAGAGGATATTTTAATGATTGGCGTGTATGCGATCGTTATAAAGATTCATTGTTTTATAAGGTAGATTTTTGGTTGGATACTCATATTGCAGGCCAGCCTAAAATGATTGATCGTGAAACTTTCTTTAAAGGTATTGAGAAAACATCTACGAAACCTTTCCGTGTTGTTCCTTTCTTTGATCCGGCGCCATGGGGAGGACAATGGATGAAGGAGGTATGTGATTTGGACCGCAGTAAGCAAAATTACGGTTGGTGCTTCGACTGTGTGCCCGAAGAAAACAGCCTTTATTTTGAAGTAAATGGTGTACGCTTTGAATTACCTTCAGTTGATTTGGTGTTGTTGAAAAGTAAAGAATTACTTGGAGAGCCTGTTGAAGCACGTTTTGGAAAAGACTTTCCGATACGTTTCGATTTCTTGGATACAATAGGTGGTGGAAACTTAAGTTTGCAGGTGCATCCTACAACCCAGTTTATCCGCGAGAATTTCGGTATGTACTATACACAGGACGAAAGCTACTATCTGCTGGATGCAGAAGAAGATGCTGTTGTTTATTTAGGTGTAAAGAATGGAGTAGACCGTGAGGCTATGATAGAGGATTTACGCAGGGCACAGCGTGGTGAAATCGTGTTCGATGCTGAAAAGTATGTAAACAAGATACCGGCCAAAAAGCATGACCATTTCTTGATACCTGGAGGAACAATTCATTGTTCTGGTTCAAACAGTATGGTACTTGAAATCAGTTCAACTCCCAATCTGTTTACTTTCAAACTTTGGGACTGGCAGCGTTTGGGACTCGACGGAAAACCTCGTCCAATAAATGTAGAACGTGGAAAACATGTCATCAATTGGAATAGAAATACGGATTATGTATATGAAAAACTTCGTAACCATGTGACCTTGATAGGTGAAGGTGAAGGTTGGATGGAAGAACGTACCGGTTTGCATGAAAATGAGTTTATTGAAACCCGTCGTCACCGCTTCTCTGTTCCCGTATTGCACCATACTAACAATAGTGTGAATGTGTTCAATCTATTGGAAGGAGAGGAGGCTATTGTAGAAAGTCCGACTCATTCATTCGAGCCATTTGTAGTACATTATGCTGAAACCTTTATTATTCCGGCTTGTGTAGGTGAATATACTATCCGTCCTTATGGTTTGTCAGAAGGTAAGGAGTGTGTGACAGTGAAAGCTTATGTACGCTTCTGATAGTAGAAAAACAGAGTAATAAACCTTTAAAGAAGCCTTAAAAATATGTACGAGAATGACAAACGAATAGTATTGACCCTTGATGCAGGAGGAACTAATTTTGTTTTTTCTGCCATCAGGGGCAATATTCAGATTGTTTCGCCAGTTTGTATGCCTTCTTGCTCGGACAATCTGGATAGATGCCTAGCCACTTTAGTGGCTGGTTTTGATGCCGTAATTAAAAGCTTGGATACACCTCCTGTTGCAATCAGCTTTGCCTTCCCGGGTCCGGCAGATTATAAAAATGGAGTGATAGGTGGAAACTTGCCTAACTTCCCTTCTTTTCGTCAGGGAGTAGCTCTTGGTCCATTTTTGCAACATCATTATGGCATTCCTGTTTATATAGAAAATGATGGAAATCTGTTTGCTTATGGTGAGGCTTTATCTGGAGCTCTTCCTATGGTAAATAGAGAATTGGAGGCAATGGGGCATAACCGGAAATATAAAAATTTACTGGGAATAACGTTAGGTACTGGCTTTGGGGCTGGGGTTGTAATAGATAACAGATTGTTGACAGGAGATAATGGCTGTGGAGGGGACGTTTGGCTGATGCGTAACAAGAAGTATCCTTCAATGCTTGCAGAAGAAAGTGTCAGTATCCGTGCCGTTAAAAGAGTGTATCGTGAATTGTCAGGAGTACAGGATGCCGATCTGACTCCTAAAGATATCTATGAAATTGCTGAAGGTATAAAGGAAGGTGATAAGAAGGCTGCAATAGCTAGTTTTCAGGAATTAGGAGAAATGGCCGGAAGTGCAATTGCATCTGCACTGAATATTGTAGATGGGTTAGTAGTAATAGGTGGTGGACTAGCCGGTGCTTCTCACTATATATTACCGGCTTTAGTAAATGAACTGCGCGCTACATTATCAATGTTTTCAGGAGAGCAATTCCCATGTTTGCAGATGGAAGTTTATAACTGGGAAGATGAAATGGACAGAAAGAAGTTTCTGGATTATCAACATCGTGAGGTCTTGATTCCCGGAACGTCAATTAAAGTACCCTATAATAATACGAAACGCATTGCAGTGATGTGTAGCCGTGAAGGAGCAAGCTGCTCTATCATGCGAGGTGCTTATGCATATGCGTTATCACAGCTAGAAGTTTAGTTTTCTTTAGGTTGCAAGTTTTCAATAGGTATATCTTAATTGGTCTATTAAAATTATTAACTTTTAAATCTTAATTAATTTATGAAGCATGTAGTAATTTATTTTGTAGCTAGTTTGTTGCTTTCGTTGGTTTCTATACCAATGTTGGCACAACAGCAGTCACGACTCATTTCTGGTATTATTAAGGATGAGTCAGGTGAACCAATGATTGGTGCTAGTGTATTAGATGTTTCCACTAAACAAGGTACTATTGCTGATATAGACGGTAAATTTACTTTGGAAGTGACCTCTTCTTCTAAACTGCAAATATCATTTGTTGGATATAAAGACCAGATTATTTCTGGAAAAGATTTGAAAAAAGATATGATAATTGTTTTAAAATCTAATACAGAAATGATTGATGAACTGGTAGTTGTAGGATATGGAACCCAGAAAAAGAGCGATTTAAGTGGTTCTGTTTCAGTTGTAGATGTAAATCAGGTTAGAACAGGGAGCGTATTACCAAATGCTGCTAATGCATTAGAAGGTACTACTCCTGGGGTCAGTGTAACTACTTCTTCGGGTGCTCCTGGAGCGGATATTAATATTCGAATTCGGGGTATTAGTTCTTTTTCTGATAGTGCACCATTAGTTATTATAGATGGGGCTCCTGGAAATTTGAATGATATTAATGCTGGTGATATAGAATCTTTGCAAGTTTTAAAAGATGCAGCTTCAGCTGCAATTTATGGTTCAAGAGCAGCAAATGGAGTTATTATAGTTAGTACTAAAAAAGGCAAAGCTGGAAAAGTAAATGTAGAATTTGATACATCAATCAGTATGCAAGTGCCCGGAAAGAAAATAGATGTTGCAAATGCTGAAGAATATGCTTTAATAAATAATGCAGCAAGGAAAGCTGCTGATAAACCGATTTATGATTGTTTATCAAATCCGAATTCTTTAGGAGAAGGCACTGATTTTCAGGATGAATTTTATGATGCAGCCCCTTTGTTAAATACATATTTAAGTCTTTCTGGAGGAACTGAAAATTCGACGTATAGATTATCTGGCTCTTATGTAACACAAGATGGTATTGCTGTTAATTCTAAATACCAGAAGTTTGTTTTAAGTTATGCTGGGCAACAAAAAAAAGGGGCTTTTACTTTTGGAGAGAATATAGGGTTTACTAAATTTAAGAAAAATACGATTCCAGATTGGTTGATACAAGGGGTATTAGTAGCTCAACCCATTATCCCATTATATAATCCAGATAATGAAGGGGGATTCGGAGGGGTACCTTCTGAAATTGCAAATCAGGGTACTAATGTGTACGGTATGGCTGAGTTGGTAGATAATCATAATATTAATACAAACATGAATTTTGATGTATATGCTCAGGTTAATCTATTAAAAGATTTTAATTATAAAATAAATATAGGATATAAGAATTGGTGGGGTTATAATTATAGTTATACTCCTACATATTATATGTCAACGAATGTACAAAAAGAACGAGCAACGTTAAGTGAAACTCGTTCAGAAACAGCGCATTTAATTGTTGAAAATACATTGACATATAAAAAAGAAGTTGCAGGGCATTTATTTGATATCCTTGTGGGATATACTTTTGAAAGAGATAAATCTAGGAGTTTAGGGGGAGCTGTTGAAGGATTCCCGAACAATTGGGTTAGAGTGATTGATGCTTCAACCAAGTATGGTGTTAATGCTACTGGTAGTGCTGGAGAGTGGGATATGGTTTCTATACTTGCGCGTCTTTTATATAATTATAAAGGAAAGTATTATTTAACGGCTAATATTCGTAGAGATGGTTCCTCTCGCTTCGCAAAAAATAATAGATGGGGAACTTTCCCTTCTGTTTCTGCAGCATGGAGAATTAGTTCAGAGCCATTTTTTGAAAAGTTTCATACAATTGTTGATGATTTAAAAATTCGTGCAAGTTATGGTGTATTAGGAAATCAGCCTGGTAGTAACTATGCATATATAGCTACAGGAGGATATGCTACAAATTTAGGATATTTATTTGGTGATGGCTCTAATTTTATAAGAGGAGCTTCTATTAATGGTTATGTGGATACTAATATACAATGGGAAAGAACTAAAAGTACAAATATAGGATTTGATGCGAATTTGTTTGATTGTCTTTCATTAACAGCTAATTATTTTTATAATAAGACTGATAAATTATTAATGGGGGTACCAATTGCGCCATCAATAGGAGGAGGATCTCCTATTACTAATACTGGGGAGATGGAAAATAAAGGCTTTGAGTTTAATATGATGTATCATTCTTCTACAGCGAAAGATTTTCAGTATAGTATTTCTGCAAATATATCGACTGTTGATAATAAGGTATTGAAGATGGGAACAACTGGAGAAACTTTATATGGTAATAAATTAAATAGCTCAAATCAATCTATAACAGGAGCGCGAGAGGGATATCCTATAGGAGCATTTTTCTTACAGCAAGCTTTAGGTATTTTTCAGTCACAAGATGAAATCAATGCTTATAAGGATAGAAATGGCAAATTGATTCAGCCTAATGCTAAACCTGGAGATGTTAAGTATTTAGATGCTAATAATGATGGAGTTATTAATGGTTCTGATGCTGTATATAGTGGAAGCCCATTTCCTGATTTTTCTTACGGATTGAATTTTTCAGGAAATTATAAAAATTTTGATGTTACAATATTTTTTCAGGGGACTTATGGTAATAAAATGTTTGATGCTAATAAACATCGTTTATATAATTGTACAACTGATTTTAATTATAGTAAGGATTTGTTAGATGCATGGACTCCAGAAAATACTAATACAGATATTCCAAGATTAATTTTAACTGATCCTAATCATAATACTGATCCTTCTACTCGTTTTTTGAGTGATGCCTCTTATTTGCGACTTAAAACTTTACAAATTGGTTATACGTTACCCACGCAAATAGTGAAAAAGATAGGCTTGAGTTCTTTGAGGTTTTATTTGAGTGCAAATAATCTTTGGACAATTACTGGTTATGATGGATATGATCCTAGTTATACTTCTAATGGTTTATTAAATGCTGGATTGGATCAAAGCCTCTATCCTCTTGCAAAGGCCATAACTTTCGGTTTTAATCTTCGTTTTTAAATTATAAAATTATGTGGAATATGAGTAATTTATATAAGTATATTCTTTTAATAGGAATCTGTTTATTAAATAGTTGCATATCTTTATTAGATCAGGATAATCCTAATGCGCTTACTAAAGATAGTTTTTGGCAAACATCTGAAGATGCAAAAGCTAACTTGACAGCAGTATATTCATCTTTTAGAGATCAGTATTATAATAGGTTTATTCCTATGGGGTGGCGTGGAGATGATGTACAAGGCACTCCTTCTAATGTTAACTACTCACAATTTGATACGTTTTTATTGACAGATGCAAATACTACATGTGCGACAGCTTGGAGTCAAAATTTTAAAGGTATTTATTATGCAAACCAAGTGATTCATTATGTCCCTAATATAAAAATGGATGAATATTTGAAAAAACGTTATGTTGGAGAAGCTAAATTTTTACGAGCATATTTTTATTTTACCTTGTATATGGAATTTAAAAATATTCCGTTAATAACTGATATTATAGAATCTGCAAATGATTATAATCAGCCTCAAGTTAATCCTGAAAAAGTTTTAGATCAGATAGAACGAGATTTTGAAGAGGCTTCAGAAGTGTTACCTGATACTTATAGTAGTGAGGATTTAGGTCGTATAACTCGTGGAGCAGCTTTGGGCTACTTAGCAAAAGTAAGAATGTTTAGACAAAAGTGGCAAGAAGCTTCTGATGCATTAGAAAAAATCATACAATCTGGAGTTTATGATTTAATGCCAACTTTTCAAGAAGTATTTTTAGCATCAAATGATTTCAATAATGAAATTTTATTAGAAATTCCTTTTGAAAACGCTAAAGTAGATGGTAAGGATTTATCTACAAGTGATAATAAGAGGGAAGCTATGTCAAAAGTAGGAGGATGGTATATGTATTGGCCTACTCAGTGGCTTTTTAATGAAATGAAAAAAGAATTAACAGTTGATGGAGACTATGATCCAAGATTATATATGACAATTATTTTCCCAAATGATAAAATGACATATTATGGTAAATCTTATGCTGATTGGTTTGGTAAAAATTCCACAGCATTAGGATTTGGTAAATATTCAGAATGGGATGTATTAGATAATAAGATTACGACTAATTCTTCTAAAAATCAACGCTTATTACGATATTCGGATATTTTATTATTACAAGCAGAATGTTTATGCAGGTTAGATTGTAATGATGAAGCTCTTATTTATGTAAATAAAGTTCGTAATCGTGCTAATCTAGCAAGTTTATCTATGATGTCAAAAGAAGATTTATTAGTTGAAATAGAGCATCAAAGAGTTTTGGAGTTGGCTTGTGAAATGAATAGATATTTTGATTTGCTTAGATGGAATGGGAATATTTTGGGTACTAAAAATATTAAAGAGGTATTAGAAGAACATGGGGATGGCGGTGCTCAAAATTTTGTCGTAGGTAAAAGTGAATTAATGCCAATTCCGATGTCTGAGATGCAGATAAATCCTTTTATCATTCAAAATCCAGGGTATTAAAGAAAAATTTAAATAGTTATTCTAAATAATAAAGTATATATGAATAAGTTTATAAAATTGACACTGTTGTCGTTGTTAGTTCCCACATTTGTATACTCTTGTTCGGATAATAGTTCAAATTTGAGGTCCTCTGATTTGAATCAAGGTAGTCCAGAAGTAAATATATCTATTGATGCGAATGAATTAGGAGATTTGATTCCAGAAGATTTTTGTGGCTTAAGTGTAGAAACTGGTAGTATACGAAAAAATAATGCTCAATATAATGGATATTTTTTTAGTGGAAATAATAAACAAACATTACAAATTTTTAAAAATTTAGGAATTAGGCATTTAAGAGTTGGTGGTGGTTCTGTTGATATGAATCAAGAAGAGCCTACTTTTGCTGATATTGATGAATTGTTTTCTTTTGCTCAAAATAGCGGAGTTAAAATTATTTACTCTTTTCGATTATTGAATGGTAATATAGAGCATAATGTAGAATTGGCTCAGTATATATGGAATAAATATAGTGAATATATTGATTGTTTTGCAATAGGAAATGAACCTGATTGGAATTCTTATCATAAAGAGGATCCTGAAATTGTTGATTATCCAACTTATCTTAATAAGTGGAAGAAGTTTGCTATAGCAATAAGAAATGTTATTCCAGAAGTTAGATTTACAGGACCAAATACCGGTTCTAATTTTCCAGTAACGGGTGCTAAAGATACTAATTATAATGGTGCTTCTTGGACTGTTAACTTTGCAAAGGATTTAAAATCAACTGGTCTAATTTCAAAATTATCTCAACACAATTATGTCGGGCAAGATGTTGAAGCTTTGAAGCTTACACCTGAGCAAATGATACAGAAAATGCTTTCTTCTTCTTGGGTTGATAATGAATATTCTACATTATTTAATGCGACATTAAAACCTGTTCTTGATGAAGGCTTACCATATCGTTTAGCGGAATCTAATAGTTTTAGTAGTGGTTGTGAAATAGGAAGTACTAGTTTTGCAACAGCCTTATTTTCTTTAGATTACATGCACTGGTGGGCTAAGAATAAATGTTCTGGTGTGAACTTTCATAATAAACAATGGGTGCTGAATGCTCCTATTACTATGGATAAGATAACAGGTGATTTATTGATAGCTCCTGTGGGGTATGGTATTGCTGCTTTTGGATTAGGAGGACATGGATATGTGTTGCCTATAAATGTAAATAAGGATAAAAATTTTAATATTACAGTTTATGCTGTGAGAGATAAGAATGATATTTATGTTACGCTAATAAATAAAGAATATGGGGATGATGCAATAAAAGCTGCTGTTTCAATATCCTTGAATAGAGATGTACAAAATGTAGAGACATTAGATTTATTATCGCCAAATAACAGACCTGATTGTCAAGATGCTATGTTAGGTGGAGAGAAAATTACTAGTGTTGAAGACTGGAAAGGTAAATGGAATTTAGTGAGTGATAAAAAAATGAAATTTGAAGTACTTCCTACATCTGCTTTAATTGTAAAAATTACAGTTAGGTAATTATTAATATTTTGGGATTATGGAATATATGAGAAATTTTTATAAAATAAAGTGGATATGTTTTTTAAACATTCTATGTTTATTTGCCATAAATAGTAATGCTGATAACGTTTCTTATGCAAATAGAGAGTGCATAATTCTCTTAAACCAAGATTGGCTGTTTGGTGGAGAATTTAGGGAAGAAGTATTTAATCCTGATTTTGATGATACAAATTTTGAAACAGTTACTATACCTCATTGTGTTACAAAACTTTCATGGCAGAATTGGGATGCAAGTTATTGGCAGAAAGTATATGGATATCGTAAACATTTTTCGTTGCCGCAGATTGATAAAAATTCGAGAGTTTTTCTTCATTTTGATGGAGTGATGGTAGGAGCAACTCCTTGTATAAATGGTCATAAACTAAAAACTCATTTGGGAGGATATCTTCCTTTTGAATATGATATTACTCCTTATGTGAAAAAAAATGCTAACATATTAGCACTTGCCGTTGATTCTAGATGGAGTAATGTGCCTCCTCAAGGAGCTAAGATGGGGCCTAAACGTATTGACTATTTGGAACCTGGTGGAATTCATAGAGCTGTATACGTTAGAATAGTACCTTCCATTTATATTAAAGATGTTTTTTGTAAACCAGAAAATGTATTGAAAGTGTCACGTAAATTGGCTGTTGAGTGTGAATTTGATGCTTTGAAAAGTTCTAAAGAACTTACGATGGAAGTACGGTTGGAAGATAATGGGAAAGTAGTGAGTCAAAAGAAGCAAAAAATCGATTTAGTAAAGGGTTTAACGAAAAAAAATAATCCTTTCAAATCTTGAAAATATTGTATTATGGGACGTTGAAAATCCCAAGTTGTATAATGTTATTGTAACGTTGCTTGGAAAAAATGGGATGATACATTGTTCTAAAACAAGAATTGGTTTTCGTTCTGCTGAGTTTAAGTTAGACGGCTTTTATTTAAATGGGAAAAGATTACAACTTTTTGGACTGAATAGACATGAACTATATCCTTATGTTGGATATGCTATGCCTGATAGAGTTATGAGAAAAGATGCTGAAATTTTAAAACGTGATTATAATTGTAATATTGTTCGTTGTTCTCATTATCCTCAAACAAAAGCTTTTTTAGATGCTTGTGATGAATTAGGGCTGTTGGTTTGGGAGGAAATTCCAGGTTGGGGATACATTGGCAATGATGAGTGGAAAAAATTATTATTACGTGATGTGAGGGATATGATTGTTAGGGATCGAAATCGTCCATCTGTTGTTATTTGGGGTACTCGTGTAAATGAGTCGAAAAGCGATATTAAGTTATACGAAAAAACTCGAATGATTGCATCTAAGCTAGATGGAACTCGGCCAACATCAGGTTCAATGACTTCTGGTACTCGAAAAACTTGGGAAAAAGAGTGGAAACAAGATGTGTTTGCTTATGATGATTATCATGCGGAACTTGATGGAAGTGTTGGCATAGAAGAACCAGTACCTGGTTTCCCTTATATGTTAGCTGAAGCTGTTGGGCAGTTTAATTATACGAAACTTAAAGATTTTGATTGTTATTATAGTCGTTTGGTTGGCTTTGATACTTTAGAAACTCAGGCTGTCAGACATGCTGAAGCTCATAGTAAGGCTGCTAAAGCTAAATGCAATAGTGGAGTAATAGCGTGGTGTGCCTTTGACTATGGAAGTTTAATCAATGCATATAAAATGGTTAAAACTCCAGGTGTTGCAGATGTTTTTAGAATCTCGAAATTGGGCGCTTCTTTTTATTTATCTCAGTGTGACCCTAATAAAAAAGTAACATTAGAGCCTAATTTTTATTGGGATTTTTCGAATAAGTCACCTAATGGTCCAGGTAATAAGTCTATTATATTTTCTAATTGTGAGCAATTACAGGTATTAGTTGATGGAAAACCTTATGCTACTTTATATCCCGATAGTTCTCAATTGTCTAATATTAAGTATCCACCATTTTATGTGGATTTAAATTTTGAAGGTGATAAGAAACCGGTTGAATTAAGTATTAAAGGATACATTAAAGGCAAAAAAGTAATAGAAAAATATTATTCATCTGATTGTAATTGGGATGACTTTGTGCTGAAGGCTGATGATGAGGAAATTCATGGAGATGGGATTGATGCAACAAGAGTTGTATTTGGTATTACAGATAAATACGGTTCATTTAGGCCTGGTGGAGAAGGAACAGTTGAATTTTCTATTGATGGTCCAGGAGAAATAATAGGGGATGTTCCTTTTAATTTGGGCGCAAATGCTGGATGTGGAGCTGTATGGATTCGCTCTTGTGGAAAAAACGCTAAAGGAGTTATTACTTTACGGGCTAAGGTATCACAATATGGAATTAAAACAATAAAGATAAAATTGATTTAGATACTAGTTGTTTAATACTAAATAGCAGAAGTATGATGAAAAAAAATGGTAGATATTTATGGCTTTTTTTCTTTGTTCTTTTTAATATAAGTGGAGTAAAGGTAATACTGAAATAAATCCAATTTCTATTAAGAAGATACATTTGATATTTAAAACTCATCTTGATATTGGCTTTACTAATTCGGGTGATTCGGTTGTAAATACTTATATGCATGATTTTATACCTAACACTTTATCTATAGCTGAAAGTCTTCGAATAAAAGGAGGAAAGGAACGCTATGTGTGGACGACTGGTTCGTGGTTAATATCTAAATTCTTGAAACAATCCGATATTGTAATGGTAAAAAAGATGGAAGAAGCTATAAAAAGAGGAGAAATTAATTGGCATGCTTTACCTTTTTCTACTCATACAGAATTAGCTGATTCATCTTTATTTGAGTTAGGGCTTCAGATTTCTAAACAGTTAGATAAACGATTTGGAAAGAATACAATATCGGCAAAAATGACGGATGTTCCAGGACATACTCGTTCTCTAATTCCTATTTTATCTAGAAATGGAATAAGGTTTTTGCATATAGGTGTAAATTCTGCTAGTACTATGCCTGATGTTCCTCCTTTATTTAAATGGCTTGCTCCAGATGGAAGCAGTATTATTGTAATGTATCAACAGGGCTATGGAAATCAATTAGTTTTACCTGGAACAGGAACTTTAATTGATATTCGTTTTACTAATGATAATCATGGACCTCATTCTATTGAACAGATAAAATCCATTTATAAAGAATTGCATAAGAAATATCCAAATGCAGAGATTGTGGCATCTACATTGGATGATATTGCTCATGATGTTATAAAAATTGAACAGAATCTTCCTGTTATAACGCAAGAAATTGGAGATACTTGGATTCATGGAATAGAGAGTGATCCTAAACTTGTATCAGAGTTTCGAGCTCTTTCTCGTTTAAGAATGAAATGGATAAAGGAGGGGAGTCTTTTGCAAGGTGGAAAACAGGATTTAGATTTTGGTATACCATTGTTGATGATTGCTGAGCATACTTGGGGAAGAGATGTTAAGACTTTTTTAAAGGATTGGGATATATATCTTCCACAGGATTTTAGACAAGCTCGTTCAAAATCTAATTTTATTGTAATGGAGCAGTCTTGGAAAGAAAAAAGGAAATATATACAGAAAGCTATTGAAACGTTATCGGCAGAAAAGAAAATAGAAGCACTAAAAACTTTAGAAACATTAAATCCTGTTCATGTGTCTTTGAATGGTTATTCAGAACTAAAAAAAGTGGATAAGATGATAACTACAAAATATTATGATTTTCAGTTAGATTCTTTAACTGGAGCAATTATATATTTGAAAGACAAGATAACGGGAAATAATTGGGCCACAAAAGAACATCCTTTATTGGTCTATTCGTATCAGACATTTTCTCATCAAGATTATGAAAGATTTTTAAGTCAATATTTGATCAAAAAGGCAAAGTGGGCGTTAGAGGATTTTGGTAAGCCGGGATTAGAAAAATTCGATATAAAATCCCAAGTTTATCATCCTACTCTTATTTCAGCTTTTTTAAAAGAAGGTAGAAATATCGTAAGTGTTGTATTGCGTATGAAGTTATTGAGTAATGGCAATCAAATAATATGGGGAGCTCCTACTGATCTGGAATTGGAATTAAGATTTCCGACGAATAAAAAAGAAATTTGGGTTTCTGTTAAATGCTTTGGAAAACAGGCATCTAGATTGCCAGAGGCTTCTTGGATATCGTTTATACCTCTGGTTGAGCAAGGAGAATGGAGTATTAATAAGATGGGTATGTGGGTTAATTTTCAAGATATTGTAAATCATGGTAATAGAAAAATGCATGCCTGTTCTGATGGAGTGGAGCTTAAATATAAAAATACTGTAAGGATGTTTATAAATTCATTGGATACTCCATTGGCTATGTTTGGCAATTCATCATTATTAGATTTTAATAATGAATTGCCACAAGTTGAGGAGGGCGTACATTTTTGTTTGCATAACAATGTTTGGGGAACTAACTTTTCAATGTGGTTTGATGAGGATATGTTGTACCGTTTTGTCATTCGGTAAGAATTTTATATAAATATGATTTTATGAAAAACAGTTCTATAATAAAAGTAATTCCAGTACTTGCTGCCTTTTTTGTTATGGGCTTTTGTGATATAGTCGGTATTTCTTCCGATTATATGCAGACAAGTTTTGGTTGGTCGTCTACGATGACAGGATTCGTTCCGTCGATGGTGTTTATATGGTTTCTTTTTCTAGGAATACCTGTTGGGAATAAGATGAATAAATGGGGGCGAAAAAATACCGTACTCATTAGTATGCTGGTGACAATTGTCGGTATGTTTTTGCCGTTGATTGTTTATAGTAGTGTAACTTGTATCATTGCTTATGTCTTGTTAGGCATAGGAAATGCCATATTGCAGATTTCTCTTAATCCATTGCTGAATAATGTGATACAGGATCAGCGTATGCTTACAAGCAGTTTGACTGCCGGGCAGGTTATTAAGGCCGTTTCTTCTTTGGTTGGTCCGGAAATTGTATTATTTGCTACATTACGTTTTGGCTCTGAACATTGGTATTATTGCTTCCCAATATTGGGGGTGATAACTTTGTTTTTTGCGCTTTGGTTGATGTTCACACCTATAAAGCGGGAACAGAGTGTTTCGGAAACCATTTCAATGGCTGATTCGTTTTCCTTATTGAAGGATAAAATTATTTTGATTTTGTTTTTAGGAATCTTTTTCATTGTCGGAGTTGATGTTGCCACCAACTATATTAGTTCAAAACTTATGGCAGTTCGTTACGATTGGACCGCAGAACAAGTCAAGTTTGCTCCTCAAGTTTATTTCTTGAGTAGAACAATTGGAGCATTACTTGGAACATTTTTGTTGGCAAGAATATCAGGAATACGTTATTTCCGTGTAAATATTATTGCATGTGCAGCTTCATTATTGCTTTTGATGTTTGTTGATGGTGCTACACTGAATTTATTATGCATTGGTGGAATCGGATTTTTTGCCTCTTCTGTTTTCTCTATCATTTATTCCTTAGCTTTTCAAGAATGTCCTTCAAAGATGAATCAGATTTCCGGTCTGATGATAACTGCCGTTGCCGGTGGTGGAGTTGTAACTCCTATTTTAGGATTTGCAATTGATTTGGGAGGAATTACGGCTGGATTATTCGTTGTCTTGCTGTGTGTTGCATACTTGATGTATTGTGCTTTTGGGATAAAGGTAAAAAAGGTTAGTTAATTAAATTTTTGCCATATAGGCAAAATGGGATGAAGATTAAGGCTCTGATATTTTTTATATTGGAGCCTTTTTTGATTGTTGCTTATGAAGGAAAATATCTTCTCCCTTCTAAGTTTTCAAGAGATCCTCATCATGTTTATTTATAGAATTTCGGTTTAGAGCGACGGAATTCTTAAATACCTACTTGTTCTTTTGCATGTTCATCGGACATGAATGGTCTATTTTTACTTGAAGAAACAGTGCCGCTTTGTGTATTTCCGTCATTGCTGATAATCAGTCTGTTCATTATGCTGAAAAAAATATGCTGTA
>ERZ780135.425-NODE-425-length-28655-cov-2.669231_pt1 | contig 28655 bp, 43 predicted proteins | sample MGYA00511946_ERZ780135 | MGnify/ENA primary metagenome ERZ780135 (study PRJEB29588, sample SAMEA2151034) | human gut metagenome | biome: human gut; feature: human-associated habitat; material: faeces | place: Denmark | collected 2008/2010 ... | reverse complement strand
TGTTTTTACGCTGAAACCGATTTTTACGGTTTACACTCTATATGAATATCTTCTAAAACAATTTTGGGCTAAGCAAATATATAATATATTATTTTATAATCATACTAATAATATTAAATTTAATAGCCAAAATCTTCTTTTCTTAAGTTATACCCAGCCAATACAGCTTTCGTCAACACATTTTCAAAATCATAGACAACAGTTGAATTAAGAATGTTTCTTGCAATCTCTCCTGCTCTTTCGTCCAAAGTTTTTTTCCCACACCAAAAGTGATTGAACTTAGCCGAGTGAAGTATTTCTTTTCATTTATTGTAAGTTCAGTTGAAATACTCAAATCTTCAGCATTTACCTTAACAACACGCTCTGCCATAGCAATTGCATTAAATGTTAAAAGACTTATCATAAGCTTTTCGTTCGTGACTAAATCTTTTAGATTCTGAGTAAAACTTACATCACGCCCTGCATCAAACATTGCTTTTGCAAATTCTTTTCCTGAATTGCTTCTGTGCTCCTTTGCCAGTTCTGCATATATTTCTTCAAATGTTTTCATTGTTTATCCTTTTTTGTAATATTCAATAATTGTTTTATTCAATGTTTCGATGAGATTAAATGTCAGTGTAGATGGCATTTAATTTGTAACCATATTCTGTATAAAACCTGACCATCCTTGTATTCAATAATGGTATCAAGTTCAATTATTTTATGTTCTTCATTCATAACTAATCCTCCTTTCCACCTATCCCAACAGGATATACATCACTGCCAGGAACAGGTAATACAAATTAGTTTTCATTGATTATTCCTTCTTCTTTCTACAAGTTGTTCAAGCCTCTTTTCGCATTCTGCACATTCGAGTTTCTTGCGCTCCAGCTTGTCACGGAACTTAACCAGCTCTTCGTCCGTATTCTCATCAAAGAACAGATTGTTCTGACGATTTTGCTCAATGTATTCATTCATCCTACGTTCTGCTTTTGTTATCTGGGCTTTTGCAGAAACCAACTTTGAAAGGCAGGAACTCACTTCAAGCGACTCTCCTGAACGCTTGTCGTAGTAGTAAAAAGAAGTGTACACATCATTCCTTGGATGCTGGCATTGCAGTCTGGCCACCCTCCATCTGATTACCCACATCCTTCTTTCGTACACTTCACGAGGAAGGTCGTAGGTGTATAGGATGACAGATTGATGGCCGTGACCGCAGCAGATGCTGATTTGCACCCAATTCTCGATTTTCAGTTCCTTTTCTGCTTTGGCATAATCCTTAGCCATCTGGAACCAGTCATCCATACTTTCTTGCTTCCCCATATCAGTTCCATCTTTGAGGCCGGTTACTAATTCTCTCTAAATACGCGGCTATCTTCTTCTTCGCATCCTCACCGTTACGGACGAAAATCCTCGTATGAGTCTTGTCACGGGGGATAGTAACATACTTTCCATGTTTCTCCAGTTCCCGATGTTGAGCGATTTTCAATTCAGTCCCAGACGGATTCTTTTCCAAATCCACTTTACGTGGAAGAATTGGATCATTTTCTGTTATCATTTTGCACCTCCTTGTCTTTGTTCATTATTCTATCAATTCTTTTCTTTTCCAGCCATTTAGCTCCCTTCTGAAAGCCCTCCTTAAACGACTTATCACAAGCCTGACAGATAAGCGTTTCAGGATTATAGGTCAAAGGGCATTTTTGGCACATTTGACTGAGTCCGTTTGCCTTTCCTGCTGCCTGTTTGCATCCGCTCATCAAGGATGCAGGCTTAGGCATATCCTTCAGATCGGCAAATATGCGTATCATATTGTCGACCCCCTCCAGATCACTGAACATATCGTCACCTTTCTTGTTGAAATCAACTATCTTAGCAAATTCCTTGAAGTACAAGTCCGCTGCTTTATAGTATTCTTTCTGCATATAGACAATACTGTCTGTCATTATCCTGCTTTCCTTAAAGTTATCCTCTATCTCAGACAACAGATCGTTGGTTTCACACATCATCAGTTGCACAAGGCATATTATACGGCTTGTTTTCTCCAGTATTCCGGAATCCTTGGCTTTCTGAATTATTTCCTCACCTTTGGCTACCTCTATTTCCTTGACGAGATTATGTATATCATCATACAGCCTTTTTATTTCGGTCCTGTCGTTTTGCGATAACGCTTTCTGATACTCTATTTTGAGCATATCAAGCTGCCTTTGAAGAAGTTCTGTTTTCATGCTATTTATTAATTTAACTATTCAATTTTTCTGATAATCAAATACTTTGGCTCACCCTTGCGGAGATTGCTTAATGTTTCTTCGTCAACCTCTGCCTCAGTCAATCCATTAACAGTTGTATATTGGGGGATTTTATATTTGGCACGTAATTTTCTGATCAGATTCCTATCACGTGTAACCCAGTAGATCGTGATCTTCATTTTCGTAGGCTTTCACCGCTGAATAGTACGGTTCTGGTTATAGCTCTCAAACGGTCGATAGTTCTCTCACCATACTTTTCCCTCAGTTCGTCAATCGAAAGATTGGTAGTCAGGATAAGAAGTTTTCCCTTCTTCTCAGCCTCGTCAGCCAGCTCAGCGAAAGCAAGTCTTTTCTCACCGTATTTGACACTTAAATTCTCCGTCCCTATATCATCAACGTAGATGATGTGTTTTTGCTTCACAACGTCCAGCTCAGCGTTCATCTGCTGTGCATCGTAGCAGCTTACCACCTTCCGGCAATAATGATTCAGGACCAGAGGAAGAATCTTTCCGCAAATCAATGTTTTTCCACGACCACAATTACCGAAGCATAACAGACCACGACCTCCATTTCCTGCCAGCCAGCTTGCAACCTCTTCATACTCCGGAAGCCATCTGGCATTTTCCCCCGTGAAGTATTTTATACCTGCCAAAAGGACTTTTTTCGCCTCGGGAATGGAAATCTCTACCGTATTCGGTACAGGTGAAAAGCCCGTGTCCTTCAGCCTTTCGATTGTTTGTCTGAAATCTATCTGTTCCATTTTACCATCCTTTGTCTTTGTATTTTTCAGTAGAATTATCTTTCAGAACTACGCCAATATCAGTTTGGGAATAAGCCTTTTTCTTGGCTTGGGATACTATTTCGTTAAACTTCGAATTAATGTTCGTTACGCTGAAGTTCTCGAATATCCACCCCTCTTTTATGGATGAAAGCAGATATTGAAGAGCATACAGGATTGATTCCTCAGCAACGTCCATCTGCTTTTGCTCCCGCTGGAACTTCAATTTTTGAAGCAACTGGGACATTGCCCCTGCATCTTTGGCCGTCCAGTAATAATCACTTCCGAACAACTGTCTGTAATGGGTTTCAAAAAGAGAACGAGCTTTTACATTAAGACCCTCCCCCTTGGGGGGTGTGGGGGGAATAATATTATTAATAATTTCTTTATCTTTCTTTTTCTTATTGCCCCTGCCTTGCCCCAAATCTTCAATTTTTTCAGCCATTTTTTGTGACATTGCCCTTAGCTCTGCCCTTAGTTCGCCCATAGCTACCTTTAAATCACTGATTTCTTTATCGTTATCTATGCCCTTATCATTGCCCTTTGGCTTGTCCTTGACAGGATTGTAGTCGTCATAATTACACAAGGTTATAACTGTCATTCCCTGCTGATTGCAAGTTGTAATCATCCCTTTTTTCTTCAATTTGGAAAGGAAATACCTGACTTTCTTTTCAGACCATTTCCAACGTTTCATCAAAAACGATATGGATGCTGGATATTGACCTCTTGAATAAGAGATTTCCCGACCTCCGATGAGTTCGCTATACGCCTCGTCGGTTGCCTCAAATCGTGCTGACTGAATCAAGTCAAGCCACGCTTCGCATTCCGAAAACTCACGGGCAACTTTCCACATTTCATTCGAGAAAAACCTGCGGCTTAGCCTCAAAAATCCTTCTTCCATAGTTTTAGAATCTTACGTTAGTCAACTGCCTGTTATTAGAGTATACAGCCCATTTACCATTTCCACTATCAACAAGGCGAAGATCCTTCACTTCTCCAAATCGCTTTTTGTTTCCGCAAAGGTCTGGAACGCATTTGTCACGTCCCATCATTTTTATATTTCCATACATATCCAAATGCTGATTTTTGATAATTCTTACAGCAAGCACAGATAGCTCTTACTGGTACGTTTGTTTTTCTTGAAGCCTCCATTAATGAAGGATATTCCTCTATTTTATCCCCATACAAAGAGTATTGTATAACACTTATAGCACCATGCCTATTTGTTTGAGTTCTTGCCCTTCTTTTGATAGAAGTACCATAGTTTGTGTTATATTTCGCATCACACCATTCTAAATTAACGACTCTATTGTCTGCTTTCATTTCGTTTTTATGATTAACAAAAGGCAATTCTTTAGGATTAGGTATAAACGCTTTTGCAACCAACCGATGAACTGAATGATAGTTTCTTTTGCCATCTTTGCGCAAATAAATCATTCGGTATCCATTTGAATTTGCACACGAAAGTATTTTATCCTGTGGTAATCCTTTTTTGGCGAATGCTTTTATTCTGCCTAAATTTGATACTTGGTACAGACCTTCGTACCCTTCAATATCTTTCCAAATTTCATCCATAAATATTTTCTTTAAAGTGAAAAGGCGGTCAATATAGACCGCCATATAACCGTATGAGAGAGTTTTAAGATGCTTTTCTGACTTGATTTATATCTTCTATCTTTTCTGCATTACCTAATCCATAAGTTGCATTATCCATGTGTACGCCAGTAAGTCCAAGCATAGTCTTTCGTTCGCCCCAGCATTTAGCATTAAGGTCTGACAACATTTTTGATATACGCAATATAGCATCAATCGCATATTTGTTGTCCTCAATGTCAAAATCATCATCCGTAATTATAAAACTAACAAGGTTAGTCAGACTTGAAGCTAAGTCTATACTGCTATACATGTTTAAAATACCCTTACCGAGTGTAGCTAACTCAAATATTTGGTCAGCATTAAGACCACCCATTTTTTTACTAAGTTCTGAAAAATCCATAATTGTTTTGTTTTATTAGTTATTGATATTCTTTATAATCTGCTTAAATCCATAGCACGTTTGATAGCTACTTTCGCATCATTTTGAAAATCACGTGCCCAGTCATCATGTCCAAATCTACAACCATAGTAAGCACGATTCAAACGATAATTGTAAGCGGCATTCTTTTTCTTAAATTCTGCTTGTCTTGCAGCAGCCTTTTCTTCAGCCTTTACTTCTTCTTTAATACGTTTCCATGATTCACGAAGTGCATCAGAGAAAGACATAAAAGAGTGATTGAAGATGTACCATGCCCTTTTCATAACCTTTGATTTATCATACTTATTTGTTGCCATATCATTTAATGTTTCAATTTGACAGTACAAATGTATAATCTTAATTATTCATTTCAAACTAAAAAGAATAAATCAAGCTATTCTTTAACATTAATTAGAATAATCATAATTATACACATTGCTATAAAAAGAGTATTTTTGTATAAATTAAAATTACTTGATTATGAATCGTATTAAAGAACTTTTAAAAGAGAAAAATATAACTCAGCAGGAGTTAGCGGATAAATTAGGCGTCACAAGAGTTTCAATTGTAAAAACTTTGGCTGGCAATCCATCTCAAGAAACACTTGAAAGAATAGCCAATGCTTTAGATGTTCCAATGTGGCAACTTTTTGCATCACCACAAGAACTACAAAGAGAAAATCATTCTTTAGTATGTCCTAAATGCGGAACGCCTCTTGAACTTAAAATCAAAGAATAAAAGAAAGAGAGCGTTTCACAACGCCCCCAGTCTCGATAACTAATAAAACAAATATCAAAATATGTTTATGTATTCCTCTAAAATTCAAAAGAGAAAAAATAAAAATGGAGAAACTGAATATACTGTCAGAATATCACCAAACAAAAGAAAAGTATTCACAGATCCTTTAGAAGCAAAAGAATATTTATCTTCAAATGAATATTTATTATATAGAGATTTATCTAAGGAGCGAAATATAGCTTCTTGGAGTATAAATGTAGGATTATTTATATCATTCATATTGGGAATCGCATCAATTGTTTTAACGATAAATAAAAGTCAAGTTGTAAACAAAAAAGAAATAACAACATCAATTAGAGAAGTGATTCGTAATAATGGGAACATAGATAATATAAAACATATATACAATTCTAGAACTATTGAAAATAAATACAGTCCTTCGCTAAAAGATTTTTATTCTAATGAAACAAGTCTTTCTTATATTTTGAATGATATTATTATAGAAGAATATAAAAGCGCAGACAAAGATTCTGTCTTAATTAATAAATTAAACAAAATGCTTAAAGAATATGAAATCATTAATCCATTTGATAAATTAGAAAATACTCAAGTATATAGTTTTAATAATATAAAAATGAAACTTGATTCAAACTATGTAAAAATCCAACCAGATATTAATAAAATAGTGGATGAATTAGCAAACAAAAATCAATTAGTAAGTACATATTTGAACAAATCGGATATCAGTTTTTATATCTCGGTATTTGCTTTATTTGTAACATTCATTTTTTCACTCTATCAAATATATCAAGCTAAACAATCTTCAAAGGAAATAAATAAAATTGAACAAATTTTTGTCAACTTACTTGATCACCAAAACAAAGATGAAAATAATAAATCATAGATTCCTGCCCCAGTGGGCAGCACCATGATGGCATTGTTCTTCTTGGCTTTGTTAGCAAAGAAATTTACTGCTGCATCACTGGCTTTCTGCTGATAATCTCGTAGTACGTAACTCATAAGCCTTTCTCTTTACTTAATTTATCTCCCAAAGCCTTATAGTATTTAGTGAGTTCGATTAATTCAAGATCAGTCCATTTCTTTGTTTGTCCGGCTTTCCATGCCAGCTTGTCGAAACGCTGCTGACCGATTTTAGCCTTCAGGTTCTTTTCATATTGTATCAGATGATCTGCACTGAATCTGTTGCACGCCCGGCACTCGGCATGGGCGTTATCCTCGTCAAAGCGTGTGGCCATGTGGCGGCGTGAATGAAAGTGCCCGCAATCAGCCTGTTCGTATGGTTTTATCTGACTGCATGAGATACAACGGAAAAATCCGTTCGGCATACAATCACGAAGCCGGATATAGCGGCTGAAAACTTTGTCGAGTTTGGCCACTAAATCCGGCTTCTTCTTTACTTTGATACCTGCCTTGTCAAATAACGGCAAAGGCTTTTCTTTCTTCTTTTTAGGTTTCTTAATATAATACGGCATAATTCATAATTTTAGTTTGTGGTACCGGCAGGATTCGAACCTGCATGAGAAACTCCCTTCCTTTTAGGTGTGGAATAACACTGTGCTCTGTCTCTCTACCCATCCGACTTATAGCGTCTACCAATTTCGCCACGATACCAGTTGCCCGTCTTTCCGGGCTGTCAGTTATACTTCGATGATTACGATATCAGGTGCAACACCTTTGATTGCTTCAATCTGTTCGTCAATCACCTTGTTCTTGTATTCCTCGATGGCTTCATTCGCACCGGCAGAAACCAAAGAAAGAGAAACTTCCCGTCCATCTACATCAGCATAAATTTCAACTTCTATTTCCTCATAGGTGAATCCTTTGAAAAGAGGAATGTTCAGTTTGAATGATTTCGGTAGATTAGAATCAACTACCTGAGAATAATTATCCGTCTTGCTGCCGTTTTCCTCTTTGCTGCGTTCGATGTCTTGGTTTACTTTAGCTTTGAAATTCTTTAAAGTAGAAACCAGCATCATATTTTCAGATTTATCCTTGAAGAAAGCTCGGTGCATCTTGAAAAATTGGGACAATTTAATTGGTTCCCATTTTTTGTCGGTATTGATACCAAACTCCAGCATTTCCTTTGAAGCCTGTAAAATTCCACTAATTACCGTTTGGTAATAATTGGTTTCATCAATAGTCAAAGCCAGACACATTTTATCACGGTTTACAATGATATTGGCCGATTTCTGATTAATCAGTTCGACACGCTTTTCCAGCCATCTAAAAGGTGCACCTATCGTTCCATTGATAACTACTCTTTCCGGTTCTTTCGGGTCAAGTGCTACGGATACTTTACCTTCTCTCAATACTACTTCAATGGGTGTACCGTTGTACTCTTTCGGTACTACCAAATTGATTTTGTTTTCACTCATAATTAATTGTCTGTTCCTGTTTTACGGTTAATACTAAAAACTGTCTTTTGCATTTCTTGAGGCATTATTGGTCGGCTGTAGACCAATTCACCAAGCTTATTATAGAAACCAGCCATTTTTTCTTCATGGTAGAGGATTTTGGCACATTCTTCATTCTCGACAAACTCTGAACCTCTTTTGATATGATCTAAAAGTTCTTGCTTTTCTTCATTCAAAGGCTTCAAGCGTTCTTTGAAACTCTCCATCGCCTCTTTTTTTTTCTAACTCAACATCGTTGATGATGATTGATACCTCGGCCAAAGTCTCTTTCTTCTGAGCCAGTTCTTCAGGGGTGAATCGGTGAGTATATCCGATTTTCTCTACCGCATCGGCATTGTCCTGAAGGAACTGCCATCGTTCCTGTTCAGGGATGTCTTGTCCTAAAAATTTGTCCATAATTATCTATAACTTTTTACACCGAACCTATTATAAATCTTTCTAGCGGTACCCATCCCATTATAAATCGAGATACAACTTCTTTGTGAAGCTTTTTCTCTTTGGTGAATTCCGCTTGAATTAGGATTAATTGACTTCTCTGGATTAAAGAATCTTGCTACATCTTGGGGAAATTTTCTTTTCTTCTTCATTTGTTTTATCTTTTGATTATTTACTTAATACCTTTACAATAAGTACCAATGCAATCAGAACCAAAGCCACTCCAAAAGGGATCCATATCGGAGACAATACCCACCACCATGACCATGCGATTACGCCACAAAGTTTCAATACAATAAAGACAATGGTCAACAGACCGATAAAGCTAATTCCGCCTCCTGCGGATACTGATGAATTACTCATAATCTTAGAAGTTTTTTTTAATGTTCATGTTTTACAAAAATTCATTATTTCGCTCAATCTCCTGCTGCGCGAATACAATCATCTGCTGTTCATTGGCAGCCGGTAGATAGATTCCGGCCACGGATGCGCTCCAGTTACGGAAACGGTCAATACTCAAAGTCATTTCACCTGTCGTAAGTTCTGCTGAGCTTCTCAGATAGGTTACTTCTTTTCCTTTTTTGTTGACCGTCTTTCTCTCAAACAAATCACGGTTGCAAGTCCTTTTGTAGAAGTCGATCTTTGCTTCATCAAGGCTGCAACCGTATTCACTACCGAAATATCCTAAAAGCAGATGTAGATAACTGTTCTGTGCGAGCGTGCGGTTAGGCAGTTTCTTCTTTACCTCCACAACTGCACGTTCCTGAAACAGCTTGTTTACATAAGCCTTGAATTTTGGTATATCGTATTCATTTTTCAGATTAAATAAGCTCATAGGCTAAAAAGGTAAGTCATCTTTGGGATTCCCGTTCACATCTACATCAGGTGGAAATGCCTGTGCCATGGTTGGTATTTGTGTCGGTGTCGGTTGCTGAGCTGGCATAGACGCTGGCTGGTGTAGCTGACGGGCTTCTAGCTTATAACAGCGGATGGACACCATACGTTTTACTTGTCCATCCTGATTTGTCCACTCTCTACCCTGCAAAGCAAAAGAAACCGTTATTACGTCACCGATTCTGAACTGGTCAAGTTCTGAACATTTGTCACCACTTACTTCAAGAGGTAAAATGTTCTCGTACTGGTTGCGTTCACCTGTATAGGGGTCGTGTGTCGTGGCATCAAGCAAAAATTCACGTTTCACAAACGGGTTGCCACCACTTTTGGATGGGATTTCTTGGAGCTGGCCAATATAGACCAGCCTCCCAGTTATTTGGTTACTCATCTTCTGCAAAAATTTTCTTATCGGTTATCAAATCTCTATTATCATTCAAGAACCGGATAAAGTCCTCACAATGATTTATAAGGATAGGTATATCCCGACTGGGTACGAATGTGTAGCTTTCTGTGTAAGTCGCTCTAAAATCTGTAATGTTGTATTCAAACAACCTCACATCACTACCGTTCTGCATCAGACAATACGGATAAACCATGTGCTGCCAGTGATCTTTGAACTTACCAACATAATAATCACCAGTGGTCTTTATGTCATGAACAGACATCGGCATCAGTTCGTCTATATAGCCATATAAAAGTACATTCCCAAAGCAAGTTGGTAGGATTGATTCTACCCGTTGCTGAGTTAAAGCACCCTTGTAATAGTTGGCAAATTCTCGACAGATGGAGATCGGGAAATCAAACTGGCGATTATTGTAAGTGGCTCGCAGTCCTACTATTGACTGTCTGCCATCAACCATATCAGACAGCAATCTCTCCACCTGTACCTTATCTGGTTTTCGATTCTCAATCATACAGTCTATTACCTCATTAAAAGCTGTCCCCTTGTCGGCTGCTTCACTGTCGAACGGCACACGGTTTATTGTATCAATCAGGCTTTGGAACTGCTTCTGCCTAAACTCTTCAGGAGTATGTGGGGGATTCTCACTGAATCCCCAATACCTTTCCCAAATAGCATCGCTTTTCAGATAGCTTGTAAAAGCATCCAAAAGCGTAGCATAGAATTTGAATTTAAGCTGCTTTGTCTGCATAGGTCTTAGTTTCTTTATCAAATATAAGTCCAAGAGCTTTTACTTTTGCAGAAAACAGATTTCTGGCCATATTCAAAGAACTGCCTACATGTTCAAACTCGTTGATGCGTGAAGCAAATTCATTTGCAGAATTGGCATCAGTAATAAGTTCAATGTTCTCCCTGATTTCAGCAATCACCTTATCGTATTTTGCAGCTTCTTCTTTCTTTACCTGCAACATGCTCAGGTAGGGCATGATTACCTTTGCTGTGATAAAGTCATTCTTGGCAGTGGGATTTCCATTCTTGTCAAGAATTGTTGGAACCTGCATCAATCCGGGCAGGTTACAGGTATTCTTACCGTCGTTCCTTGATGTCGGATCGAAAGTGATTGTACGCTTCTGCACACCGTTCTCGTTACGCATTTCCAAATACCCAAGCAAATCGAGTTCTGTCACAATAGAATTATAGGATTTCTCTCGCAAAGCAGGGATAAATACCGTATCGTCCCCCTCTTTTCGTGTATCCCTATGAGCTACAAACACTACATTCTTATTTAATGATGAAAGAGTGCGTGTCATCCATGAGAACTCAGCGTTAATTCCGCCCCAGTCCTTAATCTGCGGCTGCCTAGTGCCACATTTATAAGAGATAATAAAATCCATCATCTTACCGATTGTGTCTACTACGATTGTCTGGTAAGACGAAAGATCTTCCTGTAATACTTGTTGAACATCCTGCCATGAAGTTACCTGAACGATGTCTATACCGTCAAGATGAGCCATATTTACACGTTTTACACCATTGTCGAAGTCGAGCAATAATGGTTTAGGTGAACTCAAAGCTACTGTCGTTTTACCCATACCCGCCTGACCGTAAATCATCATCTTAACGGTAGAAGGAATTACCAATTCATTAGATTTCTTAATTAAACTCATAATGTTATTGTTTTTAGTTAATCAATACTTTAATTGTGCATGCTTAATTACATCCCAAGCGTTGCAGAACCACTTTCCATTTTGTTTGTTGGTTGGTTTCTCAGCCCTGATAAGCCCTTTACCTATCAAGTCTTTCAATCGTGCCAGACCACCTACAATATCGGCAGCAGTATCACGTCCAAACGTCTTGTCATTCAGGACAATTTTCAGAACCTCTTCGTTTACCATAAATACCTCCTTATTTTAAACAAATAATTGCAGAGAAGCCTGGATACTCTGTCGCCGATACCCTATACTTCACATCCATTTTGTTCTTTAAGATTCCGATCAGCCGGAGGTCACGATTGCGACGCGAGGCCTCCAGCTTGATTCCGTTATGCCGTTTCTTATCATACGGGACTTTATAAATGTCCCCTTTCTTCATAGCGTCAAACAGCCGTACTGTCTGGTAATTTTCGTCTACTGTAATTTCTCTTACCATAGTTTAAGTATTTGATTGTTTGCTGACAGAACGGGACTTGAACCCGTGACTTCCATGCTAACCCATACATGGTGTTCTACCGCCTGAACTATCTGCCAATAAAATGTGCCGAACCTTACAGCCCGGCACTTACCCATTCACTATTAAAAAAGTATGACTATACCAATTTCACCATAGCAGGATCAAGCTCATATTCTACCTTAGAACCTTTGAATACAACTACAACCCTACCATTGCTTAATACTTTTTTGACCGTTCCAATCTGAGTTGAAACCCATGTCTTAACCTTATCTCCTTTTTTCATCTTTACTTGATTTTAATATTGAATTAATCTGTTCGCTTATCTCTTCATCAAAAGCAATCCTTCTGTCAAGCTCACGAGAACGAGCTGCCAGTATAGCATTGATATCTGCAAAATCATCACAGATGCTTTTTATTGTTTCTTGCAGCTCGTTCATCTTTATCCATTTTATAAGCGGCCCATAAGCCAGTTATTACAAATCCTGAAAATCCGATCCAATAGACCGGATTCAAATCCTGATTGAAGTGCATCACCACCACTGATAATACACAGAGAAAAAGAAGTATTTTCATAACCGTGCGTTTTAAAATTCGTTCCCGTGGGCGTTCCGGTGGTTGCCTTACTACTTACCAGAGGTTTGGTAAGCCACGGTATATATAGTTCTTGCTGGTGTCTAATCAGTGAAGATTGTCTTTGTAGCCGGCCTACGGCCACCTGCAATCGTATAAGTCGTTTTTGTTATCTGTGTGATTCGTATGCTGCGTTTGCTTAGTGCAGTCCATTACTCATGCTCTTTTCACCCAGCCGTTATCGCTACTCAGTCGTCCGTTTCACGTCAGGCTTAACGGTAAGCCTAAATTTTCATCATGTCAAAGAACCAATCAAGTAGAACCCTGCCCGATTCTCGCTATCGGTTGCCGTTCAATCCGTCAGCAGGGCGTATTTGTTACCAGCATATTACAGGCAATCCTTGTAATTGTTGCAGGCAGATGTAGTCCATACCGTCATCTTCGCTGTAATCATCGCACTCGTATGATCTCAGCGACTCTATTTCTTCTTCGATAATATCTTCGATGTCTTGTTTGCAATCTGCATTGTATTTGCTACAAACTTCTGATTCAGACATGCCTCTAACAGATTCTAACTCTCTGTAGAGTTCATCTAGTTTGTTACTGACTTCTGTTGCTCTCATAATCGTGTGTATTTATAAGGTTATCAGGTTAGCTTTTTTAAAGCATCTGTATTCTTGCTTCTCTGTATCGAAGTACACCTGAACGGTGTCATTCTTCTTTCTGTTATCACCACTTGTCGCAGGTATTAGGTTTTCTTTCAGTGTACCGTAGGCCTCTCTGATGCTACCGTCTACCTTTTTGAAGTAGAACTTCACAATTTTTTTCTTCATAGCTGATTTAAGTTTCATGTTCGCCCAAGCGCATTTCAAAGCTTCACTCATAGAGAAACCGTTTCTCTTTACCAACTGCCATGCAAGGCTCATAATCTCGTGTAATAAATTCTTTTTCATAATCGTGTGTATTATTGATGTTATTTGTTATCTTTGTTTCGTATCAGTTTTACGTTTCTGATGCAAATGTACTAATATTATTAATATATCACTGATATTGCAGTGAAAATATCAGTGATATTAACTTTATTTTAGTTTTTACCTCAATAATATTACTGATATGTATGATTTAAAAGGATTCAGACAAGCATTCGGACTTACACAAAAAAATATTGCAGATATTCTTGAGTGTGGTCAAGCCAATATTTCGGGTATGGAAAAATCTATGAGAGATTTAGAACCTGAACAATACAAGAAGTTATGTGCACGCTTTGACGTTGCATCTGTAGACAAGTTCAAAGTATCAGATTTTATTCAAGAGAATAAGAAAAAAGAATCAGAGCCCCACATAAGTTTTTCAGAAGGTGTACCTTATTATAATGTAGATTTTATAGGAGGCTTTGATATTGTCTTAAATGATCAAACAACTAAACCTGAGTATTTAATTGACTTCAAGAAATATAATGAGGCAACCTGTTGGTGTAATGTTACAGGACATTCTATGGAGCCTGAGATCACACATGGAGATATTATAGCATTAAAAAAAATTGAAGATATGTCTTTCCTTCCTTTGGGTGAGGTATATGCCATTGTTACGACAAATGGAATGAGAACGATTAAAAGATTAGGCCCATCAAGTGATCCTAAATGCTATACTTTGGTTCCTACAAATAAATCTCCAGAATATGGAATTCAGGAACTTCCTAAAAATATGATAGAACATATTTTTCAAGTTCTAGGCTGTATGAAAAGATTATAGATAATTTATATTATTGAAAATATGAAAAATATAACTGCAGAACTAAATGACCAAAAGCGAAAAGTAGATTTTAATTCTTACGACATGAGTGTAAAAGAATTAATATCTATGGTTAATGACAATATAATAGATATAGCACCTGAATATCAAAGACAATTTAGATGGGATGATGAAAGACAATCTGCACTTATTGAGTCTATTTTTCTAGGTATTCCAGTCCCCTCATTATTTATGGCAACAAATAATGATGGGACTTGGGAAGTCATTGACGGAGTACAGAGACTCAGTTCTATCATTAATTTTGCTGCAGATGTAATTTCTTCTGCTAGAAAAAAAATCAATAGAGAGATTCCGCTTTCCTTATGTAATTTAAAAAAACTTGAAAGTTTTAATGGCTTAAAATTTCCAGAATTACCTAGATCTCTTCAGATAGATTTCTTATTGAAGCCAATAAAAATTACGACATTAAGTGATAAAAGTGATAAATCGGTAAGATTTGATTTATTTGAAAGGTTAAATACGGGAGGAATTAAACTTTCAGATCAGGAAATAAGAAGTTGTATTTATCGTGGAAGGTTCAATGATTTTATTAAAGGACTTTCTGAGAATCCTTCTTTTAATTCTGTGATTAAACTATCAAAATCTTCTGAAAATGATGGTACAAAAGAAGAATTGATATTAAGATTCTTTGCTTACCTTAACTATAGAGACGCATTTGAGCATAGTGTCGTTGGTTTTTTAAACGAATATATGGAAATCGCTAGTAGCAATTTTGATTATAACAATAATGAAAGAATTTTCTGCAAGACTTTTGAGGAATTAGCAAAATTGGAATACGGAATAGTGAAAACAAAGACTCGCTCAATTACCTCTATTGTATTGTTTGAAGCCGTTAGTGTTGGTGCTGCAGAAGCAATTAAAGAAAGAGGGAAAATTAATATTAATGATTTCTATAAATGGGTATCTAATAAAAAGTTTAATAATTTAATAACAGGTGCAACCAATACCAAAAGTCGCGTCAATTCTAGAATAGAATATTGTAAAAATAAATTTTCAGGAGAGAATGTTTAGTGATATTAATGCTGAGTCAACTAGAAGATTAACAGAAGCTAGATCCTTAGTATTGCTAATTAAAAATGAAGAATTGATTCAGTCATTAAATTTAGATTCTAAGGTTCATAAAGGTGTATTCTTTGTGCTGCTTTATGGTGCATTGGAATATACAATCACAGCAGCAGTACAAAGATGCATTAGTATATTGAATAGGAAGCAATACGACATACATACATTGAAACCAACATTATACTCGCTTATATTTCACAAAGAATGTAACGCTATAATGGAGGCAAGGGATAAGAAATGGACTAAAAGATATGAATTATTTTCACAACTAGAGGGGAATAAAATTGTAAATATTGATGATTGCTTATTTCCTACAAGTATTGGCAATATAAAATACAATCAGTTAGAATCCATTTGGAATACCTTTGGAATAACTCGTGATGTCGTTACGGATGTAAAAATTAAAGGACGACTTGCAGCTTTGGCTGATCATCGAAATGCAATAGCACATGGAAGAGAGTTAGCCTCTGTTATAGGAGGACGATATACAATTAGTGAAATAGACTCCATCTATAATGATATTAGTACATATTGCAGTTATATCATTACAGTTTTTGAAGATTACATTATGAACGAAATGTATTTAATTGGTCATTAATTATAGTTCTGTAGCTATGAAGGAAATAGTATTAATTATATTAACCATATCATTCTTCAGTTGTGGGAGTAATAAACCGTCACAAGAACAGAAAGACAAAGCAGACAGATATGTTCAGAGTCTTGTAGATGCTGAAATAGGAATCTACAAAGGTGAACTGACAGATGCGAACTTTCTCATCCTTGCCGTAGATGCCTATCCGGGAGCAAGCTTTGATGCTTATGCACGTACATATCTGGAAGAAGCACAAAGTAAAGGATTGGAGATAAAGGGAGTCTATATTGTAGACATCAAGAACTGTCAGTTCGGTGACGGATGGGTCTCCGGGGATAGAATAGGAAAAGCATTCAAATAAAAATATGTTCAAAAGCTTATCCTAGACATCAGGAAGAGCACTTATAATAAATTAATTTATAACCAGATACACTATAAATTGGAGAAATATTCCCAAGCTAAGGGTCACGGGTTCGAGTCCCGCTTACCGCTCTTCTTTGGCTAAAGCCTAATATACTGATAATTAGCGTATTTTAGTCACTGCTTCACAAGCTAATTTCTCTGATTTATAGATTAAAAAAGATATAAACCTCACTTTTGAGGTTTTGTGCGTATCCTTTGCGTATCCTAAAACTTTTCCTATAGATAAACAGGCTTCAATACACCCTTCAGATTTTACCTTATGCTCTTGGAGAATTAGTTAAACAGGAAGTCAACACTCTAAAAATATAGATGCAATTATAACTCATTATACTATAAATAAGTTATATCTAATGAAGCATTTATAAAAAAGAAGGGATAACCGTAAGAACGATTACCCCCTTCTCTACAAATTAGAAAGAAACTTATGTAAAAGTTAATCATTTAATATCGTCATAAGCAGTGATGGCTTTTTCAAAACGAGTACAAACATCTTTAAATGAATACAATCCATCAGAATTCAAATCTAGCCCTTTCAGTTGTAACTGATAAACCATAGGAGAGTTTTCCTTGTCGAGCATTTCCAAATTTCTCAATTGTTCAGTGCTCTGATATACCAAATTGATTGAAATAAACTCATTTCCTTCTTTGTCCAGCCATTTTTCAAATACCAACTTGCAACCAATTGGAGTCTTTTTTTCGATGGAATTAGGTAATTCATAATCTTCCACTTCCAAAGCAGCATTCACACTTGCAATATTTGAATCATGTCCACATAAGAAAGTAAATTTTCGAGCTTCTGAATTAAGTTCATCATTTATGTATACAAGTAATGGATGTGCCACATTATAAGCTACAATAGGTGCTGTAAAAAGTACATCCCCATATACATCCTTTACTCGGGCAATCTTTTCCCAGTCAGAATTAGAGATTTCATGTCCGAATGAAGCTTTTCTTACATCAGTCTCTTCATAATATTGCAAGATAAAAGCGTCAGATGCTGAATTGGCAAGCTTCAGAGAACCTTTCATTGCAGGCTCCTCTCCTTTTTTCAATATAATTTGAGTATCATAATCATCAAAGGCACAAGTTTCTCCAGCTTTACAAGCAGGTGAATCTTTCAGATCAAGAACATCTGCCAGAATTTGGTATGAGTCTTCGAGTTTCTCATTAATTCCTCTTATTCCGTTTTTGCCTCCCATTGCTGCAATTTGAGACATTGCTTCTGCACAGAAGGAGTCACTTACTTTTGTCAGGCGAGGGAAAAATACCGGATCCATCTTGCTCGGAGTGTATCGATGATGAATAGCCAGGTTGGCTACTGGCATAAATCCTGAAGAAAAGTATTGCGCTGTTGCAATTGTGCGCTGCATACTATTGGCGTAGATGTTTACTTCATCCACACTCGGTACATAATTTTCAGTAAATAATCCTTCATCAACCAGCCATTTACGGAAAAATTGTCCCATCATTGTTTCCAAAACTCCTCCTCTCAAAGTGAGTTCACTAGAAGCTGAACTCCACTTTGTCCATTGATGAGGAGTTAATTTTCCCAAAGCGCTCCCGTTGTCAGACAACGGAGAGCGGATATTATGACGACTAAGAACAACTACTTCTTTTAAGGTATATTTTTCTTTAAATTCGGGTGAGCGTTTGGTCTGAGCCCACACAAACACAGGGCAAGCAAATACCAGTATTAATAACGACAGCTTATTTAGATTTCTCATAATACAGTTTTTATTTGTCAAAACTACAAACTATAATTACAAATTCTCTACTACTATCAGAATTTTATCTGCAAACGTGTTTCAATAAGCGCCAGTTTTGTATTCGGAGTATTGATTCTGTCGGTTGTAGTAGTGTAAGAGCCGCGAACACGCCATATCATATACTTATTGATATAATAGTTGAATGTAGCCGACCAGTCATTCAGTCTTCCTCCCAGAATTGCAGCTTTATGATCAGACATATCTGTATAGTTATACGAAAGAACAACCTCCATAGCTCCCGGATCAGGAGTAGCAATACCTCCATCCAAGTCAGAGTACTTATAATTCTTACCTTTTACAAGTGCACGGATCGTTCCATAAGCACCACTTGCCTTGTAATTAGGCTTATCTTTTCTGTTAACATTTACATAGAAATACTGAGTTTCCAGTCCGATACGTCCTATTGCGGCATTGAGTTCCGGAGTAAATTTGTATAACATTTTGGCATCATCAATAACCGCCTCCTGAGCAACGACCTTAGCAATTCGTGTCGGGAAGGTAGTCGACAAAGTATACGCATGATGACTCAATTCTGCATCCGAATCATAACGAGGTGTTTCAAACGCTCCAGAAAGTCCGACATGAAATATCTTTCCCGGTTCACAGAATGGCTTATATACCAATCGGGTCATCATTCCTACACCTTGATTTCCCAATTTGTCGGACGTCATTTTCATAGTATCCGATTCTGTAAAGAAGCTCAAAGTTCCCAAGAATTTACTTCTTGTATGCTGATACATCAAACCAATCATACGCGAATTGTTGAAAGCCTGGTTACTTGCAGGCTCTTCCATCGAGATCTTAAAAGAAGAGCTAGTAGCACTTTGCAAACCAAACTGATGGATAAAATATCCGGCACGCAGGAAATCTGACGCATCTTTATCAAAGTTATACTGAATGAATACATCCTTCATGTTCACCTTTCCATACGCATATCCCATATCTACCTTTGCCTTCCATGCACCATACGATGCACTAAATCCAACTCGCATATCGGGAATAGCAAAACCGTCATTGAACTTGTCGTCTTGTTCATTAGCCTTAAAAAGTCCCCCATCCAACAAAATACGTCCTGAAGGTTTTATTTCTAATTTTTCTTCCTGTGCTTTGGCAGCACCGATCATAGTTAAGCCTAAAGTCAATAAAAGTAATCGTTTCATAGTCTTAAATTATAGTTATTCTATTAGTTTTTTACAGGTCTAGTTTTACAAGGTAAAAAAAGTCTAGTCTAGTTTTGTGATGATAAGATTCAAGTAATTAACAAGATTGGAGAGATTAGTTTGCGAAATCACTCTTAGCAACTTGTCCTTTACTTACAAGTTCTGCAAATTCTTTTTTAGCTTTTTCCAGTTGTTTCATAAAGTTTTCATTAGCATGCAAGCGTGCAACAACCGCACTTGCAACTAATCGTGCAGCGTCTACATCACTCTGGAAATGGTATCCGCAAATTACTCGGCTCTGCCCCATTTCATATCCCCGTTTCAATATTTCGTTCTGTCTGTCAACATTGATTTCTGCAAGTACAAGAGCTGTAGCCCATCCGATAGCCGTATGTCCGGAAGGATAAGAACCATTTGTCGACAATTCCTGCTGCTGTTCAGGGTTGCATGTCATTTCATTATAAAAAGCAAACGGGCGTGTACGCATGTAATGCTCTTTAGCTTCACGTGTAGCCAAGTCGCCGGCATCTTCGCGCATACCTAAAACCAGTTTATAAATTTCCGGTGTAGTGGTTTCTGAGATACGGACACCAAAAGCTTCAGAAAAAGCATTGGGAACACCGTCACCATTTACACGAGCATCTTCAGCAGCCTGATCACCACGAGGAGTATTTCTCTGCAATTTTCCCCATTTATACTGAGCTTCGTCATTCATAAAAAGAATTGATCCCGGTTGAGGTGGTGCTGGAAGGAGATTCAAACTACTTGCTACTTCATCTGCGCGTAGGAAATAAAGATCCGGATTGGTTCTTACATCTTTAATTTTCTCCTGAGCGAAAGTTGCCATTGCTACTAAAGACAAACATGCAACAAAAATGTTTCTTTTAATCATACTTCTTTAGATTTAAATGTTTATAAGATTTTTGTTTTGATGTCGCAAATGTATGCGAAGAAGTACAGATAAAAAGTTGCAAAAGGTTATTTCATGTTTTTCAGGAATGCAACTTTATACAAATTACTGATAAACAGATAAATACACTGATCATAAAGCAAGATAAAAAATTAATAGCAATGTAACTTTTTACTCAAAATCAGCCTTAAAAATCCCTCTGAATTCAAACTGTTGCAGACCAAACATGCATATCAATTCTTCGGACAGATAAAAAGTTGAAGTTAGAACAAGACCGAGGACCCTGAAAAGATTACAAACTGTACAATATAAACATGAAATAACCCCATCCTACTCTATTTCCGAGTAGCGACAGGGTTATTTCGATGATAGCTGAAGACAGCTAAAAAATCAATCAATAAGACGTAATATATAAAAGACTATACTGGTAGGATTCGCTTTCACATAATCTATCAAGAAAGAATGATTCGTTTTTAGTTTGTTATTTGCCAATCTGCTGATAACCGGATTCAGATTCCCATAAATACATAGCATACCAGGGATATGTAAACGCTTTACTTTGGGATTGGCAATCAGTAAAGCCAACACTTTTGCTGCCTGATTGTTACAATTAGAAAATTCCAGCACATTGTCTAAAATATCCTTATCCGTTCTGGCCATATTTTCATAGAAAACAGCTATTAGTCTTTCAATCTTTTCTGTTATCTGTTTTGTGCTTTCAGCTATCTCCATACTCAGACTGGCATCGAATTTCTTTGTAATTCTCTCTTCGTTTTCTCTTTCTATCTTGCTTCTTACAGAAGTGTATTCGCACATCAGCTCAGCCATTTTTTCCTTGGTTAGAACTTGCTCAATGTGACAATCTATCGGATATAAAACTTTCAGCAATTTAATTCTGTCCTGATTTCCCATTTCTTTCCTTACATGTTCAAGTTCTGTCACAAGGGCAGTCGTAACGTTATCAGCTTCCAGGCCACAAAGTTTTTCTTTCTGATGTAAAATATATTTACCAATCTTTTTCAGTGCTTCATCCGTAAATATATAATTATAACTTTCATCAAGGTGTTCTATTTCCTCTTTAAGACTGGACAATTCTTTCATCTTGATATTATCCGTCAACATCAGCATTTTGCGGAAAAAGATACCATTCACATCATCTATACAAACAGTTCCGTCCATGTTATGTCTGTACAAGGCAAGTCTTTCTTTAAGAGCTGTGATAGTTTTTATCCATTTTTCATTTTTTTCTACTTGCACTACTATGTTTTCCAGATTATCCGTTGCCAGAGCTATACTCGACTGTTCTATCAGCAAAGGTTTGTCGAATACGTCATATTCACCGATAAGAAGCATCTGTTTCTCCAATGTCTTGGAAAGCCCCAAAGCTATATCCCGATTCTTTTTCATGATCAGTTCCGACAATGATTTGATACGACCTGGAGTGTCAGAAGCATTTATATCTATCTCTGCAAACATATTTTTTAATTTCTCCACTTCCTTGCTGTCATTGTCATTGGTAAAACATGCCATCGATGACAGACTTTCCAGTCTGTGATGAATGTCATCCAAATGCATTTTTACAGCCTTCTTCTTGCTGCGTTTCCTCTTTATATACTCTATTATAATAATGAAAAAAATAAGTATCGCAAAAGCTATCACGACTGATATGATTTTCAGACTGGGAACTGTCGATTCCATATCGATCCATTTAGCCGAAGTCTTTGAAAATACACTCATTTTCATTACTCCTATATTAGAGCCCAAATATAAAGTGTCCCCTTTGACAAAAGATGCTTTCGGATTGAAACGTATATCATGAAAGAATCTTCCCCGTTCTCTGATTCCGTCCTTATTTACAACATACTTTACCAGTCCAAACTCCGGCAAAGCATAAAACAATGTATCGTTTACTTTCAATAATTTATTGTAGCCTTTTAAAGAAACTGAATCATTATACTCCCTGCATATCAGATGATGATTGGTCAGCATCATTAACAAAGGTTCGTGCCCACCAGTTACGGAAATATCACGTATAAAGGTTTTATTTTCCGTTCCTTTGATAGACTGAAACGAATCTTTATTACCATAATATACTCCATGATTCAGCGTAGAAAGATATAAATTGTCGGAGTTAGGAGATAAATAGAATGAGGTAATGTATTTATTGTGTAAGTCGTCAACCAAACTAGACTTTCCATCAGCATCAATCCGCACCAGATCATCCTGAATTCCGAGATAAATACAGGTTCCTTCAGCTTCTTTTTTCAGGTATGACGCCGTAATCTTTGTAGGCGACTGATAAAGCACTTGAGAAGAAGCAAACAAGACATTGCCTATATATCGTTGTCTGACTTTTATCCGTTTCAGAACTTGCTTATTACTGATATAATACAGAAATTTATCGTCCGCCATCATTCCCGAAACCACCTCGTCATCAGGTATTTCTGCTATTTTGAAAGCTTCCGGACTTCCCGTATGCTGGTGATACAATTCGTTGTCTGCATTTACATAATAAATATCATCTCCATCGGAACACGAAGCCACAATCTCTCCTTTTGCATTGAAAATACCCAGATGTAATGGAATATTCCATAATGCATTTTCTGTGATCAGGACTGTATATCCATTTACTTTATCAGTTGCCACTACATTAGTACAAAACTGAGGAACCTTTCTCCGTAACGGAACTGATAAGAATGACTCTAAATCATCACTCAGCAATAAATGGTTATCATCGAGAAAATAATGAATATTGCCTAATTTATAATAAATGCGAGGAGAAAATTTTAGTGTTATATTGTTCAATAGATTACCTGAAATATCCTCTACATACAACTTCTTGTCGGCAAGCAAATACACCTTATTATCATATACAGAAACACTGTAAATATGCTCATCCTGATGGGTAACTTCCATTTTGCCATTGGCCAGGTTTATTCGGATCAGTCCATTCTGGGTAGCACACAACAAATAATCCGATTCGTATTTACGGATGTTGTTTACGATAAACGGCTTACCGGAACGTGCAGTTTCACTGTTATCTGAAGGATAAATCAACTTTAAACTATCTTTCTCCGAATGTGACATAGCATACAAGCCTTGACTGGTAGCTACATAAACCTTTTTGTCGGTTAAGAGAATATCATATACCGAATAATTACATCCTTTGTTACATATAGGATATTTCTCGACAAGGCGAACATTTTCTTCACCAAGCGCCCATTTCTGCAAACCTGAATTCCGAATGCCTATCCAGCAAATACGGACATCAGAAAGAACCGAATCTGTTACAACCTTATATATACGGTCGGCCCCTATATTATAAGGCTGAAGCCGACGTTGCTTCATATACCATATATCACCGGCTTCGCTGCCTATCCAGAAAGCAGAATCACCATCGGCTGATATAGAAGAAAGACGTTCGTCGAAATACAATTCTGTTTCTCCCAGATTCCCTGTCTTTTCTTTCTCACCACACCCCCAAAGAATGAATATAATGTACAAGAATAGTAAATAAATAAAGCTGCTTTTCATCTTATTATATTTATGGTTCTTGGATATTAAAGCTAACACATGATATAGGGAATTATCCCCCATATTCCAATTAAAAATGGTTATACTAAAATAAACAAAAAACGAATATAAAATGTTCTATAAAGCTGTATAATTCCGCCTTAAAAGTAGATATCAGCAGGTCTTGATGAATCATAAAGAATCTTCTCAAAAAAACATCAAGATATTTACTTGTTTTTTTGTACAATTTTTGAAAAAAGATGATGATATTTTTTCAGAAATATGCTGAATTTTTTGACGACATATCATAATCATTTAGCCTTTGGAAGATAAATTCAATTAAGATGCTATAAATCAACCTCTTCCGGAAGAAGATCAGTCTGAATATTATTCATGCTTCCCCATAAACTATATCGAGCTTCAGGATTCATGCGTTCCAGCGTACGGAGCACTTCTTTCATATCCGAACGGTGAGAATCTTTTTCGTACGGGCAATTTTTGATCTGTTTACGATAACCTTTCGCCTGAGCCATTTCTATCAGATCGGCTTCATGTACCAGACACATCGGACGGATAATGGTCATATCAAACTTTCGCATTACCAGACGCGGAGGCATCGTACTGAATGCTCCCTGAAATGCCATGTTCATAAGCAACGTTTCCAGTATATCATCCATGTGGTGTCCCAAGGCTATCTTATTGCATCCTTGTTCTTTTGCTACTGTAAAAAGAGCTTTACGGCGATTCCACGAACAGAGGAAGCATGGCGACTTGCGGGTATCAGTAGAAGGATCGAAAGACGTTTCGTAGCGTACGAACGGCACTCCCAGATTTTCGGCAAAGGAACGAAGGTAATCTATGTCCGATTCGTAAGCTATATTCGTCATCACGACATGTGCAGCAACGACTGAAAAACGAGGCTTGTAAATACGCGAACGGCGGGCAAGTAGTTCCAGTAAAGCAAGTGAATCTTTTCCTCCCGACAACCCTACCAGTATCTTATCACCATCTTCTATTAGTCCATATTGCACTACACCTTTGTTAAAGCGTTTTTCTATACGTCGCATCAATTTATCTTCTTCTGTCAATTTTCCCATTTCTTCCGATAATCTTAAAAACGGGGTAAAATTACACCAAAAGAACGATTCTCGAAAGATTTTGAAAAATTAGAATGCCGAAATAATCAAAATTTCAAAGAAACTTTGTATTTTTGAAAATAACATCATCGAAACAACACGAAAAATTATGAATAAGAAATATACGCTAGCACTTATCGCTTTATGCAGCATGGGAGGAACTTACGCCCAATCACTCACCCAGGCAAAACAATGGTTTGAAGAAGGCAAGTTTGCCGAAGCCAAACCCGTTTTCCAGAAATTAGTAAAACAGGCTCCATCGAATGCAAATTACAATTTCTGGTACGGAGCATGCTGCTATGAAACCGGTGAATTACAGGAATCACAACCCTACCTTGAAAAAAGTGCTGCACGTAAAGTAATAAATGCTTATCTGTATTTGGGAAAACTATATTATACAATGTATCGCTTTGATGAAGCGACCGAAAATATTGAAGAGCATATCCAATGGCTGGAAAAAAAGAAGCGTGATACTTCTGCAGCAGAGAAAGAATTAGACCGTTGCCGTCAGGCTGCACGCATGTTAAGAGGAACTGAGAATGTAGCTGTAATTGACAGCTTTGTAGTAGATAAAAATAATTTTCTTTCGGCATATAAATTAAGTAAGGAGTCGGGAAACATTTCTCTTACCGAAGATGGCTCAGGAACTTCATTTACAAATGAGTTGGGTGATAAAATGATTTTTACACAGGCGTCTGAAGACGGGGAAACGAGTTTATACTCACGCTTCAAGTTGATAGACAAGTGGGAAGATGCCAAACCATTAAGCGGTCTGGACGAATCAGGACATAACCAAAATTATCCGTTTATGGCATCAGATGGTATCACACTTTATTTTGGAGCTGAAGGAGATGAAAGTATGGGAGGATACGATATCTTCGTAACCCGTTATGATTCGGATGACAATACGTATCTCCGTCCGGATAACATCGGTATGCCGTTTAACTCTCCATACAATGATTATATGTATGCATTAGATGACTTGAACAATCTAGGGTGGTTTGCTTCTGATCGTTATCAGCCGGAAGGAAAAGTTTGTGTATATGTTTTCGTTCCTAACTCGACAAAACAGGTATACGACTACGAAACAGCTGACCCGCAAGCTATTATTGATGCTGCTACACTAAAAGAAATAAAGAAGACATGGAGTGATCCCGATAAAGTACGTATTGCCAGACAACATCTGGCTCAGGTATTGTATGGCGGAAGTACAGAAAAGAAAAAGAGTGACTTCCGTTTTGTCGTAGACGATAATGCTGTTTATCATACATTGTCAGATTTTCGTTCTAAAGAAGCACGGCAGATGTATGCTTCATTCTTGCAGAAAGAGAAAGATCTTGCATCATTGGAAGAATCATTGACAAATCTTCGTGCTGCCTATCAGCAATCGAACAAAGCAGGAAAAGAAAAAATGGCTCCCGGTATATTAGATAAAGAAAAACGTACCAATGAGTTACGACATGAGCTGGAACAACTGACTTTATCTGTGCGAAATGCAGAGCTTAAAGCATTAAAACAGTAAAAAAATAGACACCATTTTTATACGAGCAGATATGGAAACACTGATTATTATTGCACTTATTTTGGCGGGACTTTTACTTTTTGCTGTAGAAGTATTTCTTGTCCCCGGCATTACCCTTGCAGGAATAGCATCGGGAATCAGTCTGCTTTATGCCATTTATTATGCTTTTCATTCCGTAGGAACACAGGCCGGATTTATTACGCTTGCCGTTGAAGCCGTTGGAATAATCGGTATAACCATTTGGTTCATGCGCTCCAAGACAGTAGACCGTCTTTCGCTCAAACAGACACTCGACTATAAACCAGAACCGCTGAAAGGAATCAATATTCAGGCTGGAGATACTGGTATGTCATTGACACGCCTTACCTTGATAGGAAATGCCGAGATAAACGGCCATATCATCGAAGTGCAATCAGCTGATGGATTTATCGAAGAGCGTACTCCCATACAAGTAACTCGTATAAATAATGGAACTGTATATGTGACACGCTACATACAACAGTAATTTTTTTAAACCTTAAAATATCAATTACCTATGATTGACCCTAACTATCTTCCGTTCATTTTAGCGGCTGGAGGAGTTGTCTTACTGGCAGTCTTCTTCCATTACGTGCCATTCTTTCTTTGGCTTTCTGCCAAAGTATCAGGTGTACGTATTTCGCTAGTTCAGCTTTTTCTGATGCGTATTCGTAATGTTCCGCCATATGTTATCGTACCTGCAATGATTGAAGCCCACAAGGCTGGCTTAAGCACTATTACACGCGATGAACTGGAAGCTCATTATATGGCAGGCGGTCATGTGGAAAAGGTAGTTCATGCACTGGTTTCAGCATCGAAAGCCAATATCGATTTGTCGTTCCAGATGGCTACCGGTATCGACCTTGCAGGACGTGATGTGTTTGAAGCCGTACAGATGTCTGTCAATCCGAAAGTTATTGATACGCCTCCTGTCACCGCCGTTGCCAAAGATGGTATCCAGCTTATTGCGAAAGCACGTGTAACTGTACGTGCCAATATCCGCCAGTTGGTAGGTGGAGCTGGCGAGGATACAGTCCTGGCACGCGTAGGCGAAGGTATTGTTTCATCTATCGGTTCATCGGAAAATCATAAATCGGTACTTGAGAATCCGGATTCTATCTCCAAACTTGTGCTGCGAAAAGGCCTGGATGCAGGGACTGCATTCGAAATTTTATCTATTGATATTGCCGATATCGATATAGGTCGTAATATTGGAGCATCTTTACAGATAGATCAGGCAAATGCTGATAAAAATATTGCACAAGCCAAAGCTGAGGAACGCCGTGCAATGGCTGTTGCCTTGGAACAGGAAATGAAAGCAAAAGCAGAAGAAGCCCGTGCCAATGTAATACAGGCTGAAGCCGAAGTTCCAAAGGCTATGGCAGAAGCTTTCCGTACCGGCAATTTGGGAATCATGGATTATTACCGGATGAAAAATATTCAGGCAGATACAGATATGAGAAGCAGTATCGCCCGCCCGGACGCAAATCCTGCAGGACATGAACCGATAGGTAAATAATCATTATCATATAATAGCAAAAACTCAACTAACTAAATAAAAAAGAATATTATGAAAAAGTACTTTCCACCCTCAGAACTGATTATAAATGAAGATGGTTCGGTATTTCATCTTCACGTAAAGCCGGAACATCTGGCCGATAAAGTTATCCTTGTGGGAGACCCCGGACGAGTAGCTCTTGTAGCATCGCATTTCGAAACAAAGGAATGTGAGGTAGAAAGCCGTGAATTCCGTACCATAACCGGAACATATAAAGGGAAACGTATTACAGTCACTTCTACCGGTATCGGATGCGACAACGTAGATATTGTTATGAACGAACTGGATGCATTGGCTAATATCAATTTTCAGACTCGTGAAGAAAATGACAACTTCCGGCAACTGGAAATCGTACGTATCGGTACTTGTGGAGGATTGCAGCCTTATACTCCCGTGGGAACTTATATATGCTCTGAAATCTCTGTAGGATTCGACGGACTGCTAAACTTCTACGAAGGAAGGAATGCAGTTTGCGACCTTCCGATGGAACGTGCCCTTTTGAATCACTTGGGATGGAGCGGAAAC
>ERZ780135.411-NODE-411-length-29167-cov-4.892553_pt1 | contig 29167 bp, 20 predicted proteins | sample MGYA00511946_ERZ780135 | MGnify/ENA primary metagenome ERZ780135 (study PRJEB29588, sample SAMEA2151034) | human gut metagenome | biome: human gut; feature: human-associated habitat; material: faeces | place: Denmark | collected 2008/2010 ... | reverse complement strand
TTTTCTGGCACTTCCATTAATGATTACAATTTTCATGCGTGTATCCTCCAACTTCAGATTTGTATGTCTCTATTATACCATAATGATAGTGATATGTGAAAAATTATATATTCATTTAAAGTGAATTTTTATGCAATTTTACCACTTTACCGCATTAAAATTTAATACTTTTTTTATAAAATGTGTAAAATATAACAAAAAGTACTGGACAAAATGTCCTATACGAGGTAAAATGCATATATGTAATCAAACAGCACATTTGAAGGTTGTGCAGATAGTATTGGTTATATTTTGCGAATTGGGGGGATTTTTCATGAGAATATATCATGCTAAGGATTATGCAGATATGAGCAGAAAGGCTGCAAATATCGTATCGGCACAGGTGATTATGAAGCCTAATTGTGTATTGGGACTGGCTACAGGCTCTACACCTATCGGCTTGTATAAGCAGCTCGTTGAGTGGTTCAAGAAGGGGGATTTGGACTTCTCAGAGGTTATGACGGTGAACCTTGATGAGTACAAGGGACTAAGCCGTGAGAATGACCAGAGCTACTATTATTTTATGCATCAGAATTTGTTTGATCATGTGAATATTCCGGTTGAGAATACTCATCTGCCAAACGGCATGGAGCCGGATTCACAGAAGGAGTGCAAGCGCTATACAGAGCTGATTCAGTCTCTTGGCGGTGTTGATTTACAGCTTCTTGGTATCGGACACAATGGTCATATCGGTTTTAATGAGCCGGGCGAGTCTTTTGACAAGCAGGTACACTGTGTGAATCTGACAGAGTCTACTATTGAGGCCAATAAGCGCTTCTTTGCATCGGCTGATGATGTTCCGAAGCAGGCTTATACGATGGGTATCAAGACCATCATGCAGGCTAAGAAGATTCTTATTGTTGCAAGTGGTGAGGATAAGGCAGAGATTGTGCATAAGGCTTTCTTTGGACCGATTACACCACAGGTGCCGGCTTCTGTATTACAGCTGCACAATGATGTTACGCTTGTAGCGGATGAGGCTGCACTGAGTTGTTTGTAGATATTTTTTAGTTGAGAAGGTGCATGTATATGATAATAAAAAATGCAAGAGTATTTACAGAGGATGGCAGCTTTATGCAAGGCGATGTTGTCGTTAAGGATGGCCGTTTTGACAGTGTTTTGGAGAGAACAGCTGACACGGACGCGGCTAATGACAGCGCACAGCAGGAGATTATAGATGCATCAGGTCTTATCATGATACCGGGCCTTGTGGATATTCATTTTCATGGATGCAAGGGAGCTGATATGTGTGACGGCACCACAGAGGCGCTTGATGTGATTACAGCATACGAGGCTTCTATCGGAGTGACGAGCGTGTGTCCGGCTACTATGACCATTCAAAGGGATGAGCTTTTGAGTGTCATGAAAAATGCCGGTGATTATAATTATCATGGCGGTGCACATCTTGTAGGTATCAATATGGAGGGACCTTTTATCAGTCCTTCTAAAAAGGGCGCACAGGCGGCAGAGAATATCATGCGATGTGATTATGATTATTTCTGTGAGCTTCAGGATGCGGCCAATGGCTTGATAAAGCTTGTAGATATTGCTCCGGAGGAGCCGGGCGCGATTGATTTTATAGACAGGGTAAGAGGAAGTGTTGTGGTTTCAATAGCACATACGGCGGCTGATTATGACACCGCGGTAGAGGCTATTGAGCATGGTGCAAGCCATGCCACACATTTGTATAATGCGATGCCACCGCTTCATCACAGGAATCCGGGAGTTATCGGGGCTGTGAGAGATTCAGAAAAGTGTCATGCAGAGCTCATTTGTGACGGTGTGCATATTCACCCGTCGGTTATCAGGGCAACATTTGCCATGTTTGGTGCGAAGCGCATGATTTTAATAAGTGACAGCATGAGAGCCACAGGGCTTGAGGATGGCGAGTATACACTCGGTGGACAGGCAGTGACGGTCAGAGGTCCGCTTGCCACACTCCATGATGGGACAATTGCAGGTTCGGCAACCAATCTGATGGATTGTATGCGTTTCACAGTAAGGCAGGCAGGTATTCCGCTTGAGGAGGCAATTATGTGTGCTACAGCCAATCCGGCTAAGGAGATTGGCATCTATGATGAAGCAGGCAGCATTTCTGCAGGAAAGAGAGCAGATTTTGTGCTTCTCAATGATGATTTGGATATTGTGAGTGTGTATATCGACGGAAAGGAGATATCATGTTAGGTTTTTTTAAGAATAAGTCAAAGGGAAAGGTGATCTGTTCTCCGTGCAACGGCAGAGTGGTTCCTATTACAGAGGTTCCGGATCCTACTTTTTCTGAGAAGATATTGGGAGACGGCGTGGCCGTGATTCCTTCTGAGGGCAGGTTTTACGCTCCGGCGGATGGTGAGGTGACAGCTGTATTTGATACGCTTCATGCTTTTACCATGACGACCACTCAGGGAGTCGAGTTGCTTTTGCACATTGGTCTTGATACAGTGACACTAAAGGGTGATCCTTTTACATCACATATTTCCGTTGGTGATCAGGTGAAGAAGGGTGACCTTTTGATGGAGGCTGACCTGAAGCAGATTAAGGCAGCAGATCTTAATGTCATTACTCCGGTTTTAATTGGCAACACTGCTGATTATAGTGAGATAAAGATGCTCAAAGAGGGGAATGTATCCGCCGGTGATGAGATTTTAAGTCTCGCGTAGATATGAATATAATTATATAATAATAACGAACTTTATTGGAGTATCTCCAGTTTAGTATACATAATGTAAAGGAGGGGAAATTTATGAAATTTCTTCAAAAATTGGGTAAAGCTTTAATGCTTCCCGTAGCAGTACTTCCTATCTGTGGTATCCTCATGGGTATTGGATATTTTTTATGTCCTGCAACCATGCAGGGTGGTGACATCGAGGGAGTGCGTAATTTAATAGGTCTGTTTTTAGTTAAAGCAGGGGGCGCTTTGATTGACAACATGGCCATCCTTTTTGTAATCGGCGTTGGTGTCGGTATGTCGGAAAAGAACGACGGTACCGGCGGTATTGCAGCTTTAGCTTCATGGCTGATGATGACAACACTCCTGTCTACAGGCTTTGTTACAACAATCATGCCATCTATCGCTGACAGCGCTACAAAGACACTTGCATTCGACAAGATTGCAAACCCATTTATCGGTATCTTAGCCGGTATCATCGGTTCTTTGTGTTACAACAGATTTAAGGATACAAAGCTTCCTGACTGGCTGTCATTCTTCAGCGGCAAGCGTTGCGTAGCAATTATTGCAGGTGTTGTTTCAATCCTTGTATCTGTAGTATTACTGTTTGTATGGCCATTACTTTTCGGTGCCCTTGTAGCTATCGGTAAAGCAATCGTTGGTCTTGACGTAGTCGGCGCAGGTATCTATGCATTCCTGAACCGTCTGTTAATCCCTACAGGTTTACACCACGCATTAAACAACGTATTCTGGTTCGATACTATCGGACTTGGAGACCTCTCTCATTTCTGGAATGGCGAGACATCAAAGGATGTTTCATGGAGCCTCGGAATGTACATGTCAGGTTTCTTCCCATGTATGATGTTTGGTATTCCTGGTGCAGCACTTGCCATGGTTAAGTGTGCAAAGCCTGCTAAGAAAAAGGCTGCCATCGGTATCCTTGCTTCTGCAGCTATTTGTGCATTCATCTGTGGTGTTACAGAGCCTTTCGAGTTTGCATTTATGTTCCTTGCTCCTGGTCTCTATGTGATTTATGCTTTACTTTATGGTATTTTCACAATGGTTACAGTAGCTCTTGGATTTAGAGCAGGCTTCTCATTCTCAGCCGGTGGGATGGATTTATTATTCTCATCTTCACTTCCGGCTGCAGCAAGGACATGGCTCATCATTCCTCTTGGAATCGCAGCTTTTATCATATTCTACATTGTATTCTATTTCGCTATCAAGAAATGGGATCTTAAGACCCCTGGTAGAGAGGATGATGATGTCGAGGCAGAGAAGAAGGCAGTGCTTTCTAACAATGACTATACAGCAGTTGCAAAGACTATTCTTGAGGGCTGCGGTGGCAAAGACAATATTGCAAGCATTGACAACTGTATCACAAGACTCAGACTTGAGGTTAAGGATATCACTCAGGTTGATGACAAGAAGATTAAATCTGCAGGTGTTGCAGGCGTTATGAAGCCTGGCAAGAATTCTGTTCAGGTTATTATCGGAACCAAGGTTCAGTTTGTTGCGGATGAGTTTTCTAAGCTTTGCGAGTAGATTTGTTCTGCAATATAGCAGTGCTGATTCACATTAGGTGATTCACATAATTTCATAATACATGATTAAAAGCCACACCGGGTGTTATGCCTGGGGTGGCTTTTTTGAGTTCGGGCCGTAAGCTCTGCCCGGTCGTGGTGCACACGGAAATGTATAGCTTTACAGCAAGGGTTGAAAAACAAACAAACGTTTGCTATAATAAATGAAGCGAGGAAATAAAAGTATATTAGGTTTAGTAATTTAAGTATTCATTTAATTTATTGTAATTAGGGAAAATCCAATATCAATCGGTTGATAGAAAGAGTGATTTTATATGAACATATGGCTAAAGTTAAGGAAAACAGCGGCAATTGCATTATGTGAGTTACTTGCAATTGCTACAATTTTTACAGGCTGTGCCTCCACTGATTTATCCGGCACTGAAGGTACCGGGTATGCCGCAGGAGCTGAAGTGGCAGGTGAGGATTCTTCCGGTGCTTTAGACAGCAAGGATAAAGTGGATGGGCCACAGGAGGATCTTGTAAACAACAATTCCTACGTTTCCCTCGATGCGATTCCGGCATATGATGGCAGGGCATACGTGGCTGTCAACAATAATGAGCCTTTTTTTACGGACAGCGATATGACTACCACTGCTTTTGAAAATTACAGTGATTTGGATTCACTCGGCAGATGCGGTGTGGCTTATGCCAATATATGCAAGGATATCATGCCGACTGAGGAGCGTGGCAAGATAGGTATGATAAAGCCATCAGGCTGGCATACGGTGAAGTATGATGTGATAAAGGACAGGTATTTATATAATCGCTGTCATCTTATTGGATATCAGCTTGCCGGCGAGAATGCCAATTCGAAGAATCTTATTACCGGTACGAGATACCTGAATGTGGAGGGCATGCTTCCGTTTGAGAATCTGGTAGCGGATTATGTAAACAATACAGGCAATCATGTGCTCTACAGGGTGACTCCGATGTTCTCGGGCAGCAATCTAGTTGCAAACGGCGTTCTCATAGAGGCAAAGTCGGTTGAGGATAACGGTGGCGGCATACTTTTTAATGTCTATTGCTATAATGTGCAGCCCGGAGTCGGAATAAACTATGAGAATGGTGACAGCTGGCTGGATGGCACCACAGGAAGTGCATCATCAGGCTCAGACAGCTCAGCAGCAGAAAATAGCGCTGCAGATTCTTCAAACAGCGAGACGATGGTTCATATCACTGCAACCGGCAAGAAATACCACCGGGCGGGCTGTCGGACCTTGAAAAAGAGTGACACAGAAGTAACGCTTGATGAAGCAAAATCCATGGGTTTGTCTCCGTGTGGCATCTGCAATCCGCCGCAGTAGATGTGCATTTGCATTTGCAACCGTTCACAGCAGATGTGCATTAGCATTTGTAACCTTTCACAGCAGATGCTCGTTATCTTTGCAGTCCGTATAATTGCCATAAACCCTTGACGATTGCAAAACCGAAAAGTATAATAGAATAGCTAATGAATTCAATATTTTAATATAGATGGAGGAAACCAAATGGCACTGAGCAAAAAGCCGGTCAACGGCATGAAGGATATACTACCTGCAGAGATGGAAATCCGTGATTATGTGACAAGTGTGATCAAGGATACATACAGAAGCTTCGGATTTACACCGATAGAGACACCATGCATGGAGAATATAGCAAATCTCACAAGCAAGCAGGGCGGAGAAAATGAGAAGCTGATCTTCAAGGTAATGAAGAGAGGCGAGAAGCTGAATCTGGAGACAGCAAAGGAAGAGTCGGATGTAGTAGACTTTGGAATGCGCTATGACCTTACAGTGCCACTTTCAAGATATTATTCAAACAATGCCAACAACCTGCCATCGCCGTTTAAGGCACTTCAGATGGGCAGTGTGTGGAGAGCAGACAGACCTCAGAGAGGCCGCTACAGACAGTTTACACAGTGTGATATAGATATACTCGGAGAGCCAAGCAATCTGGCAGAGATAGAGCTGATTACAGCAACCACTACCACAATCGGCAGACTCGGCTTCGAGAACTTTGAGATAAGAATCAACGAGAGAAGAATCCTAAAGGCAATGGCTGCTTACAGTGGTTTCGCTGAGGAGGACTACGACAGCGTATTTATCACACTCGATAAGATGGACAAGATAGGAGTGGAAGGTGTTGCAAGTGAGCTTGCACAGGATGGCTACCCACAGGAAAATATTGACAAATATCTTGATTTGTTCAAGCTTTTGGAGCAGACAAGGGATGTCACTGAGGGTGTAAAAATACTTTCAGAAAAGCTCGGTGAATATTTAGACGAAGAAGTGGTTACAAATATGACAGAGATAGCTACGGCTGTTAATGCTACAAAGGGAGCAAAGTTTGAGCTCGTATTTGACCCTACACTTGTTCGTGGAATGAGCTACTACACAGGAACTATTTTTGAGATATCAATGCCTGAGCTTGGCGCAGCCTGTGGCGGTGGCGGACGATATGACAAGATGATTGGAAAGTTCACCGGAAATGATGTACCTGCCTGTGGTTTTTCAATCGGTTTTGAGAGAATTATCCTGCTTCTCATGGAGAGCGGCTTCAAGATTCCTGAGAGTCCAAAGAAGGTGGCTTATCTGGTTGAGAAGAAATATCCGGCAGACAAGCTTGTTGATGTTATGAACCAGGCAAAAGACGCAAGAGCAAACGGACAGCAGGTGCTTGTTGTGCGCATGAACAAGAACAAGAAATTCCAGAAGGAGCAGCTTATGAAAGAGGGCTACGAGGAGTTTGTTGAGTTCTTTAACAGATAGGAATCTGATAAGCAGCAGATTAGCTGTGCAGCAGCGGTACCAAACAGTTATTAGAATAAATATATAGTAGAAATATAAGGAGCATAAAATGGCAGAATCAATGCAGGGCTTACATAGAAGCCATAGATGTACAGAGGTATCAAATGCCAATATCGGTGAGAAGGTCACCGTGATGGGCTGGGTACAGAAGAGAAGAAATTTAGGAAGTCTCATTTTCGTAGATTTAAGAGACAGAAGCGGAATACTTCAGATAGTATTCGGTGAGGAAAATGTAGGTGCAGAGGGCTTTGAAAAGGCAGGCGCCTTAAGAAGTGAGTTCGTCATCGCAGTTGAGGGAACTGTCCAGAAGAGAACAGCTGCTGTCAATGAAAACTTAAAGACGGGTGATATCGAGGTTATCGCTACATCAATCAGAGTGCTTTCAGAGGCACAGACACCTCCATTCCATATTGAGGAGAATTCAAAGACCAGCGAAGACATCAGACTTAAATATCGTTATCTGGATCTTCGCCGCCCTGATATCCAGAGAAATCTCATGCTCAGAAGCAATGTGCTTCGCGTGATGCGTGACTTTATGGCAAACGAGGGATTTTTGGAGATAGAGACACCAATCCTTTGCAAGTCTACACCGGAGGGCGCCAGAGACTATCTCGTGCCAAGCCGTATACACCACGGACATTTTTACGCGCTCCCTCAGTCACCACAGCTCTTTAAGCAGCTTCTGATGGCTTCAGGCTATGACAGATATTTCCAGATTGCACGATGCTTCCGTGACGAGGATCTGCGTGCAGACAGACAGCCTGAGTTTACACAGGCCGATATGGAGCTTTCATTTGTAGATATCGACGATGTAATCGAGGTAAATGAGAGACTGTTAAAGCACCTTTTTAAAGAGGTCATAAATGTGGATGTTGAGATTCCGTTTAAGCGTATGCCTTGGCAGGAGGCTATGGACAGATTTGGTTCTGACAAGCCTGATACACGTTTTGGTATGGAGCTTTGCGATGTTTCAGATGTGGTAAAGGACTGTGGCTTTGGAGTATTCACAGGAGCTCTTGAAAACGGTGGCTCTGTCCGCGGTATCAATGTAGAGGGACAGGCAAAGATGCCTCGTAAGAAGATTGACAAGCTTGTAGAGCATGCAAAGGGTTGTGGAGCAAAGGGACTTGCTTATCTGTGCATCAATGAGGATGGCACATACAAGTCATCATTTGCCAAGTTTATGACAGAAGCTGAGCTTGATGCACTTGTTGCAAAGATGAACGGAAAGCCGGGAGATTTACTCCTTTTCGCAGCAGACAAGAATAAAATCGTATGGAATGTACTTGGAGCACTTCGTCTCATGCTCGGAGCTGAGCTTGGCCTGATTGATGAGAACAAGTACAATTTCCTCTGGGTAACAGAGTTCCCACTCCTTGAGTGGTCTGATGAGGAAAACAGATTTATGGCAATGCATCATCCATTCACTATGCCTATGGAGGAGGATTGGGACAAGATAGACTCAAATCCGGGCGCAGTTCGTGCAAAGGCATATGATATTGTACTTAATGGTACAGAGCTCGGTGGAGGCTCAGTGCGTATCCATCAGGATGATATCCAGGAGAAGATGTTTGAGGTGCTTGGCTTCACAAAGGAGCGTGCACATGAGCAGTTTGGATTCCTGCTTGATGCATTCTCATATGGTGTACCGCCACACGCAGGACTTGCCTTCGGTGTTGACCGTATCTGCATGCATATGCTACATACAGACAATATCAAGGAGGTTATTGCATTCCCTAAGGTAAAGGACGCTTCGGACCTCATGTCAGAGGCACCCGGAACTGTAGATCCAAAGCAGCTTGAGGAGCTTGGAATAGCTATAGCTGCAGAGGAAGATGAGGAATAACACTATAATATGAATTTGAAAAAAAATATTTTCAATGCGATTACAATAATACTGCTCGCCGCACTTATTGCGGGGGCAGTATTGCTTAATAACAGGATAAAAAAGCTCGAGACACAGATGTCATACACATCAGACAACACATCGGTGATACTTTCCGATGTGCAGACCATGCAGGATGATATCAAGTCCACCCTTGAGGAGGAGGCCAGCCTCATAACAGACTGGGATATTTCCTTAAAAAGTGCAGACTTTACCGATAAGACATACACAGTCTCTGTCTCGGTGGTGCCAAAGGAGTACACAGAGGATACAAAAACCAGTGTATTTTTCGGTACAAACGAGATACCGCTCGAGCTAGACGGCATCAAGTATACGGGCGAGGCCACACTTCCACTGTCGGAGGACTATGCAGGCAATGTGACATTTCTGTTTGTTGACGGAAATAAGAGAAGCACAGAGGTGCTCGATAAGTTTGAAGGTGTGACATCAGTGTTCAAAAATGTAGCATCCGGCATACTTGCCGATAAACCAACCTTTGACAATGGCAGCATAAAGCTTGGCACAGATGTAGATGTAGCAGTCATGGGAAATGATTACTTTGACTTTAACAGTGTGCAGCTCGTAGTTGCAAGCTCAGATACAGAGCTAAAGACATACGATATCCGACAGCTGTTGGCAGAAAACGGCACAGACAGTGCAGACGCAGACTCCATCACATCCGCCTTAAGCCGGAAGGATGATGCCAAAAAAGATGGCTCAAAGAATGACACGGAAAATGATACCTCTGATGCCTCAAAAGAGGACGACGGTAAGCTCCATAGCCTCGAAGGCACAGTCAAAATCGAAGACTTAATCCCTGTCACAGCTGCAAGCAATATCAAAATATATGTCAAAGCAGTATCGGCACAGGGCTACACCTTCACATATGACCTGTTCGAGGGTACCGTAAATCAGGACATCACAGACTTTGAAACCACAGCCGACATATCCGGCGGCGACTACACAGTAACCGACCCGTCCGGCAGTAAATATGAACCATAAGAATATGATATAAAATAAAGCTCATTTCGCATAAGTGAAATGAGCTTTAAATTTAAGAAGAAAAAAGTGCCGGACAAAATTTCACGCCAGTGAAATAAGTCCGGCACTGCCAGAATGCAAGGTAGCAAAGCGCCTCGCTAGTAAACCTGAATTAGCCGGAGAGCATACAGTGTGTTCCGAAGAAAAATGTGAACTGCCGCGGAGTTCCATAAAGTAAAAAAGAAAGAAAATGTAAATAAAACCATAATCTGTCCGGACAAATAACCGCGGCTGACTTCACATTTTTCTGAGGAATATACTGTGTGGTATGCCGGTAGCCCCACAACCTAAAAAGCGAGGCGCCCACCACACCTATCATATGATGAGCTGTGCTCACCCTTCTTTTTTGCTGAGCGGCAGTGTAAATATAAACTCAGTTCCCACACCCTCAGTACTTATCACATTTATATTCTCACCATGCGCCTGTACAATTTCTTTAACTATAGACAGGCCAAGTCCCGTACCGCGCTTATCTTTTCCGCGGGATAAATCACTCTTGTAGAAGCGCTCCCAGATCTTTGAAAGGCTGTCCTTTGGTATACCGATACCGTGATCCTTTACTGATATAAACACCTTTTCATTTCTGATACTCGTCTCAATCTTGATACTCGAATCATTATTTGAAAACTTCACAGCGTTGTCTATCAGGTTGTAAAGAATCTGCTGGATTTTGACCATATCACCGCGCACGAAAAGCTCTTTTCCGGTAAGCAGCAGGTCAAAGCTTAAGCCCTTTTCACTGCATTTACCCTCGAAGGTAAGGATTGTCGTGCGGATCATTGTATTGATGTCAAAATCAGCAATATCCAGGTGTATGCCGTGATGACCGAACTGGTTCAGATCAATAAGACTCTTGGTGAGCTTATTAAGCCTCTCGGTTTCAAAAAGTATGATGTTTAAGTATTTATCCTGCATCTCAACAGGAATGGTTCCGTCCAGCATGGCTTCCACGTAGCCCTTTATCGAGGTAAGAGGGGAGCGGAAGTCGTGTGACACGTTGGAAACAAACTTGCGCTGATCCTCCTCAAGCGTATCAAGCTCAGTTGCCATGTAGTTTAGTGTGTTTGCCAGATAGCCGATTTCGTCATTGGAATGTACATCAATCTGGGCAGTGAAATCACCCTTTGCATACTTCTTTGCGGTCTTTGTGATTTTGGAGATAGGACGGTAAATGGAGCGGCTCATCATGAAAAGCAGAACAAATGCAAAGGCAAAAATGAGCGCTACAGTGTAAAAGGAGATATTCATAAAACCGTTTACACCTGCCGTGATATGGCTCATTGTCTTGTGAATGACTATGTAGCCGATATTCTGGTACGAGACATTTACCGGGGAAAATACGGACAGCATCTTATGCTTGAAGGAGCCATAAAAATCTCCAATCATATAGTTGTTGCTGCCAAAATCGGTGACATCAAAGCCATTTATCACTACAGGCTTAGAACTGTCATTTTGGATATCAATGCCTATTGACGGATCATCTGAGTCCATGAGCAGCTCACCGTCAGGGCTGACCACCCATACCTTGGCATCCATATAGTCGGCTACGATTTTCATGTGATTCTGGAAATCGCTAAGCGACATGGATGAGTCAAAGTATTCGGCGGCGTAATCACCTGCAATGATGGAGGCTTCCCTGTAGAGATTGGATGCCTCCTGCTTTTCAATATAGTCTGTGGTGAGATGCTGTGTAAATGTGCATATAATGAAAAAAGCGATGACACCGTAAATCAGATAGCTGATTAACATTTTAGTGTAGATGGTATGCTTCATTATTTATTTTACCTCAAACTTGTATCCGATGCCCCAGACAGTTGCGATACGCCAGGTTGGCTTGTCCTTGATTTTCTCGCGGAGACGCTTTACATGCACATCGACAGTGCGGGTGTCGCCGACATATTCATAGCCCCATATGTTGTCCAGAAGCTGCTCCCTTGTAAACACCTGATTTGGAGACGAGGCAAGAAAATATAAAAGCTCAAGCTCCTTCGGCGGCATATCAATCTGCTGTCCGTCATAAGTGACAGAGTAGTTGGACAGATTTACAATAAGCCCTGGGTACTCCACACACTTGATATCTACGGAAGCATAGGCCTCCGGCTTTGCAGGCTGGAAGCGTCTGAGCACGGCCTTGACTCTTGCCACAAGCTCCTTTGAGTCAAAGGGCTTGAGTATATAGTCGTCGGCACCAAGCTCCAGGCCTAAAACCTTGTCAAATACCTCGCCCTTTGCGGAGAGCATGATAATCGGCACATCGGACTTTGCACGTATCTCACGGCATACCTGATAGCCGTCTATGCCCGGAAGCATGAGGTCCAAAAGAAGCATGTTTGGCTTGTAGTGCTCAAACGCGATAAGAGCCTGCTCACCGTCATTTACGATTTTGGTGTCATAGCATTCCTTGGTCAGATATAGAGATATAAGCTCTGCTATATTGTTGTCGTCGTCTACTATCAGTATTTTCTGTTTAACAGCCATTTCTAATCTCCTTCTTAAAAATTATTTATATTCCGTAAAAGTACATTGTCGTTATTTAAAGGTTGCGATGGTTACTCCGGCATCGCCCTCACCAAACTCACCGAGATGGTATTCCGCAATAGTTTTTGTCCTCTTCAAAAGTCCATGCACAGCCTTTCGCAGTGCACCGGTGCCTTTTCCGTGGACAATGCGCACTGATGAAAGATGAGCGATATATGCGTCGTCCAAGTATTTATCTAAGAGCGCAAGTGCCTCATCCGTAGTCTTTCCTATCAGGTTGATTTCTGATGAAACTGACAGCGATTTGCTCATCTTTATCTTGCTTCCGCTGCCGCCGTACTTCTTGGCAGGAGATACATCGTCGTTTAAGAGCACGAGGTCATTAATATTAACCAGCGAGCGCAGTATACCCATCTGCACATACAAATCGCCCTTGGCGTTTGGCAGAGTGTGGACGGTTCCCTTCAGATTGAGGGAGAGCACAAGCACAGAATCACCGATGCGCAGCTTCTTAGGCGCCTTGTGATTTGCCTTGGCAGTGTTTTTCTTGATGTCTGACAGCTTCTTTTCCTTGTCATTCATCTTGTCACGAAGGGCAGAGCGCTCCTTTTCCATCTGGCTCATAGGAGCCTGTCCCTGTCCGTATTTGTTGAAATTGCGGATGGTTTTGTCGGCAAGTTCCTTTGCATCCTGCAGTATCTTGTAGGCTTCCTCATTTGCCTCGCGTAAAATCTTGTCCTTGCTCTTGTCTATGCGCTCATTTTTCTCTTCGAGCTGTTTCTTGAGCTTTTCAATCTCGGCCTTGTAGCTGTTGATTTCAAGCTGTTCCTTTTCGATGGTTTGTCGCTGTGACTCGAGGCTTGCAATCAGATCCTCAAAATCAAGGTCATTATCATTAATTCTGCTTTTTGCATCCTCGATGATGCTTTCGTCCAGACCAAGCTTTGATGAGATTGCAAATGCGTTACTCTTTCCAGGAATACCGATTAACAGGCGGTAGGTAGGGCTTAAAGTCTCCACATTGAACTCACAGCAGGCATTTTCCACTCCGTCTGTGGAAAGCGCATACACCTTCAGCTCACTGTAGTGTGTGGTGGCCATGGTGATGGCACCATACTGGTGCAGTCTGTTTAAAATTGAGATGGCAAGTGCCGCACCCTCTGTCGGGTCGGTTCCCGAGCAGAGCTCATCGAACAGGCAAAGGCTTCTGTCATCAGCTTTTTCAAGAATTTTTATGATATTGGTCATGTGAGACGAGAAGGTACTGAGACTTTGCTCAATACTCTGCTCATCGCCTATATCCGCAAAGACGTCTTCAAAGATGGCGAGCTTTGACCTGTCAGCCGCAGGAATGTGAAGACCTGCCTGACCCATGAGAGTCAAAAGTCCGACAGTCTTTAGTGAAACAGTTTTACCGCCGGTGTTTGGTCCGGTGATGATGAGCTGCTTATAGTCCTCGCCGAGCCGTACATCTATAGGGACCACCTTTTTAGCATCCAAAAGCGGATGACGGCCCTTTCTGATATTGATATGTCCCTCGGTGTTGAACTCCGGTGCCACACCGTTATATGATTTAGCCAGATTTGCCTTTGCAAAAATGAAGTCAAGCTCTGAAAGAATCTCATAGTCCTGCTCCAAAGCAGCCGCATTCATGGCAACCTTGTCGCTAAGCGCTGCAAGGATTTTTTCAATCTCCTCCTGCTCCTTTATGAAAAGCTCCTTGAGCTCATTATTCAAATTGACGACAGCCATCGGCTCGATAAAAAGGGTAGAGCCGGTAGATGACTGGTCGTGCATCATGCCGGGTACATTGCCCTTTGCCTCAGCCTTTACAGGCAGACAATATCTGCCGTCGCGCATGGTCACAACCGCATCTTGCAGATATGTCCTCGTTGTGCTGTTGTTCATGAGCTTGGTGAGTTGCGCATGGATTCTGTCGTTCATGCCGCGTATGCTCTTTCTTATCTTAAAAAGCTCAGGACTCGCATCATCGGCAATCTCTTCCTCAGATAAAATGCACCTCTTAATCTCGTCGCAGAGCGCAGAAACCGGTTCAATCCCTGAAAACAGACCGGAGAGTGAATCCTGTTTCTCATTATCCATGGCGCTTCTGCCATAAGCCTTCACGCGCTTTGCAACCTCCAAAAGACTGCAGATGCGAAGAAGCTCGGTCGTATTCAGTGCACCGCCGATATCAAGCCTCTTTAGGGAAGCATGTACATTGTGTATGCCAACGAAGGACACTCCGCTGTCCTTATACAGGCGGCTTAGTGCATCGGCAGTGGTGGTCTGCAGATGTCTGATTTCGTATAAATCGGTGATAGGCTCAAGCGAAAGACACCGCTTCTTTGTCTCATCACATGCTGCGTAGCTGCTTAGCATGGTGAGGATTTTGTTATATTCCAATGTTTTGTAAACTTTTTTATTCATTTCTATATCCTTATATTTCGGTAGTTAAATATTAAATTTATATTTACTGTATAGCTTATCATATTATAGCTGAAAATCTTCAAAAAAACCATAATAAATATGTATTAAATGATAATTACAAGATGATAACATAAAGTTTAATACATAACGAACCGGTTTGTTAAACGAGCCAAAAAGTAAGGGCTTGCAGCAGTCCGGCGGGTACATGCCACAAGCCCGTACTCAAAAAATATGGTTGCAACGCAATATAATTCAGAATATAATGTAAGATAGTAACTAAAGACATCTAATCAGGGTGACAATATGGAGCAATTTATCAGAGAAAAGATAAAGGATAAACCGCTGAATAAAAAAAGACTTGCAAAAAAAGCAGGCACAGCAGCACTCTGCGGAGTGGCATTTGCAGTGGCTGCAAGCATTGTTTTTGCTATATTTCTGCCGGTTATCAACAGACAATCAAAAAAAGCTTCAGATGGAAAAAATAATAATGATGTGCAGATAGCCACACAGCAGCCTGGCATAGATGACAGCAATGATGCATATAGTGAAAATGGTACACAAAGCACAGAGTCCGGCACTTCTTCGGAGCCGTCTTTGCAGACCTATCAGCCTACACTCGCAGATTATCAGGCAGTGCAGAACCAGCTCTACAGCGTGGGCGCTTCGGCCTCGAAATTTGTAGTAGGAGTCACGGGTGTGACAGATGCCACCGATATTTTCAATAATTCCTATGAGACTGAGGGTCAGGGAGTGGGAGTGATACTGAGGGACAATGGAAAGCAGCTAATCATTCTGACAGAGAAAAATGTAGTGGATAAGGCGGATAAGCTTAGTGTAACCTTTGTAAACGACATGATGGCTGATGCTGCGCTGGTCAAGTATGACAGCAATACAGGTATAGCAATCATTTCCGTGGATAAGTCACTTCTGGACGACGCCACAATAAGGGCTATAGCGGTTGCAGAGCTTGGTAATTCAAATATCGTTTCAAGAGGAGCATCTGTCATTGCGCTTGAGGCAAACTATGCCATTCTCACAGGTCTTGTAACGTCAACAACCAACGAGCTGTCGGCGCAGGACAACAATTACTCGGTGCTCACCACAGATATCGCAAGCAACAAGTTGCAGAGCGGTATACTGATTAATACAGATGGTCAGGTCATAGGGCTTTCGCTGCAGGATTTCAATCCGGCGGAGGAAAACAATACGCTCACGGCTGTCAGCATAAGCGACCTGTCACCTGTCATTGAAAAGCTCGAGAGTGGCGCGGATGTGCCGTACATAGGCATCACCTGTACTACAGTTACAGAAAAAATAGCAAACAGATATAACATCCCAAAGGGTGTTTATATAAAGCAGGTTACCATGGATTCACCGGCATTTGTCTCGGGGCTTCAAAGCGGAGATGTGATAGTTGCGGTAAACAATACAGAGGTGTCGAATGTGTCCGCGTACAACACACAGCTTATGAAGCAAAAGCCTGAGGATACCTGCAATCTGAAAGTAAAGAGAAAAGGAAGCAACGGCTACACGGAGATTACCTGTCAGGTGAAAATCGGAGTGATGAATTAGCCGAAATAGGAGGATATATGAAGTATATTTCAACTCTCCGCGAGGGAGAGAGAATCAATGAGATTTTTTTATGCAAGAGCAAGCAGACAGCCATGACTAAAAGCGGAAAGCCTTATGACAATGTTATCCTGCAGGATAAGACAGGCACGCTGGATGCCAAGATATGGGATGTGGGCTCAGTAGGCATTGAGGAATTTGATGCAATGGATTACATAGCCATAACCGGTGATATCACAAGCTTTCAGGGCAATTTGCAGTGTTCCATAAAGCGTGCGAGAAAGGTGAACGAGGGAGAATATGACCCTGCGGATTATCTGCCGGTCAGCGATAAGGATGTCGAGGTCATGTATAAGGAGCTCATGGGCTTTATCGGCTCTGTAAAGAATCAGTATCTGTCACAGCTCTTACATAGCTTTTTTGACAATAAGGAGTTTGAGCGCCGTTTCAAGTTCCATTCAGCCGCAAAGAGCGTGCACCACGGCTTTGTAGGAGGTCTTTTGGAGCATACACTCGGTGTGACGAAGAACTGTGATTATTTTGCAAAAATGTATCCGGTTTTAAACCGTGACCTACTTCTTACAGCAGCCATTTTCCATGATATCGGAAAATTAAAGGAGCTTTCTACTTTCCCGGAGAATGACTATACAGACGCAGGCCAGCTCCTCGGACATATCATGATTGGTGCAGAGTGGGTAGGCGATGCGATTAAGAGCATCAACGGCTTCCCGGTAGTGCTCGCAAACGAGCTGAAGCACTGCATACTTGCCCACCACGGCGAGCTTGAGTTTGGCTCTCCTAAAAAGCCGGCACTTGTCGAGGCACTTGCACTTAGCTTTGCAGACAACATAGATGCCAAGATGGAGACCTTCAGGGAGCTGCTTGTAAATGTGCCTGAAAACGATACAAAGTGGCAGGGCTACAACAGATTTATGGAGACAAATTTCCGCAGAACAAGTGTGTAAAAAGGCGGACAATATTAATCATAAATGAGGGGCAAAATACCTTTTGACCCTCATATCATTATACATAAAATAAAGAAGAGAAAAGCATGAAAAAAAATGACATATTTGAACTTGAAATAACAGATATGGGAACAGATGGCGAGGGTATCGGACATTATGATGGCATGACATTTTTCGTAAAGGATGCACTGATTGGTGACGTCATAACAGCCCGCGCAACAAAATTAAAGAAAAACTATGGCTACGCAAGAGTGGAAGAGATTAAGACCCCTTCCACTTTTCGCGTTGAGCCGCAATGTGAGCTGCACAAGAGGTGTGGCGGCTGTCAGATACAGGCGCTCTCCTATGAAAAGCAGCTTGAATTTAAAAATAATAAGGTGCGCAACAATCTCATGCGTATAGGTGGATTTTCCGAGGCAAAGCTGGACAGTAAAATGCAGCCGCCTGTTGGCGCAGACAATCCATACCGCTACCGCAACAAGGCACAGTTTCCGGTGGGATATGACAGGGATGGCAATATAGTGACAGGCTTTTATGCATCGCGAAGCCACAATATCATCCCGGTTGAGGACTGCAGGCTTGGGGTGCCGCAAAACAAAGAGATACTCGACATCATAAAGGAATGGATGAATGAGTGCGGCATCACGCCGTATGACGAGAACACACACAAAGGGCTCGTGCGCCATGTGCTTATCAGATATGGTTTTACATCAAAGCAGATTATGGTGTGTCTTGTGATAAATGGGGACAGTCTTGAAGCAAAACGCCGAGCCGGTAATGCAGCAGATATACTGTGCGAAAGACTCTCAAAAATCGATGGAATGACTTCGATTTCCTACAATATCAACAAGGAAAACACAAATGTCATCCTCGGCAAAAAGACGGTCTGCATATGGGGCCGACCATATATTGAGGACACCATCCATCTGCTTTCTTACCCTGATTTCACACCACAGGGGACAGGCATCACGTATCAGATTTCTCCACAGTCGTTCTATCAGGTAAACCCGAAGCAGACAGAAAAGCTTTACAGCACGGCACTTGCATTTGCAGGGCTCACAGGAAATGAAAATGTCTGGGATCTCTACTGCGGTATCGGTACCATATCGCTCTTTTTGTCACAGAAGGCAAAGCAGGTGTACGGAGTGGAAATAGTGCCTCAGGCAATCGAGGATGCCAAAAACAATGCGAAGCTCAATGGCATCACAAATGCACAGTTTTTCGTAGGAAAGGCTGAGGAGGTGCTGCCACAGTTTTATGAGAATGCAAAGAAAACTGAGAAAATCACTGATGATACAGCATCCACCGGACGTACAGATATGCTTCGCCCGGATGTGATAGTCGTTGACCCTCCAAGAAAGGGCTGTGATGAGAAGTGCCTGGACACAATGCTTGCGATGTCACCGGAGAGGATTGTATATGTGAGCTGTGATTCGGCAACATTGGCAAGGGATTTGAAGATACTGTGTGAGGAGAAGTATGAACTCATGAAGTGGCAGGCATTTGATCAGTTTTCTCATACTACGCATGTAGAAACAGTCTGCCTTCTGTCGAGAAAAGCCCAATAAATCAAAGGATTTCGCCATTTTGGGAATAAAATAGATGTGTGTTTCTGTTTCCGTAGAGTGATGATATAACCGGATGTTTACCCCAGGGGATAGGCTTTGGGAAATGGGAGATATACATTTTGGCGAAAGGATACTTTTTCGCAAAAGTTGTTTCACGTCATGAGGATGAGAAGATGAGTAATGATTTTGAGAATTCACAGGAGTATAGGAAAGCACTTGAGATAGCTAAGAAGCAGGAAGAATTATATAAAAATGTTACGAAAGCGATATCTCCAGAAGCGTTAGCAAAATTTCAAGAACTCAGTAACAAATTAAGCGAATGGAAGAATTCACTTAATAATATGCCGGGGCTTCTAAAGTTTGCAGAAATGCTCAAAAATTATCAGCAAGAGGTCAGAGTAACTGAAGGTTTAACTGAAGCTGAGTTTGAAGAAAAATATAGATCTGAAATTGAGTGGAGTGAAAAGTTCGGAAAAAATGGTTGGGTTATTTCTGAGCATTCAAATCTTGCAGATATTAAAAATTGGGAACAATTATTACGTGAAGGGGAAGCAAAGGTAGCAGAGTTTTTTGACGGAGAAGATATTGTAATTCTTGATGTGATTATAGAGGGATTACAAGAAAAGTATGTTTCGGACGAGATACAGTTATATTTTAAGAATGGTATGCAAGCTTTTGAAAATGAAGATTATATGACTGCAGCTATGTACTTGCTTGCATTACTTGATAATAGAGTGAATAAATTAGTTGATTTTCCGAACCAACATATGAGTTACAAAGTTAAATATTCTAATAGTGGCTTTGCAAATCAAATGGCCGAGGATTTTAGACAGCTTACCGAAAAACGAGGATTTATGTCAAAGAAAATATACTTTTTGGAAATGTATCCTTCGTTAATTGCATATTTGAATAGGATATTTATAGATGGCTCATACAAGTTCGAAAAAGGTATAGAACCTCCGTATTTGAATAGGAATTGGTTAATGCATGGTCGAATGAATAGAAGCATTGAAAGATATGAATGTATACAGATTTTGAATGCACTAAGTGTTATCGAGTTCATGTTTGGAGATAGGTAAGGAGCATTACGAATGAATAAAAGAGATGATTTTTCGCAAAAAACTATAGATACGTTGTGTGAAAGAGTGGGAGGAAAGTGTTCTAATCCAAATTGTAGAAGAGAAACAAAAGGTCCCCACAGCAATCCACAAAAAAGAGTATCAATTGGTGAGGCGGCACATATAACTGCGGCAGCTGAAGGCGGACCAAGATACAATCCGGACTTGACGCCAGAGGAGAGAAGTAGTATAGAAAATGGAATTTGGTTATGTAGGTCTTGTGCCAGATTGATAGATAGTGATGAAAGGGTATATTCGATAGAATTACTGAGAATGTGGAAGTATGCAGCTGAATACGAACAATCTTGCATTATTAATCAGACAGATAATTGGTTAAAAACAAACGTTGTATTTGAAAATAGAAAAAATATAGCGTGTAGGAAGGCAAAAGAAGCATTAGATAATTTGCACGGTATATTGCAATACGCATATGAATATTGGAAACATAATTTTGAAAATCGACATTATGGCTCATTTTTGGAAAATGAGCTGATGGAACATTGGGTTTTATATGAAGATGACTTAAGAAGAATTTATACATTTCAAGAGAAAAGAGTGCTTTTGAATGAGGTATTATTGGAGTATTCACTGGATTTAGGACCGGAGATATGTAAAGAAATAAATAATTATTGCAATTATTTGAATTTCTCTTATCAAAGTGATACTTGTGGTCTATATGATAATTATTGGAGATGCCTTTTTGAAATGTTGTCTACTTGTTTTGATATTTTATTGGGTATCAAGAACAATGTTGATGACATATTATACCGACAATATTCTGTATTGAAGTAATATCTTATGATAAATTAGTAAGAGATGCTAAACAGAGGAATCAAATTCTTTTTGACAAATTGTTTAATCCGAAAGTAAATGAGGTTTTAAATTCCAAGTTGTTAAACGAATAGGGTTAATGTATAGTCATGGTGCCAATTAGACATTTCTAATTGGCACTACCCATTTAAAAGAAAAAGAACATTTAGAAGGCGGAAGAATTGAAGGTGAAAATATCAAAGCAAAGTTGCAGACAGGAGAGTTTGGTTTAGATATGGCAGAGTATATGGGCGAATATAAAATAATAAGAAGGATGGATGGTGGTGGAAATGCCAACGTTTTTGTTGCGGAGAATGCAAGAGGTGAAGAGGTCGCGATCAAAATTCTTCGAGAAGAAAGTGGTAACGGAAAAAAGGCGGTAAAAAGGAATAGAAAAAAGAGAATACGTTTTAAGATTGAGACGGAGATGGTAGTTGGGATTCAAGATGAAATTAAAGGGGTTATTCCTATTTTTTCTTACGGATTACCTGATGAAAAAACAAAAAAATATTGGTACGCAATGCCAATTGCTATACCCCTTGAAGATAAATTGAAAGAAGTGAAAAGCCTTGAAGATAAAGTGAATTGTGTTTTGGAACTGGCAAGAACTTTGGAAGCGTTACATAAAAAAGATATTGTTCATCGAGATATAAAACCGAAAAATATATACTTTTACAATGGTAAGTATTGTCTTGGAGATTTTGGCTTAGTTGACTATCCTGAAAAGAGAGATTTGACGTCGCTTCAAGAAGCAGTTGGTCCAAAGGCTACAATGGCTCCTGAAATGAGATATAATGCAAAAAATGCTGATGGTAAAAAGGCAGATGTGTATTCTCTTGCAAAAACATTATGGATTGTATTGACTGGAGTAGATCATGGATTTGAAGGTAGATATGAAGAAGATGATGCGATAATTGGACTGCGTAATGACAAGAGGTATAAAAAGGAACATTTAGTGGAATTGGAAGAACTATTAAAGCAGGCAACAGAGTACGATCCGTCATTGAGACCTAGTATGGAAACTTTTGTGACAACACTTGAAAAATGGTTAGAGGTAGTAAGCAATTTTCAAAAGAGCAATTATAGTGAGTGGAAATATTTACAGAATAGGCTGTTTCCTAAAACAGTACCATTACATGCTGAGTGGAGAGATATAGATTCTATTATAAAAATTTTAAATGATATAGGAAGTATGTCTGGACTAAATCATATGTTTTTGCCAACTGGAGGGGGACAGGATGTAGAATCGGCAAAATACGCAAACGAAGAAGGGTGTATCTGTTTGGTAGCTGGAGGTTGTAACTACATATTTAAACCGTATAGGTTGGAATTAGAAAATTACGGGAAAAGAGATTATAGATGGAGTTATTTTAGATTACAATTAGAACCAATAGAACCTATTTCTAATGCGATATATGAGGATTGTCGTGAATCATTGATAGAAGATTTTCCGGGACATTATATAGAGAGCAATCTGGCAAGTTATGGAAGATATGATGATGGAACAGAGTTTCCTAAAGGACACAGACAAGTCGACAGATTTTTGAATGGCTCGTTTGTTATCTTTTCAAAACAATCTGTATATAATCACATCTCTGGAACTTATGATGCAAGGCATAATAAAATGAGCAGTTTGGAATTTCGACATTATATTGGAACTATGAGACAATCATATTATATGATGAAAGATTTTACTAAATTTTCAAGCATTTACCAGAAGAATCCATTTAGTATTAAAGAAGAAAAAGAGGATGTAGAAACTCATAGGAGAATAGAAGAAAGTTGTAAGTTTGACAAATTTATCGAAGAAAATTGGAATAAATGGTGCTTAAAAGATATTTGTGATGAAAATAATAATAAAAATGATGGTGAGTTGGAATTTGCTATTATGTTTCATATAAATGGTGGAACTTTTGGTGCAAGAAAATATGTGGCGGAGACAGGATATATTTGTGAAGAAGATGTTATACCGTATCCGGTAAGCAAGGATGGGAAATATTTATTTACAGATTTTAACGGAGCAGTTAAGGCTATTGTTGAAATGAAAGATTATATAAAAAAATATGCAGTGAATCAGGGATAGTATGGCAGGAAATGGGTATTTATTTTACAATAAAACTGTTTCGGATAAAACCTCCATCACATATATTTACTGAAGAAGAAATTAAAGAAGTATTAAGAGCAGGAAATGACTTTAGGAATAACCGATTGGTTATTGATGAAGAAGGATATGCCCAGTTAATAGATAGTGATTTACATTATGAATGTTATCGATATCCAGTGTCTCAAGAGAGTTATGATGCTCAAAATAATTATGTTGGACAATACGCGAATTTGGATGATGTAGGTGAAATCTATCTGGCTATGCTTGATGGTTGGTTACATCACTTGCGTACAGGGCAAAGGTATGACGTTGATTATTATGATCAATGTGAAGATGCGGAAAAGATGTTAGCAGAAATAAAGCAATACTATCAATAGTGCGTGGGGTAAAATTTATCCCCCTAGGTGGAGTATGAACCTTTTCGCAAAAGGCAACAGTTTCGCTATTTAGTATAAGAAGTAACTTTCACCGCACGTAGAAAGTATTTGCCTCCTCGAGCGGATGAGCAACTGAACCGGTTTAAAAGAATATGGTCGCAGATCGACGGAGGACACTCAAATGATTATATTTTCTTTCATATGCGAAAAGCAGACGGCACATATATTTCAGTGCTCGATCATGGCAGGATAGTGGATTCAGTGCACAATGGCAGAGTATTTTATGTGATGATTATGGACTTAAAGTCACTGCAGAGGCACTATGGAGACTGCCTGGAGCTGGTGGAGAAGTAGAAAAAAGCAGATTGTGAACACATGCGTTCACAATCTGCTTTTTTAATAGTGCATACACAATTTATTTATCCGAATAAATCACATTTCCACCGCATACGGTGTACTTAACCTTACCGGTCAGTTCCATGCCGGTGAAAGGTGTGTTTGATGATTTTGATGCATATTCGCATGGTACCCATTTTTCGTCAGGATCAAAGATGACAAAATCTGCAGCAGCACCCTCTGAGATAGTACCGTAAGGCATGTGGTACAGCCTGGCAGGATTGATAGTCATCTTTTCCAAAAGCTCAAGCATGCTCAGATGGCCCGGTTTGACAAGGCTTGTGATACCAAGAGCAAGAGATGTTTCAAGACCGATGATACCGCTTGGAGCTTCGGTTACAGGCTTTGATTTTTCCTCGGTGCTGTGAGGCGCATGATCTGTTGCGATAAGGTCTATTGTGCCATCGATAAGTCCCTCTATAATCTTTTGACGGTCTGCTTCAGTGCGAAGAGGCGGATTCATCTTGGCAAGGGTGCCGTGCTCTAAGACAGCATCCTCAGTCAGCGTGAAGTGATGTGGAGTGGCCTCGGCATGGAGCCTTGCACCAAGCTTTTTGTAGGTGCGGACTATATCAACAGATACACCGGAGCTGATGTGCTGTATTACAACATCAGCACCACTGCGCAGCGCAAGCAGACAGTCTCTTGCGACAAGGGCTTCCTCAGCGATGGATGGTGAGCCGTAGATACCGAGAGCGTCAGATACTTTTCCGTGGTTGATGCCGTTGTTTTTGATAAATGCAGGGTCTTCCTCATGGAGACTTATCGGCATATCCAGCTTTGCAGCATTTTGCATGGATCTGTAGCAGAAAGCAGCATTTGTAAGCGGGATGCCGTCATCTGTAAAGCCACATGCTCCGGCTTCCTTTAAAGCTGCCATGTCAACCTCATCCTGTCCTTTGAGGGAGTGCGATATTGCAGCGGCCTGATACATACGGATTTTTTCCTGCTTTCCACGTGTGAGGTTGTCCTTTAGAGTATCAACATTGTCCACTGTAGGCTTTGTGTTTGCCATGCACACAACAGTTGTGAAGCCACCCTTTGCGGCAGACAGGGAACCGGTGTGGATATCCTCCTTGTATGTGAAGCCAGGATCACGGAAATGCACATGTGTGTCGATAAGTCCCGGTCCGACAATCATTCCGGATGCATCTATTATTTCTTCTTTTTCAGTTGCAGCAGCATCTGACGCACATGAGATGTCAGGTGCTATTTTTACTATTATTCCATCTTTTACAAGTATATCCATCTGTTCGTAGAGACCTGAAGCAGGGTCTGCTACAATGCCGTTTTTTATTATCATGATAATCCTCCTGTAGATTGTACTTATTTTCTGATATATCCTAGTATAACAGTTTTAAACGAACTACACCATATCACTTGCATATTTTACCGGTAGTACAAGAAAATAATAATTACTGTTCACACCTAACAGTGTGAACAGCAACGATTACATCCCATTTAAGTAAATGGTATAGTTATTTAGAAAACGTTATCATAGTATAATTGAGAAGCACGAATTTGCAAATAAATTTCATAACTGTTCAGTACCTTCAACAAATTTCGTAATTGTTCAGTGCCTTCATAGCTGCGAGCCGCAAGCGCATTAGAATCAGCAGCGCAGAATAGTCACCCAATTTCAAACAAAAGTGAAAATTGAAAATGGGTCGCAATCATAATCGTCTGTATATATGGACAATAGAAAATTTTATAGATATAATATGATTTAAGGGATCTTGAACTGGATACCTTTTGACCCTCACATCATTTTACTAAGTAGGACTAAATTGGCATAATGTACAATATCCATAGGTTGATAGCATAGTAGGCAGACCCTGGGGAGCTGTAATCCATAAAACTTTTAAAACAGCACCCAAAATTCAGCCCAAAAGCCGGAAAAATTGCGAGAAAAGTAGCTGAAACTGCAGAAATCTCCAAAACAGCTCCTGAAATTCAGCCCAAAAGCCGGAAAAATAGCGAGAAAAGTAGCTGAAACTGCAGAAATCTCCAAAACAGCTCCTAAAATTCAGCCCAAAAGCCGGAAAAATTGCGGGAAAAAGTAGCTGAAATCACTATAAATCACAAAACAGCACAAAAAAATTAAAGGGAGAAAAACAATGAGCTTAATAAAAGGTATACATCACGTATCTATGAAGTGCAGCAGCACAGAGGAATATGAAAAGACAATAGATTTCTACAAAAACATTCTGGGAATCCCGGTCGTAAGGGAATGGCAGGCAGGAATCATGCTTGATACCGGAAACGGAATTGTTGAGATTTTTAACGATGGAGATGATGCACCGGGAAAAGGTGTGATTCGTCATTTTGCATTTGCAACAGATAATGTGGATGCGTGTGTAGAGGCTGTAAAAGCAGCAGGATACGAGGTATTTATTGAGCCGAAGGATATAGAAATCGCATCAACACCGGTATTTCCGGCGCGCATAGCATTCTGCAAGGGACCACTTGGCGAGGAAATTGAGCTGTTTCAGGAAAAGTGATAGGACGTATTAATGGTTTTACAGGGGTATTATGCTATGGGAAAAACTCCAATTAAGCACACGCTTGCAGGCTATATTATAAAAAAAACAGATACCGAAGGATACCGGTCAGGAAAACTAACCGGAGAAAAACATTTGAACAAAATAACAGAAATGATGGAATTTGTTGGCGGACGCCGGAAACTAATCGATCAGGCAAGGTTCATAGAGAATAATACACAAGCAGGCCACGATGGGAGGATAAGAATTAATTGGACTCAGGTCAACAGCGATATTAAAAAAATTGATTGTGATGTCAGCAGCATACCGGAGCTGTGTCGGCTTGAGGGTGTTGAGGATTCAAGAGCAAAACAGCTAAGATTGATAGAGTCTGTAAAACAGTGGAAATCAGAGGTTGGTGACTGCGATTGGATATGCAGATATTATGATGATATTTTGGGGCGTCTGGAAGCCGGAAAGAGTGTCACAGAGGCTGAGGAGGATATGCGTTTTAAGTGTATCAATTCTATAACAAGAATAAAGGAGCCTGTGTGGGAGCGTGTTTTTAGTGCAAAGGTTTTTAATGATTCAAAGAAATTTGAAAAATGCTATCGACAAAAGATGGTATCAATTCTGACTAAATATTCTCCATATTATGAGAAGGATATGGAGGATTATGATACAGAGGGAGAGGAAGATGATGCCAAAGAGGATAAAAAGAAGTCGGGGCTTGAAATTTTGAAGATGCATGGTATTATGTCATATGCACAGACAATGGAATGGAAGGGACCATTGTCATATAGAATTGATGATACATGTGTTATTGATACGTCAAAGCAGATTTATGGAACCATTATTAATACGCAGACACTTGAGCATGCAAGTCCGGTTTCGCTTGCAGGATGCAAAAGAATTATGACCATAGAAAATAAGGCTAACTATGAAAGTATGCAATATGATGAGAATACCTTGTATATTTTTTGTCATGGTTATTTTACTCCTAAGGAAGTGGATTTTCTAAAGAAATTAAGCCTTATTGTATCTAAGGAATGTGAGTTCCTCCATTGGGGAGATATGGATTTTGGCGGGATAAGCATATTCTTGTTTATTAAGGATAGAATTTTTGAAAAACTAATGCCTTATAGAATGGGGGTAGCGGATTTTGAGGAAGCATTAAAAAAAGACGCGGGAATACCACTTAAGGCTTCAACTAGGGAAAAACTGGAAAAAAAGGACGCAGGATTGCTTACTGAATTAAAAGAAGCAATTCTTGAATCGGATAAAACAATAGAGCAGGAAAGGCTCTTATGAGGCTGATTCGGAAAACTCTAAATACACATATATATTTGACAAATTATTAGAATGTGATTCATACGCACAGCATACCTCCTTCGTGCATACAATAGCATGAAGGAGGTATGTTTGTATTATGAATCCATTTAAAATGAGGCCGGAGAGAACCGGTGATTTATTTGTTGACTGGGAGAAATTCTGGGTAAAACCATATAACAAAAATGAGGTAAATCCGTATACAAGGACGAGAATCATATTGATGAATGGTACAGAATTTGAAAACGTGTGGTTTTCACATCAGTTTTCAAGAAGCGTAGGTGATGATGAGCTTAGACGAAAGCTTGCATACATCAGGAAAAGTGAGCAACAGCAGCAGAAAATACTCACGCATTTAAAGCCGGCAGATGAGTCGGCATTGGAGCACACCATAGGCTACGAGCAGCTTGCGGTTGATCTGACTGCGCATCTTGCAAAACGAGTAAATGACAAAAATATTAAGTCTGCGCTCGATTTTGCCTTGCTCGAGGACTTTGATCATTTGTACCGCTATGCAGATTATCTTGATTTTACCACAGGTGAGCACGCAGAGAAGCTTGTCGGAGGCTATACGGAAATCACACCGGGCAGACCGACTATTTCACATCACAGGCATCCATATGATTCAATACGATATCCGATGACGGATAAATGCCCTGCGACAATGGATGTGCTGGCTGCAAACGTAATCACCGCAGCAGAACAGCAGACTATGAACTACTATATGAACACAGCGGCACTTTGGCCTGATGAGATGGGACGCAGGCTATATCAGGAAATCGGAATGGTCGAGGAACAACATGTCACACAGTATGGCAGTCTGTTGAAGCCATGCATGAGCCGCCTTGAAAATCTCCTTGTGCATCAGTATGTCGAGTGCTGGCTGTATTGGAGCTGTTATGAAACTGAGACAGATACAAGAATACGTGGCATATGGCAGTTTATGTTTGAACAGGAGCTTAAGCATCTGCATATTGCACTTGAGCTGCTAAGACAGTACGAGAAAAAGGATTGGCAGGAGGTCATACCGGATGCTGAGTTCCCGGCTCCTCTTGTGCTGGAGAGCAATATTGAGTATGTCAGGTGTGTGCTTGGCAGTACGGTAAACGACACAGCATGTCGTGAAAGGTATGTGGATGTAAGAACCAATGCTCCTGAAACATTTATCAGATATCAGCGCATGGTCAATGACCCGGTAAGAAATGTAATGAGCCATACCTTTATTGAGGATTATATCCGCAAAAACGGGGAGGATTATCGCTTTGAGGTGGCGCCAAATCCGGTGCCGGAGCTTCGTGACCGTACAAAGGATAATATATGTGTGGGAAGACAGCCTCTTTGCAGGAATCGGTATTAGAAGCTGTTTTATATGCCATCTGTGGCATGTGATACCCGGCCCTGACGTTTTGTCAGGGCATTGCTGTGCAAAGAAGTATAACTCGATTGTATCTAAGCTATGGAGTAAGGGTTACTGTTCAGACGCAAGCTTGACACCACGCTATCAAGCTATGCGCCATAGTGTTAATTATTGAGTGGTTACA
>ERZ780135.407-NODE-407-length-29286-cov-15.050905_pt1 | contig 29286 bp, 46 predicted proteins | sample MGYA00511946_ERZ780135 | MGnify/ENA primary metagenome ERZ780135 (study PRJEB29588, sample SAMEA2151034) | human gut metagenome | biome: human gut; feature: human-associated habitat; material: faeces | place: Denmark | collected 2008/2010 ... | reverse complement strand
GGACCTGCCGGGCCAACAGGACCAGCCGGACCTGCCGGGCCAACAGGACCAGCCGGACCTGCCGGACCCTGGCCGAAGGCCACTGGCTGACCTTCTTCGTCCACAAAGTTGATGACCTTAACCGTGTTCAGACTGTCTTCAGGCAATGCTTTATTGCCGAGTCGTGAGTACATTTCATCGATCATGATCAGGCCTTCGGCTTGATGACGACTGCGGACTTCTCCGCGTCCAGACCGCCACCTGCGTAGATTTCCTGCAGATATTCGTTGGTGTTGGTCTGGAGAGCGAAGTTGGTGAACGATTCGACGGAAGTGTCTCCGACGAGCGGGTAGTGGGAAGCGGACATGACCACGCCTGCGACCTTCTTGTCGTCTTCCTCAGTCCACCATTCCGGGGTGATGATCTGGGAGACGCCGAGAGCGCGGGCGAGGGTGTCGTCACCTCCGAGGGCGATGTACGTGTTTCCGTTCGCGTTGGCGCTCATGAGCAGGTCGGCTACCGTGTCCGCATTGCAGACCAGGACCTTGTTGCCTTGTGCTCGGACCATGTGGGAAGCCTTCACGAACCCCATGAGCGGCGCGTTCTCGGTCAAGGTGTAGGTGAGGGCGAATTTGCTGCCGGCCCAGTCGGAGGACTTGTCTGCCGCGTCGGTGGTGATGGAGCGGAAGTGTGCCATGTCATCGTAGCCACCGAGCACGACCTGACGTTCGATGGTCTGGATGATGTAGTTCGGCAGTTCGGAGAGGATATAACGGAGCAGTGCGCCCGGCTTCTGCGTTCGACGGATATCACCCTTGTTTAGGGTGATGTACTTGTACGTGTAGTCCGCGGTCAGTTCGCGCTTCACGAAAGACGGGGTCTGTTCCTTTTTCTTGGTGCCGTAGAAGGCGACCGGGTAGCCGTGAGCGCGGGTTTCTTCGGAGAGGCCGAGGATGTTGCCTCCGATGGTGAGCCTGTCCATGCCGGTCTTGCGGAACAGGTTCCACAGGCCGGAGCCGCGCGTGTTCAGAGCGTCGCTGATGGTGGTGATGGCTTCGGTCGGGATGAACTTGCCCACGTCGGTCTTGCCTACGCCGAAGGAGGCGGTGTCGGCCATGTTGCGGGATACAGTGTCGGTCCACTCCTTGCGAAATGCTTCAATGCCCTTGTTGTCGTTGTCGAGGAGGGCGCGTTCGAAGGCTGCCATGGCGTCCGGGGAGTCTAGCCACGTCTTACGGTCGTTACCAAAGGAGACGATGCCGGACTGTCTTGCCGTCCGGTTGCTCTTGTTGACGATAACGATCGGACGCTTGTTTGCGGACTGGACAGGTTCCTCCGGTGCGGTGGTCTGCTGTGTGTCGTTAGACGTGGCGTCGGTCTGGGCGTTGACGGCTTCGTTGATGTCGTCGACTGCTTCGGACATGATGTCGTTGATTGAAGAGGTCAGGTTGGTGGCCTCGTCCGGGGAGAGTTTAAACTCTGCGACGGTCCGTGCCAGCTTCTTCATGAGTTCCGGATTCATGTTGTCTCCATTTCTTTTGTTGATTGCCGTGAAGGCTGCTCGTTGGTCGGCCCCGCGATAGACGACGCTGATTTCCACCAGTTCGCTGTCGTGGATGATGCCGTCCGCGCTTGGCTTTTTGGAAAATTCGACGGTAATGCTGAAACTGTTTGTCAGGCATCCGTCTGCGGCGAGTTGGCGGACGCGTTCGCCGTTATCGACTTCGCTGAGCTTTGCTTCGGCCATGAGCCCGGCATCGGTCATCCATAGGTGGGTGATGACGCCTGCTTGGGAATTGATGCTTGGCTCGTGGTCGATTAGGAGCGGTAGCGTTAGCCGGTCGGATTCCGTGAGTTCGTCCACGAGTTTCAAACTGCCGTCGATAAGCGGCGCTTTGAGCGTGGATAAGTCCACGGTGAGGCCGTCGCACATTGGCTTGCCACTGTTGGCGAGGAATGTGAGGGTGCGGCCTTTTGTTTCAACAGCACCGCTATGTGTGAGACTCTTGCGAATCTTCAAATCGTATCCTTTCGGATTGGCGTGGTGGTGCTCGTCAGGGCTCCAGTGGGCGGCGTCTTGACGAGCACCATGATATCACAGCGTCATGTTCGGTTAGTCCTCAACTACTTCGTAGTCTTCGTAGCAACGGCAGTTCGGATGCGCGTTCGGCGTGGCCATGTTTTCGAAGCTGTTCACGTAGTCGTGGCCGTTGATGTTGATGTTCGCGTCTTTTGCCATGTAGGTGGAGTCGAGCGGTATCGTCGTTCCTTCCATGTGACGGCAGAAGTCGCATGTGTTTCCGTCACCGGTGGTACGCCATACCTTTTGCAGTTTGACTCCTAATGTTTCGCTTAGGTTACGGGCGCTGTATAGGCTGCCGAGCCTTTGGGATTGGACGGTTTCGCATCTGGCGATTAGTTCGGCGTGGTCGTTTCCGAGTCGGTCGAGTGTTTCACGGAGTCGGGGTGCGTCCCATTGTTCCCTGTCGGCCCGGTTCAGGAGTTCCAATGTTTTGTCTGTGACTGTTCTTGATGTCGTGTTGGCTATTTCCTGTAGGTGGCGTTCGTATGCTGTTTTGACGTTGTCCGGCAGTGTGGTCCAGTCGTAGAGTTTTTGCCAGTCGGTTGTCGTGTAGGACTGGATGTCGACGGCGAGTGGCCGTTCCGGGTGGAGTTCGCTCCATGCGGTGATGACTTGTTCGAGTTTCATGCCGGTTTTGCGCGCATAGTCGGCGAGGTGGGTGAGGAGGTCGTCTTTTACGTCGTTGACCCATTGTTTGCCGATGGTTTCGAGGTCGTCTGTCAGGCTGTTGTGGGAGCGGTTGGCGAGGCGGATGATTCGGTTCATGTATGTGCGTGTGACGGTTAGGATGTGGTCTTCGGTCGTCGTGTTTTTAGTCGGTTCGATGGGTCGTGCGTTCCTTTTTTGTGTGGAGTGGTTTGGTGGCGTGGTGGCGTCAGTCCGGTGCAGTGCGAGGCGTCGGTATGATTCTGGTAGGTTGAGTGCTTCCACGGCGCTTTCGATGGTCACTCCGAGGTTTATGAGTTGGGTGAGGGTGTTAACGCGGATTTGCTGTGTTTCGGCTTGGATTCGTTCGACTTCGGTTTGGGCTGGCAGGTTGAGGTCGAATGTGATGCCGTAGCCGAGTCCGCCCGTGATTCGGTCGAGTTCGAACTGCCATTTGTCCCATACTGTCATGCAGAGTGGTTTGAGGGTGTTTTCGATGAAGGCGCGTTCGGCCATTTCGGCGTTGGCGTAGGTTTGGCCGTTGTCGATGCCTCGGATGATGTCGGGGACTGCGAGCGCGTTGGCGAGTCGGTTGTTGACGACGTTGGAGACGGTTTGCAGGTCGAGTGTGTCATTTGAGTTCTGGAATGGCGTCCAGATGAGTTTGCTGGCTGTGCTTGGCTTGTGTGTGGTGGGATCGACCGGGATCAGGTTATAGACGATGCCGTTGTTGTTGCCAGCTCCGCGGAAGGTGTTTTCAAGGCGTGCTCGGTTTCGTTGGAAGTCTTCGGTGTTTTCGGAGACGATGCCGAGCATGCCGGCCGGGACGGCGTTGTTGCCGAAGAAGCCGCGTTCGTAGTCGGCTATCATGTCGTCGACGTTGGCCCATTTTTTGATTGTCATGGCGGGGCTGATGCCGCGTGTCGGGTCGTTTGGGTGGCGGCTGTAGCTTAGTGAGATGGTTTCGTTGCGGGTGAATTCGTATTGGCGTAGTCCGTTGCCGAGGTCCATGGTTACGCGGTGGTACCAGTTGGAGCGGTTGTCGTTGTATACGCGGCTGTTGGTTGGGAGGATGGTGTAGCCGGTGATGTTGTTCGGGGTGATGTTGCCGCCGGGGCCTTCGTTTGTCCAGACGAGGATGTCGACGTGTGATTGGGTGAGGATGCCTGAAGCGATGAGTTTCAGGAATTCGAGGCAGCTGTAGGTGTCGTTTGGTGCGTAGAGTGCGGTCAGTGCGGCTGGTATCGGTTCGAGTTTGCGGCCGTCGGTGGTGACTGCGTAGGGGATGATGGTGCTGAAGCGTTGTGCGATGGCGTTGACGTAGGGGAAGATGTTGTCGTAGGTGTCGTGCATCGGAATGGTGTTGCCTCCGAGCGGCTGCCATGTGTTGCCGCTTGCCGGTGTGGGGGTGTTGTGGGGGGCGTTGGTTCGACCGAATGCGCTCTCGAAGCCAGCGCGGATATTGTTGAGCAAGGTCATTTTGTCCTCGATTTACTAGTAGGATTGTGTGTCTTCAGTATATTACCTGTTAGGTCAGCAGACTATGACGTCCCATGAGGGGAGTTTCGGTGGCTCGTAGCATGCAAGGAGTAGGCTGTCGGCCAAATCCGGGCTTCCAAGGTTCATAGCGTCTTTGTAGTCTTGTTTGCTTTCGATTTGGCGTTGGTTGCGGCTGTTTATGTGCCATTTGCGTGTGATCAGTTCGGTGGTGAGCTTGGCTAGATCGGGGATTCGCGGGTTGATGCCGAGCTGGGGGAGCATGTTTGCGAAGTCAAACCAGAGTTCGGATGCGATGTTGGGGTATTGCGGATCCTTTGGTTTGCCGGCGTAGTTGATGCCGGTGGCTGGCAGTCCCCATGATTTGAGCAAGTCGGTAAGCCCTCCACCTACGCCGGTGTCGTCGATTCGAATGTCGATCGGCTGGTGTCGTGAAGCGTGGAGTTTGATCCTTTCGGCGGTTTCGACGATGCTTGTGTGGGTCCATGATTCGAGGGTTTCGATCCGATTGCCTTGTTTGATGGTGAGGGCTGTGCGGTCGTTGCCATATCGTGCGACGTCGACTCCGAAGGTGACGGGGCCGTCCGATGGTGTACGGTGGAGGGCTTCGTTGAGCATGGCGTCGCTGATGAGCTGGTTGTCGGTGTCCGCGTATGGCAGGCCAAGCCAGACGTGTCCGTAGTCGGCTGTTTGTTTGTCGGCTTCGATCATATCGAGGACGTCTTGGCTGATGAGGCGGCGTACATCCTCGTATGTAGTGTGCCAGTGGCATGTCTGGCGCAGGCGTTCTTTGGAGTCTGTGGTGATGAAGTATGTCCAGACCGGGTCGTGGCTGGTAAGCGGATTCCAAGTGAATATCAGTGTCGAGTTGGTCTTGCGGATGGTCGGAATAAGCGTCGTCAGGCTTGCCTGGCTGATGGTTTGGGCTTCCTCTATCCAGCAGACGTCGATGCCTTCGATGCTTTTTATGGATTGAATATTGTCGTGCAGGCCGCGAAAGATGAAGCTGCTGCCGTTGACGTGGCCGATGCCGTCGCGTCGGATTTCGAAGCCTTGCAGGCCGAATTTTTCGATGGTGCCGGTGAGGAGCTTGTATACGGAGTCGGTGATGGAATTCTGGAATTCGCGTGCGCAGAGGACGGTGATTGGCTGTACGGAGGCGCGGAGAATGAGGCTTTGAGCGACGGCGGTGCTCTTACCTGAGGCCCTGCCGCCGGAATAACAGTAATAACGATATGGTGGTGTCTCCGTGTGGAGCCACCACCATAGGTCTCGGTAAGGTTTTGCTATCTGCATACTCCCAGTTTACGTGTCTACTGGTCGTCCTTATCGTTTTTCGGGTTGTCGTCAAAGATTTCGAGGGTGATGTGCGGCGGCTCGTAGCCGGTGACGGTCACGTCAGTGGATTGGCGTGCTTTGCCGTCCAGCCTGTCGATGTAGTCGGATGTCACGCGCGGGTCCTTATATGCGTTAAGGACGTGTTTGATGGCGATTCGCTGCACCATCGTCAAGGTCGGGTCTTTTGCTTTTTCGTTGATTTCCGTTATGGTGAGTTTGCTGAATTCGCGCATCCATCGGGTGGGGCTGGTGTCTTTGGTCCATGAGCCTCGGTCTTCTGGTCGTTCCTGGAATCCACCTTTGCCGGTGGGGTTGAGGACGCCACCGGTGATGCGGCCTCGATGATCTCTTGTCACGTCTGTCATATGACTGATTATATCTGTTTAGAAGAAAGCCTCTCCGTGTTGTTGGAGAGGCTTGGGTTTAGTTGAGAATGAAGTCGATGAGGAGTTTCAAGAGTGCAATACCTCCTCCGGTTACGAGCAGTGTGGTCAGGATGATGGTGAGGTAGGCGAGGATGCGGCCTAGCCAATATCCGATCGGATTGTCGTTATTGTTCGTGGGTGTTTTCATTTCTTTTTACCATTCTTCGGCGTATGGGTCGTTGTAGGGGTCCTGCTGTGCAGGTGGAGCGTAACTGGTGGCCTGTGGTCGGGACTGCTCCTGCTGCTGCTGCTGCTTGACTTTCTGGAGGACCATGGTGATGGTCGCGTAGTTGATGGTGAAGTTGGTGTGTGGTTGCCCGTTACGGTCGGTACCTATAGACCATTTCAGGTCTCCCTCGACGCGTACCGGGGTACCTTTGTGCAGTGATTGCATGTAGGTGGCCGCGAGACGCTGGTCGTATTCGAAGATGGTAGCGAACATGGTGTCGTGGTTGATCCATTGTCCGGTCTGCTTGTCCTTGTGAGAGCCGTTGGCGGCTACGCGGATGAGCAGGTATGGGGTGCCGTTTTTGGACTGTTTCTGTTCTGGGTCGGCGACGAGGCGGGCAGAGGGGAGGATGATGTGTGGATCGTGCATAGGTGTTGAGCCTTTCTTTTTGTCAGTGAGTGGTTGTTTCGAGATTTTCGTTCATGCGGGTTTCGCTGAGTCGCGTGTGAAGTAGTGCCAGGCCTCTGCAGGTGATTTTGACAGTCGGGGCGAACGCGAAGGTGCTGCCGTCCTTATGTCGTCCGTGTGATCTTGACTCCACCATGGCCAAGCGTCCGGTTTTCACCCGTTCCGAAGCCGCACTCCATGTTCCGGCGTGTCGGGATATCCAATCGTGTTGTTTAAGCCATTCGCGTAGTTCCTTTTCTCCGATTGGCATGCCGGCGTTCGAGGGGATCTTCGCGATGTCGGTTGCGACGAACATTACTTCGTCGCCGTCGGTGAATGCTCTGACCTGATTGTTTTCGAATTCGAATGGTTGGATTTCGGTGTTTATTTTGTTGCCTTTCCTTGCTTGGTGATGGTTAAGGGGCGAACGGTACGTTCACCCCTTGAATGGTTGGTTGGTCGGATGGCTACTCGTTGGCCGAGCGTCTGTCCTTGTCGGGAATGACGTCCGGGTCGAGGAAGTAGCATCGGCCGACCTTGACTGCGTGGAGTCGTCCTTCGCGGATGAAGCGGCGGACGGTCTGAATGTTGAGCTTCCAGCGCTTGGCGTATTCGGGGACTGTTGCTGTGTAATCTTTAGCGTTCATAGGTCTTATTATATAACGGTTTGAGTGTTTCCTACAACTTATTTCGTATTGGTGTGTCACAGGCATGTGTGGAGAGGATTGTAGGGTTTTGGATATAAAAAAGTGCTCAACCGGTGGTATGCGTGGAAGCCGGTTGAGCATTTGTCTGAGGTAGGTCAGTACATAATGAGGGACGAGTACCAATATAGCGTCGTTTTTATCGGATTGCAACCGACGTGTGCGGTAGACCATCGACTGTTCGGCGTGTCACTTAACGTGGCATGATACTCTGAGTACATCAAACAACGTAGGGCATCAAAAACCTACCCAACTGAAAGGAATAAAAATGACCGAGCAGGAAACCAACCAGACGGAAACCCAGCCGACCCAGCAGCCCATCATCATCAACAACGTGTCTGCGCCTCAGACGGACAATAGTGGTAAGAAGAAGGCCCCAGGCTTCATCAAGGTGTGCGTATATAGCTTCCTTACTGGCGGCATCTACTTCTTCTACTGGCTCGTCAAGGCCCTGAGCGGCGGCTACAGCAAGCGCTGACACAAACGTAAAAAAAAACGATACCCACCCGAACAGTTGTCCGAGTGGGTATTTTTATATAATAGAAAGGCAGTCGGAAAGGGAAACCAAAAAAAACTTTCCGACATTGACGACTATACCACAGGAAGGAACACGTTATGGAAATCATGCTAAACAACGACGCATACATGCCGACACGAACCTATAAGACCGATGCGGGACTGGACCTGCGCACGCCGGTGGCGGTGACCGTACCGGCCTACTCAAACGTCACGGTAGACACAGGAGTGCACGTCGCACTGCCGCACGGATGTGCTGGACTGCTCGTCAGCAAGAGTGGCCTCAATGTCAAGCACTCCATCACGAGCACCGGACTCATCGACGAGGAATACACCGGAAGCATCGTAGTCAAGCTCTACAACCACGGAGGTGAAGACTATGGGTTCGAGGCCGGGGATAAGATCACGCAGCTGGTCGTGATTCCGGTGGTCTGCGAATCGGCAGAACAGGTCTCCGCGTTCAATGCGACAGAGCGTGGCGACAACGGTTTCGGAAGTACCGGGAGGTAAGCCATGTGGAGCGGACGAAGCAAATACCACGCAAAGAAAACATGCGTCGACGGCGTCACTTTTGACTCGAAGAGGGAGGCTGACAGGTATCTCGTCCTAAAAGGCATGGAGGAGGACGGAAGCATCGAGGATCTGCGCCGTCAGGTGCGTTATGAGCTCGTGCCGGCCTTTGATGTGGACGGCAGTCATTACCGGCCTGTTTCCTACGTGGCGGACTTCGTTTACGTGGAGGACGGCAAGACGGTCGTCGAGGACGTCAAGGGCATGAGAACCGACATATATAGGCTTAAGCGCAAGCTCTTCGCACGACGGTACGGCATGAGCATCAAGGAGACGTGACGGCGTAGGAATGGTCATGGCCCCGGTTGGTCTTGGGAAGAGAATCCCGGACTGGCTGGGGCTTTTTTGTCATTGCCGATGGTTCGTGTTCAACCAAGGGTGCGTGCCACGTGTGAACCCTCAGACAGTTCCCCGTACGATTGCGCACCCACTGCAATCATTGCAGCACTGTACCGCAAAATATGCAGTGGGGGTACTGCAGAATTTACAGCAAGGAAGCTGCAAAATTTGCAACTCTATAATATAGATCTCTATAAGATATAGGGATATTCTAGTAAATACTCTAAAGAGAGAGAAAGAAAGATAAAATCTTTCTTTCCAGAGAGAGAGAAACGAAACCAGTCTCCAAGAACAAGCCTTGATGGCTTCGGTGACTACGGAGTGGAGCCATGGTGTCTGACCTGATGTCTCGGAACTTCTTCCATGGCTCTGAGTACCGAGGAGGGTACAGGCTTGGTTTCGATGCTGCCCTTCGGGCCTTGGCTCCGATACTCGATCCGAGAGAAGGCAGAGAGGAGAGTTGGTCCTTACTTGGCTTGGGTGGTTCTCTCATGGCTTGGCGCTTTCGATGCTTTTCGGTACTTTTTGATGCTGGAGCGTCACTTTCTTGCGTAAAGGCCTTTCTGATGGGCTGTCGTGAGCGAGTCCTAACGAGTTATCGGGTTTGACGGGAAAATCGGTTTGAGGGGCCTTTACGTGCGTTCTGGAGGCATGTGCGGTGGAAAGCGTGAGAGAGGAATGCCATGCGAATGCGTGGATGACATAAAAGAAACCCCCACTACAGCGATGCGCTATAATAGGGGTTGAAAATAACCGTAAAATCCGAGTATAGCATAAGCCTCTCAGGTGCGGAGGCATGAAAAAACTCCCCGGCTACAGTCCTTGCTTTAGGTAAAGGGAACAACCACTAATAGTTGGTTGATACTCACGTTAGAGGTGCGAAGTTCAACCGACCCAACAGGCGATGGTGGAACAACCGGGATGCCGACACCATCACATCAAAGATGTAGCGCGACCTGCTGGGGCATGCCGCATCAGTGATAGTAATACATCACTCTTATGACCGACGCCGTACGGACGACCGACTGACGGAAACAATCAACAAGCCTTAACCTAAAGCACTAAAAAACGCTTTAGCCCTTAAGGCTTACTCTCTCTACCGGAGCTCGCTCCCTCTATCAAGAAACAGGGCATGGCGGTGACCGGGTTGAACGTGAGTGAGGTGAGGATGCGAATGTGCAGTAAGTGAGGTGATGATGCGAATGTGCAGTAAGTATCTATACCTTGCCTTTTGATGCTTTTCGATGCTTTGTGGTATGCTTGAGGTAAACGCCAACGGCAAGAAAAAGATCACATAATGAGCGTTTATGACACCATCGGAAATACTCTCGTTGAACGGTATGGCGTCCACTTCAGTGGAGAAGGCGAGCAGAAGGCACGGAAGTTCTTCTCGGGCCTGTGCTCGAAGTTCGGTAACGATGAAGTCCTTAAGGCTTGGGATATCGCATGCAGGAAATAGGATAATCCGGTGACCGCACTTTCGAAGCTTGGAGGCATTCTCTACAATCGGAGTCTCTTCTGCTCTTTCATCGAGGAGGATTGACTTTGAAGAATCTTCCGTCCATGCCTGAACCGGTCGAGAGACTGGGTTTTTCCGCGGCGACCGTCTATGCTCCGCTCTACGACTACTACCGGAAACAGAGGAGGCGGCAGCGCCACTATCATGTCGGCCGTTATTAGGTTCGGATGCCCTATAAGGATTTTCCCCGGATGTTCCCGGACCTGCCCGCAGTCATCGTTTCCAAGGCCCTCGGAAAGCTTGAGGATGAGGGACTGTTCAGCATGGTTCATTACGGCTGCCTCAGCTGGTATGCGATAACCCGAATATAGCGGCGTGTCGTCTAGAAAACGTGGTATGCTAGAGGCATACGCCATTCCGAGTGCTCCACCGCTTGGATGGAGCAAATAACTTGGAATGGTACGAATCCCATTGATTGCCACCGGGTGGAGACGGTAGCAGTCAGTGGGATTTACTTTACCCAGAAGGAAATATCATGTCAGCAGTAAAAGACAACAACTTCATCGCAATCCAAGGATGGATGCGCACCAAACTCAACCTCAAAGGCTACGAACTCATCGTCTACGCCCTCATCTACGGCTTCTCGCAAGACGAAAACTCCAAATTCTCCGGCACCAGACGATACATCGCGGAATGGTGTGGATGCTCCATGCGGACCGTCGACAACACCCTCGCGTCACTGCTCACCGACAAGCTCATCGTCAAGCATGAAAAATACGTGAACGGAATCCGCATGTGCGACTACACGGCCGTCCCACCGGAAATCGCCGCACGACAGAACGACGTGCAAGCCCCGCCCGACACCACGACGGAACACGACACCATCGAACCACAACCGCTCATCGACGAGCCGCAAGCCCCCGCACGGCCAAAGGATCCAGACCCCACCGAAGAGGTCGTAAACCACCTAAACCGCCGTGCCGGCACCAAATACAAGCCCACCACCGTAAACACTCGCAAACTAGTCAAAACCCGCCTCAAGGAAGGCTTTACCGTCGACGATATGAAGCTGGTCATCGACAAGAAATGCGCAGAATGGCTCAACAACCCGGAAATGGTAAAATTCCTCCGACCGGAAACCCTCTTCGGTAACAAATTCGAGGGCTACCTCAACGCCCGAACGACCATTCGACCCAACACCAACGCCACACCCCTCGCACAGGATGCCGACGGCCATCTACCTGAATGCACCCGCGAAAACGGCTGGTTCTAACCCACGACACGCCGGCACACAATGCCGGCAACACGTGAGATAACATTATCTCAAGTAAAAGAAAATGAACCACAAATGAAAACCAACCTCATCGAAACCATGATCCACGAAGCAAACAAAAACAGCCACTACGAAGAAGGCGACTACCTCAACGAAGACGGCCTCCTCACATGCGGCAAATGCCATACGCCAAAACAATGCCGCTTCATCGCCACATGGGACGGCAAGGAGAAGAAACCATACACGCCCTGCGACTGCGCACGCGAACGCCGGAACGCAGAAGAACAGGCCCGACAGGCACAAAACCTTCGCGTCGAAGTAAACCGACTCCGCAAACTCGGCTTCCCCGACAGTGAAATGGCCGACTGGACCTTCGCCAACGACGACGGAACAGACCCGAAGACAACGAGCATCGCCCACAAATACGTCGACAACTTCCAGGAAATGAAGAAACGCGGCAAAGGACTGCTTCTGTACGGTACGGTCGGCACTGGCAAAACATATACAGCAGCTTGCATCGCCAACGAACTCATCAACCAAGGACGTCCATGCCTCGTAACCAACTTCGCAAGGATTACCAACACCCTCCAAGGAACGTTCGACGGCAAACAACGCTACCTCGACGACCTCAACCGTCTTGACCTGCTCGTCATCGACGACCTAGCCGCAGAACGCGACACATCCTTCATGAACGAGATGATCTTCAACATCATCGACTCCAGATACCGGAGCGGCAAACCACTCATCGTAACATCCAATCTCACACAAGCCGATCTAAAGAACCCGAGCTCCGTCGACAGGAAACGCATCTATTCACGGCTGCTCGAAATGTGCGTGCCGATCGAAATGAAAGGCGCTGACAGGCGTGAGAAGAAGCTCCGCGACGATTCGGCCGACATGGCAAGACTCCTCGGCCTCTAGCGACCCTAAGGCGGCATGCGCAACAGCATGCCACTTTTTTTCATACCCTCGGCGTGTCATACCACGCGTGTATGTACAGTGTTAAATATCAGGCAAGGAAAACAACGCCACCAAATAAAAAGGAAACCAAAATGAACAAGAACACAAACATACAAGCCCTATTCCATATCCTCAACGGATGCCTACCATACGAATACGACGAAAAACTCGTCGCCAACGAAAACACCATCATCCTCACAAAAGAAGACTCAGACAACACCATGTACATCACACTGGACAATGACGACGACGACGACGTAGTAGCCATAGGCCACGACGACCCGAACAGGGGCTACTTCGTGGAATACGAGCCCATCTACCGGTCCTCCGAAGACGAACAAATCCCACTCGACTCCATCATCGACGACATCAAACACCACCTCTGACAATCCGCCAAACAAAACAAAAGGACCACAAATGACCATCGAACCAAACACCATCGCCCTCGAAATCCTTGACAGGCTAAACGCCTCCGGAAACAACTACACGGCAAAAACAATCGACCTCAACGACTACGGGACCTCATTTGAAATCACCGAACGCAACTCAGGCAAGAAACTGTGGGTCACACCAGTCGAGGGAAATCTCATCGACATGATCCTATACGACAAGGCAGGCAACACCATTGCAACCAGCACCCTGTTCGACAAGGCCGTCACGGACCTCACATCCCCGGAAGACCTCGCCAACCTCATCGCAATCTACTTCTGAAAAGAAAAAAACAATGAGCCGCAAGAAAAAAGAGCCAATCATCATCAACCTCGATGACGATGACACGATGGCCTGGATAAATGAAATGCGCAACAGTCAACCAACAGCGGACGAACGGCGCAAAATCAGCAACTGGAAGTACTACCGCCGACACAAGGAAGAACGAGCTGAAGCGAACCGCAAATGGAGAGAGTCACACGCCGAACACTACGCAGAAAAACAAAAAGAATACCACAGCAACCCAAAGATCATGAAAAAGAAGCGCGAAACCGCTCGAGAACGCTACCACTCCGACCCCGAATGGAGGGAAGCGATGCTCGCCAGACAACGAGAACGCTACCACGCCATGACCCCGGAGCAGAAAGCCGAATACGTCAGGAAACAGAGGGAACGGGCCCGCATACGCCGGGCCAAAGCCAAAGCCAAGAAACTGGAAACCGAATCCACCCGAAAGGAACAAGCATGAAAAACACCGTCAACCATCCAACCCATTACAATCACCGCAACATCGGCTACGAATGCATCGTCCTCGCCAAATACCAATGCTTCAGCACTGGGAACGTCATCAAATACTTGTGGCGACACAAGTCAAAAGGACAACCAATCGAAGACCTGAAGAAAGCACGATGGTACGCACGACTCGCAGCCATAAGACACGAACTAACGTACACGGCAAGCACATGCGGGGTCATCCTGCATAGACTGGCACAATCAACCGACGGTTTGGAACGTATCGCATGGCATGGCATCCGTAACAGCGACTGGCATGCCGTCATCAAGGCCTTGGATCGAATGATAGAGGAGGAAAGCAAATGACACGCAAGCTTCACGACGTCCAGATCGAAGTCGTCATAGCGGAACACTACCTTTTCGACCTCAATCAATCGGTCGAAAAGACCGCCGAAATCCTCTCCATGGACGAGGATCAGGTCAGGAAGATCCACGACGACTGCGTCAGATATATCACGCCGACAAGGAGGGACAAATGAAGAAAGAAACGAAGATGCAGATCATCAGATGGTATGAGGCCGGCCTAACCGTCGACGAATTCGCCCCGATCATCCCGCAATACTGTAGGCAGGAGATCGAAGCCGTCATCAAAGAACACAAGGAGAAAGTGGCACGGGAACGTCTGATGTGTGGATTGTGTCCCTGATGCTCGCACTCACGATCCTCATGTCTTACAGGAGACGGTGAGCACAGGAAAATCTACGAATTGTAGCGTGTCGCGTTAACGTGGCACGCTTTTTATGATATATTGAACATATCAAGCAAAGAGCTTGACGAACACAAAAGGAACAACCAATGAACCACGTCACCACCAACGAAGCCAAAGCCATGATGCACGACATCGACGTACGCCTCGACCAAAAAAGCCACTACACCACCGACGTCATGCCCAAAGGCATCATCTACCACGTCGGCGACCACAAATACGTTACACTCGACGACTACGCGCAAACCTTCGAAGACTACGAATGGGACCACGACGGTGCGGAATGGGCCTGCTACCTCTACACGCTCGCCAAAAATAATCCGGAACGCATCGACTTCTACACGCAGGCCTACAACCTAGGCGGAATGGAAACACTCGAAACCATCTACAACAACGTCACCGAAAACGAGCCACAGACCATCGTCTGCCCCATCTATAAGCACTGACCACCGACCCGACAAAAGGAGCCATAAATGGAAAACGACAGCCTCAATAAGAAATTCGCTAAAGTCCTCAACGAAGTACCAAACTTCAGCACCGACGAAACCGCACAAGCCGGCAACCGCACCTACAAGTACCTCAACCTCGCCACCCTGCTCAAGACCATCAAACCCGTCTTCGCAAAGCACGGACTCGCATTCACCCAAAAAGTCACCTACACACCCGGAGGAGACGGAAGACAAATCCTCGGCACCATCGAAACCATCATCTTCGACGACACTGATCAGATGACGGTCTGCGAATACCCGTTCTTCGTTACCGGCGACCCTCAGCAAGTCGGCAGCGCCATCACCTACGCACGTCGCTACAGCCTCACTACCATCCTCGGCATCTTCCCGGATAAGGATGACGACGGAGCATACGCACAACAGCAATACAAAACCGCCGACAAGCCAATCGGAGCAGGCCAGTACGCCACGCTCGTCAAAGCCATGGACGCACACGCCGTTCCAGCGGAGGCACGAGGCGAATTCATCAGCGGTACACTCAACCGGTCAGTCAAAGGTTGGAAAGGCATCACCCAATCCGACATGACGAAACTCATGGACGCCATCAATAGAATATGATAAGGATAGCCCCGGCGCACACACGCCGGGGCTTTATCATATCTGGGACACAAATGAAGAAACGGAGGAAACGACACGCCGGCATGCACCCTCTACCTTACCAGATGATATAGTAAGGATATCAACTAAGAAAGGAAGACAATGAAAATCATCAACCTCTCACAAGCAAACGACACCGACGCATGGCTCAACGAACGCATCGGCCGTATCACCGGCACCAAAAGCGGCAGTCTAGCCATGAGCCGCTATCCACAAACCGACATCAAAAAACTCACCGAATACCGAAACAAAGCACTCGAACAGTCAAAAACCGCAAAAACCAAAGCCAAAGCCGACGAATACTTCCGAAAAGCACAAGACTACGACACACGAATTATCGAAGCCGACGCAAAAAACAAGCACCTAAAAGTCAACATCGACTTCTGGAAATTCCTAGCCGAAACCATGGCCGAACAACCCGACGACGAAAACCCGATGAAACGCGGACACAGACTCGAATCAGAAAACATCGCCCTAACCCTCCAACAACTAGGCTACAATCCCGAAGACTGCATCACGGACTGCGGCATCTGGGAAAACGATGAAGACGCCCGACTCGCCTGCAGTCCAGACGCCTACCAAGCCTCAGACAACCCGACATGGGCCATCGAATGCAAAAGCCTCGGCAGCGCCTACCACCTCCAAACCGTTATCCCATGGATGATCCACTCACAGTACATCCGCCAACACTCCATCCCGACACCGCTGCACGAAGTAGCCGCGCAAGTACTCCCAACGGAAACCACAAGCCTTAACGCCACTGGAATGGACTTCATCCCCGACATGTACCGAACACAAGCCCTCCAATACTTCGTGGTCTGCGACACGCTCGAAACGCTCTACTTCAGCATGTACGACCCACGCGTCTACGGTGACGCCCGACACCAAATCATCCCAATCCACCGAAAGGACATCCAACCACTCATCGCCGACCACAAACGCAAACAACTCAACACACTCCACATCATCGACATCATCACCGAAGCAACAGGAGCGACATTTCAATGACCATCGACAGCCTCCTCCAAAGCGAAGACATCTACATGCTCTTCGATGGATGCCCCACCTGCCATCCGGAAAGCTTGAAACACCTCGACAAATGCCGGACGCAAGCACAAAAAACACGACGACGACTACACGTCATACCATCAGGCAGCCAAACGGCCACACTGATGAGACTCATCGCCCAAAACCAAGGACAACACGTCGAATATCCAATGATCCTCACGGACGGCATCATCCGATACGACCCACAGGACATAACCGAAAGGAGCCAACAATGAAAACGGAATGGTGGACCGCAGTCATCACAGCCGGACTCACGGCCGGATACGCCGTCACAACGACTCAACTCTCACCAGGACCCGCATACGCCTTCAGTAAACTCAGAAAGCGACTCACAGCCAAAACCGAAAACCAAGCCAACGACCTGGTATCCAGCTTCGGAGAACTCGCCTACTGTGGATGGTGCCTCAGTTTATACATGAGCCTGCCGGCATGGACTGCAAGCGCGAAAGCGTTTCGCATTCGTTTCGGCCTCAAATGGCTAATCGGACTGGCCACAGCGACAAGCATCGCCGCATATTACAGGCATCAAGCAGAAAGCAGGATCTAATGTACGGCATTCCACAACGCCACGTGATCATCCTCCTCCACCTAATCGAGGAGCCGACCACCCAAGAACACCTGACCGCGATAGCCCCAAAACTGGGCTGTCACGACACGCCACAAAGCCTAAGAAGCCGCATGGTTGAACTCGAACGGGGCGGATACGTCCACCGTGTCGACAGAAACGGCGTCAGCAGCCACGGCCGCCCATGCTGGCGATGGCAGCTCTCCAAAAAAGGCAAAGACCTCGTCCAAGAACTCCTCGACCCCACCACATCAATTGAAAGGAAATGAAAAACACCATGGCAACGAAACCGTTCTCCGCCATCATCGGAGGTAAGAGAATCACAATACACCAGAACGCCTACACGGGGCTCTTCTACACCATCCGACACGACGGCAGTCACTCTCCGGTCGCCTACCGTATTATCGAAGCGCAGGTCCCCAGCATGCAGCGGCTCAAATATTGGAGAAACCGTTACGGGTACACACAGGCCGGCCTCGCCGAAAGACTCCACGTGTCCAGTAAAACCATCATCGAGATGTGGGAAAACGGATTGAGACACCCGCTCAAGAAGTACAGGCAGTTGATCAATGCCGAGCTCAACCCAAACATCTTCCCTGACTAATCCCCTTCCCTACGGCGTGTCGCACCGGTGTGGCACGCCGCTTATGATATAGTAAAAACGTCAGGCGGGGATCCTGCCACAACATAAAAAGGAGCCATAAATGGAAACCGTCAAATACCTCACCACCATCATCAGCCTCATCATGCACCAGCCGAAAATAGGCACCATCCTCGACGAGGACGGACTCGACCCGGAAATCACTTACGGTCGGATCGGCATCAAAGACTACGACGCGTTCATCACCCTCCGCGGCCTATTGAACGGCATCGAAGAAGTCGAAACCACACCAGTCCACGAAATCGACAATGGCATCGGATACGACTTCACCATGACAGCACCGATCACACTGCACTTCTTCTACTGGAGGTAACCCCCAAAACATGCGAAAACGCCCCGCTGACGGCCGAACAAGCCCAAACGCGGGGCGTTTCATATACTAAAGTCGACTAACGGCTCACACCAGCATAATGCACGCCGAACAAGCTAGCTACACCGGAACCAACCAGCGCACAAGCACCACCGGCAACGGCAACCCACGATGGAACACCAGGAACGGCACTCACCAAACTAGCCACCGCACCGGCAATACCCAACAAACCGGACAGCAAATACGCCCAACGACGCGTATCGGCGTTGAACGCAGGCACATAATCATCCGAACCATCCGCGCACTCATTCGTGATCATGGTCTCCGAAGTCGGTTCGCCAGACAACGCGTCATCAGACAACATCACATGCTTAGCCATAAACAACCAATCCTTTCAATCACTTAAAGATAATACCGTCATTAAGACGCTTCTGAAATTCCTTCACAGCCATACTAGGGGCAGGACTGATCATCCCATCGCCCGGAAAACCGTTCATCTCCATCAAGAACCTATGAATGAACTCAGGACCCGCATTGCGCGGCCGATCCGTAATACCGAACCGACGAGACATCCACTCAACCCAATCGCTACCCGAAGTACCCTCCTCAAGACAAGCGATATTCCGATTCTCGACACACCTGATCTGACCGGACATGACACCATCCACGGTCGTGCCGGCAACTTCCTGAGCCCTCCGCATCGTCAAAGGACCCCAAGACCCATCCACTTCAAGCTTCATAACCGACTGCGTAGCCGGCTGCACAGGCACCGGATTCGATGGAGCCACCAAACCACGGGCCAAACGATCCAAACGATCCAGATCATACGAGCCAGGACACTGCGTCGCAGAACAATCACGATGACGAATCAACGGCAAGTCTCCATACTCCACCCGCAGATCACGAATAAGCTCAGCGATCGTCTCATAATCACCATCCGACTGACGGGGATTACACTCAATGCCGATACCCATATCATTACCCTTGGAACGGACGCCGATACCATCCCCGGCATTCCACGCACGATCATCAGGATCCACGATGCACGCCACACGGCCCGCCTCAGCCACATAATGCGCGGAAGCACCACGAGCCGGACTGCACAAAGTCTTAATGACGCCCTCGAACGTCGGATGAGTGCTCGGATCACCCCACCAATGAATCACGATGAATTTGATACCATACGGGCGACCGCTCGTATAATTCGGACTATCATACCGGGTAATGTTCTCGTAAGACACTATAAAACTTCCTTTCAAACAATCAAAACATACCAAATGATAAAAAGAAAACGAACGAAAGCCGGAAGCCCAGTGATAAGCAGATAACCGCCCACCACCATGACGCCAATAAGGAACGACGACAAAAGAATGAGAACGACATTCTCAATAAACTCACGACTCATACTACTTAGCATATCAAAACACCCTACGCTAGACTTAATTACATGACAGAACTAATACCGTCCATCCTCGGACTCACTGGCATAGTAGTAGGCGGCACCATCACATGGGTCACCACACGACGCAACAACCTCACCACCGCCTACCAACATATCGTAGAGGCACAGGGCGAACTCAAAAAACAAATCGACGCCCAAGACGAAAAAATAAACAAACTCATCCAAACACGAGACGAACTGCAACACGTAAGCGACCTCGAAACCGGATACATTCGCACGCTAGGCCACTGGCTCGCCCAATTCTGCGAAGTAATCGACGACGACTTCCTAACACGCCACCCAAAACCATCACTGCCGGACGAACTACGAAACCGCATCTGCCCACTCTGACCAACCCGACATAAAACAAGCGCCACAATCAAACAATTACGATCGTGGCGCACTGATCAAAAACCGAACCCGGCAAAACCCTTAATACCGTCTGGAGATTGGCCAGCTCACACTACCCCTGCGAGAACCGGTCGAACCGGAGCCACCCCTATTAGTGATCTTAATGGTACCGTCAGCACCTACCATCAACAAGCCAGTGACACTGGCCCCATTTTCGACGCAAAGTGCAGCTGAAACATCCACCGCGGGACAACATTCTTTCTTCACTTTATCCGTAAAAGGAATCTCAGCCCACGAGGCGGCATCGATCTGAATGCCGGAAACCTGCACGGTACAGGAATCCGCACCATACAAGAGCGTCAAACTCCCGTTAAGCCAATTGGTGGTAACCACTTCGAGGGTGTCGTGCCAAACGCCGTTCTCCCTCACATACCGGGTACCGGTAGACGCCACGAACACCTCCTGCCCGTCAGCCGCGGAGAGGGCATTCAACCTATCCACGTTAGGCACTTTCACCAGCATATTCCGATACAACATAGGAGCCACGTCAGAAATAACACCAGCAGTAACATAAGCAAGCACCAAACCGGGAATCGTATTATCGGCAGTCGACTCCGGATACACCTTCACCAAACCACGAGGCACGCTACCATGCGAATAATTCGGATCCTCCACGATGACCGCGATCTTATAATTACCGGACGGACCAGGAATCGTCACAGTCTCCTCGCCCACACTGGCATAAGTGTAAGCTCCGATACTGGCCCACGGGCTTACTATCCCGCAATGAGGCTTGACAGTGACCTTCAACCCGTCGATCACGCACAACGGGCTCTCAGCACCATACAACACGCCGGAAATACAGTTGAAGGCCGTGCCGTCAGACGGAGCCAGAAACGGGTTGACAACATGCCGAAAATTATCGGCCGTATAAGTCGGAACCCCATCCACGGCAGTCAAAGGATGCATGGTAATACTCATAAGCTACTCTCCAACAGTAGGTTTCTTAATATAAGTCTTCTCTATTTTATCAATCTTTGAGGAAAGACTCTCGACAGTAACCCTCAGCTTATCCACCTCATCCATGCTCTCTTGGGCCAACCGTAAGGCAGCAATGCTTAACTTCGGATAGTCAACGCCGACCGGAACACTATCCTCATCGTACAGGCAGAAAAAACCAAGACCGGCATCATCCAAATCCTCAGCAAGGAGACCGACGACCGGCTGTGTGTTATCAAGCCTCAAATTCAAATCATCCTCATACATGTACACACGCCATTTCACCCGACGGAGAGCATCCAACGGAATGAACCCGTCAGCATCGTCAACGTTCACCACCGAACACGCAGACGAATGATCGGTCCCTAACCGGCCGTCGGGAAGGCAGTAAACCGGCCTCAGTGGACTCGACAGAAGCGAACCGGAATACACGTCCCTAACGCCAGTACCGCCATGAGCAGGCACGATCACGGCATTACCCTCGTAAACATTGGCCTGATCTTGCTCCCCAATAAGCGAACCTAAATCATCCTCGACGGTAACGACACGCTTACCGACTTCCTCTACACGCTTGGAAACGTCCGCCGACAGTTCACGCAACTGACGGCGAACCTCTGAAAACTGGCGAGAGGTGGCATCCACCCCATCAAGCGAAAACCTGAACTTACCTTGCATAATATCCTCCTACTGCAATACAGGTGTGACAGTCCAAGAACCAGTGAAGTCAATATCATATCCAACAACACGCGCTTCACCTCGGGCGAAACCCTCTAAACGGCCACTATCATCGGTGATATCCCACGCGACGACATCACCCGGACTCCAATCCTGGTAGACAACAGGCGCAGCCATCAGATCCAACGTCATGGCGACGGTGTTCGTACCATCCTGTAATTGTCGCAACACGGACATGGCGTGAGCGTTCAACGTTTCCTTCTGCTTAATGCTCTCCGACGCTCGGACCACATATTCAACGACAGGACGATAAGACTGGTCCACGGTCATTACATCAGACCGCAACTGAGTCTCCCCCGACGTGCTCCCGACCGCTACGACCATGTTCGCGCCGTAATCAGTCGTGTAATCCTCTACGATCTTGAAAGACGTCATCACACTCTCATCAAACGTCGTGACCGGAGTGACGGAACCTATCCTGTCCGCAACCGTCAAAACCGGCAGATATCTGCCGCCCTCGACAGCCCGCCATGACGTGCACCATTCCGGACCGTTCTGGACGTTCGAAAGGTCCTGAAGGGCACTCAGCAACGTTTTCTCGGAGGACTCTTCATACGTCCTGTCGCGTAGTATGCCACTGGGGGTCGCGTTCGTCAGAAGCGTGAACCGGTGATCTGCGAGCGTACTCGATACAAGATCCTTCACGATCTCGCACTGGTCACGTTTCGAATACGCATGATCCTTCACATACACGTTGCCTAAATAATGTTCGACGGTCGCCAACGTGAGAGACAGGCCCTGATCCTGCAAGCCACGTTCCCGTTTAACGACGATGCCACCCCATAATACGGTCTGTCCGCTCACCAAAACAATGGCCGTACCATACGGGATCGTCGCCTCATTCCAATTAGTTGGAATGTTCCGCCATGGAATCATCACCGTCTCACTTGTCTTCTCCTCGAAACGATACGAAAACTTGGAAACCTGCAAATCCTGGAACTCCGCCAACACGATTCCGGTAGGCAAAGACACCGAAAGGAATTGAAATCCGGTCGTATCCCACAATGCATGCCCGTCCACGGAACGAGGCGAGCCAAACCAATCACCGGACAAAACCATGACACGCTCCCTACATGTAAGCCGGATAGAAAGAAACCGTCATACGAGCATCACTCGAATGTTCACTCGCACTGAAAGCCCACTCGTTCAACCCGGCCACAGCCTGACTCCATTCACGTCTGACGACATGGCCACGAGCCGGATCGAACCCGTCGATCAATATCTCATGGTTTACGCCGTTTATGGTCACATAATGGCCGATGCCGAGCTTCAGATCGAAAGCCATGACGTGTCCACTTTCAACATGCGATACCTGAGGGTTTACGACCGGGCCGTCAATGCGAATAAACACCGGACTTGGAGCGTTGCCGACGTTCGATAGTAGGACACGTCCGGATAGGACATCCTCGCTCCACTCCCAAGATGATACCGGACCATCGCACGTTCCGAAACAGTATGGGAACGCCATGCCGCCAGACGTGCTCGGCAATCCCGAAACACCGGACACCGATTCAAGCCCGTATACGCACGGATCCAAAGACGTCAGACCGAGACTAAAACGAAGCATGTTCACTCCAGCCCATTTGACCAATGGTGCGGATGCTGACTGCCACACTTGCATTTGGAAACCGACATCACCAAGCCGTACGGACAGTCTCATGCCGGCAGTGTTTAGGACGCTTTTGAACGCGGTCCACGCTTTTACGCATGATTCGGTACACCGGCCGATAATATGACCTTCGATGCTGATGGTACGACCTTTCAAACGAGGCAGATTACTATACCAGCCGTCAGCCATAAGCTTTTCACTGGTTTGCAAAGTCGAACCCACGCCGTCGAACAAGCCGGACACGTCCTGAAACGTGACATGCCATTCGCACCCAGACGAGTCCACGCCATAGAGGGGGAAACCGTTCAACGTCAACCGAAGGTCACGGGAATCGAGGGAAAACATACTCATAACCACATCATATCCTTATCACACGTAGCAAAAATTGATCATTCGGACCGTTTCCCGAGCCGCCATCGTCGGATCGGAGGCGTTGACGGTGATCGGAGCGGACACGCGAGGCCCGTTATTCTCATTCAAAGCCACCGGAGAAGACATCGGAGTCGAAAGAGGACCTGACAGTGAGGACGGGAGCAGATCCGATATCATGCTCCGTACCGGTCGTACGGCCAAGCTCTCATTCATTTCCACACCGACGCCGAGACCGGCCGGGATCATCTTGCCGACCTCGTCACGGAACACTCGTGATGGCGAATGAATGCCAAGGGCGCCCTTCGCAGCGTTGATGATACTGGAAGCCGCTCCCTTGACCGCTGCGACGGCATTGCCTATGGCTCCCTTGATGCCGTTGATCAAACCTTGGATAATGTTGTTGCCAGCGGATACCAGCCATGATCCGGCATTGCTGAACGCGTTCCTGATCTTACCGCCAATGCCGTTGACGGTGTTCGCCACATTGTTGACGCCGTTGCGAACACTGTTGATGATACCGTTCCAAGCGTTGGAAGCGATATTCTTGACAGAATTCCAAATATTGGACCACGTGTTGCTGATTACACCCAGAACCGATGAGATGATATCGGAAACGGAGTTTAATCCGGCGGTAACGACATTCTTGATACCGTTCCATACTGTCGAGGCAAGATTGCCTATACTGGCCCATACTGCGTCCCAATCGCCTCTTACGACTGCAAGTACGGTCGAGATAATGGAGTTGATGACGTTCATTACCGTACTGATGACCGTTTGAATATAAGGAAATACCGCGTCGATGACACCTTGAATGGCGTTGGCCCATATGGTGAATTGAGCTTGCAATACTGGCAGGACGGTTTGGAACACTGCAGCCAGATTATTGATGACAGGCGTGACCGTGGTCATGATGATCGCACCGATCTGAGTCAGATTCGCGACCAGCGAACCCAACACTGGCATGAACGTTTGGAAAGCCGCGTTCAGGATCGGCATGATCGCACTGCCAAGACTCTGTAAAGACTGTATGAACGGTTTTAAAGCCGGCAATAGTTGACCGGTGAACACTTGCCCGATCGGAGCGAAAGAAGACTGGAGTACGCTACCAACCTGCTGCAAGACTGGCATCATCGACGACGTCATGCTTTTGAAAGCCTGAGGCAAACCGCCGATACCCTCGGCAAGCATGCTGATACCTTGAGTAGCAGGACCTTTGAACGAATCCAATATTTGCATACCGACGTTCACGACGGAAGCTTCTAGATTTCCCATCGCACCCTCGATGGTTTGCGTACTGGTAGCGGCTTCCTTGGCCGCATCGGTCATACCCAAGTCCATGACGGCCTTGTTGAATTCCTCGGCGGTGATCTCGCCTTTGGCCATCGCGTCACGGAAATCGCCCGTGTACGCGCCGTTTTTCTTCATGGCTTCCTGTAGTTTACCTGAAGCGCCCGGGATCGCATCGCTTAACTGGTTCCAGTTTTCGGTGGTGAGTTTGCCTGCGCCGGCCGTTTGCGTCAATACCATGCCAACGCTTTTGAACGTGTCAGCGTTACCACCTGCGACCGCGTTGAGGTTACCGGCCGCTTCCGCTAGGTTCGCATAATTGTCGACACCGTTCGCAGCTAATTGTGCGGTGGTGTTGCGAATGTCGGACAGGTCGTAGACTGTCTGGTCCGCGTACTTTTGCGTGCTGGCGGTAAGCTGGTCTATCGTGCTTGTGTCCAAGCCTGCGAAGTTTAGCGTGCTGGCGAATTTTTGTGCCGAGTCGGAAGCTTCTATGATGTCGCCGCTGAGGTTGCTTATGGCGTCCACGGCCATGTTGAGTCCGGTGGATACGAGACCGCCGACGGCTCCGGCGATGGCGGAGAGTTTGCCTAATCCGTTGGATGATTTTTTGGAGGATTCGTCCATGTTGTCCATGGAGTCGGAGGCTTCGCGTGCGGATGTTTCGATTTGACGGCTTCCGGCTTGGATGGTTTTGACGCCGTTTGTCCAGTCGCTGGTGTTGATTTCGGCGTCGAGTGTGAGTGTGGAGTCAACCATTTATCGTTCCTTTCCGAGCTCGTTTATGATGCGGCTGATTTTTTGGTCTCCGTGTTTAGTGAATGCTGCGGTCAGGCATTCGAAGGTCAGTCGGTATTGTTCGGCTAGGTGGGTTCGTCGGAGGCGTTGGCCTTCTTTGATTAGGTTGAGGGTCAGGCTTGGTGTCAGCTTGTTTTCTAGTGCGTCGTGGATGGCCTCCCACCCGTATAGGTCTCCGAGTTCGGCGAGGATGCGGATGCTGGGTGGGGTGTGTTGTTTTGTTTCTTGTTGTTTGTATGTTTGCATCCGCTGTTTTTCTGCGGGGGTGAGGAGGCTATCCCATGAGCGCATTTATTGTCAGCCTTCGATGTCGAGGGTGAGGTTTTCTGCCATGAGTCTGCAAAGGGCGGTCATGGCTTGTAGGTAGGCGAGGTCGCTGCGCTGTTTGGTTTGTGTCATCCATTCGTGGAAGGCGTTGTTTGGGGTCATGAGGTCGGCGACGAGTGGGAAGATGATGTTTTCCGCTGTTTCCAGTGTTTCTTTGGTCATTTCGCCGGCGGAGAGTTTGTCGAGTGCTTCAGCGTTGTCGAGAATGGTGAGCATGTCTTTTGAGCCGAGTGGGCGCATGGTGTAGGTGATGCCGTCGATTTTGACGGTGAGTCGGCGGAATGATTTGCGGGTGTCGATGGTTAGTGTTGGTTTGGTCATTTCATGCTCCTTGAGTGTGGTATTATTGGGATTGGCTCCTTTATGCCATTGTGTTGACGGATTAGCCCATCATCGTATTGTAACGATGGTGGGCTTTTTCTGTTTTCTGTCTGGTTACGCTTCTGTATTGGTGTCGTTGGAAGCGATGGAGGAGTCGTCTGTCGCGTTGATGTGGATGGTTACCTGTGCGGTACCGGATTTAAAGGCAATGGAGCTGTTGCCGGGCTTTTTGGCAATGAGGGTCCAAGTACCGTCGCCGTTGTCGGTTACGGTGGATGTTTCAGCTTCCAAGTTTTCTGCGGTGATGGTGCCGGTGGCTCCGTTCGGCATGGCGGTCACGGTGATTTTCACTGGTTCGTTCACTTTGCAGTTGATGTTGGAAGGGGTGGCGATGAGAGAGGTGATGGCGTTTGTCGACGGCTTGATGGTTCCGGTGCTTTCGTCGTAGTAGCTTGGCGTGTCGAGGTCGAGTTCGCCCATGACGACCGCGCCTTCGGGGCTGGCGGTCATGGTGCCAGTGAGGGTGACGACGAATGGGTCGCTGAGGCTGATCTTGAATTCGCCTCCGGCGCTGATGAGGGCTTGCGGGATGCGGAAGTCCTGTGCGCTGGACTGGCCGTCGCACACGTTGTGGATGATGATGTCTCGTGGCGTGTTGGAGACGCATTCGTTGCCGCCGAATCGTACCTGTCCTGTTTCTCCGAGGTCTCCGCCGATGACGCGCTTGAATTTTGCGTTGTGGTAGAGTTCGGGGAACAGCATGCCGAGGAAGCGGACGCTAGGGCAGATGACGTTGAGTTCGAAGCTCATTTCGTCGTAGCTGCCGTTCGGCACTTTGATAGTGCCGGACTGGCTGGCGATTTCGGTGGTGCTTGGAGTGAGGGTGAGAGTGCCGACTTCATCCTGCACGTAGTCGGGGGGGATGATCATGTCGTCGATGTAGACGGTTTTTTTGCCGATGAGTGGATAGGATGCCATTTTTTTCCTTTCGGTTGGCGTGTCCGGTTTGACTGCGGTGTATTATGCCGTTTTTATTTTACAGTGTTGTCGGATCGAGTTTGTAGTCGATTTGGAAGCGGATGCTTTTTACCCAGTGTCCTTCGTGGTCGATGGCGTCGAGGTCGATCGCGGTGGCCGGGTGAGTGCGGATGCTTTCGTAGTTGATGTCGGTGATTGGCTGACATGTGAGTCGGCAGTAGTGGGGGAGTGTGGTGTTGATCAGGTTGAGGAGTTTGAGCATGAGCCGGCCTTGTTCCAGGACGTCTTCGTGGCGGCTGCTGATGGTGATTTGGTCGGTGTAGAGGTCGCCGTTGATGTCGACCGTGTTCGCGTTGACCCATATGCCTTCCATGCTGGTGACCGCGCCGGTGTCGAGGATGGGGCTGGTACCGAAGAAGAGGTTTTGTCCGTAGATGCCGTAGCCTTCGTTTTGGAGGGTCATGCACACTGCTAGGTCTATCATGCGTTATTCCTTAGATGTTGAAGTAGGTTTTGGTGCGGGAACTTGCGGTGCGGGCTGCTCGTTCCAGATAGCGGACCGTGTTTGGGTGCAACCGGTTTTCGTGTTCACGGATGCGGGCGTATGGGATTCTGCCATTACCGAAGGTGATTCGCCAGTGGGTGTTTTCGACTTGTTGGAATCGGCCACTGTTACGGAGCGCGCCGGTTTTGACTGGCGCGTTTTGGCGGGCCATGCGGAGGATGTCGGTCATCATGCGTACGCCGCCTTTGTTGAGTTGTTTGGCGGAGAGTTTGCGCACCCATTTGGCGGTGACTTTGAGTTGGTAGCTCATAGGCTGGTCCGTCCGTATGGGTTGCCGGTGAGGGTGATGAAAAGGGTCCTGCCAGTGTCCATGTCGTCTCCTCTGCTGGCTTTGGTGATTTGATAGGCGCGTCCGTTATGGAGTTTGAGTATGAGGTCCGGCCATGCTTCCATGTCTTCGCGGAGTGTTTCGGGAAGATTGTCTGGTTGGATATGGAAACGGCGTGTGGAGATCCGGGTGCCGTATTCGGCTGGCTGGTCTGTTTCGGTGGAGTGTTTGATTATTGTCTTAACATCGGCGAGTTTGATGTTGTCGAGACCGGGGGCCGTGTATTTCCAAAGCGAGGCTGTTTGCGCTTGTGCGGGGAATAGGGTAAACGGGTCACATTGCAGTGCCATACGAGTAGTTGTCTCCTGTGTGGTCTTGGACGTTTTCCCACCATGGTAGGTCGAGGTGGGGGGTTGGCATGCTGAGGAGTCCTCCGGTGTCTGGGCTGGAGTGGCAGAGTTTCCACGTGTTAAGCAGCGCCTTGTATGGGGTGAGTGCGTGTTCGAGCGTGGTTTGGGTGGCTTCTGCGTAGGTTACGCTTACGTCTTCGATGCGTTTGGAGGTGATGCTGTCGGTCCTGTCGGTCATTGACTGGTCGGATTGGATGATGGCCGCGAGGATGGCGGTGAGAGGTGCAGGGAGTCGGTTGAAGCCGTGGGTGCCGGTGATGGCGACGGCCATGCCTGGCAGGTATGGTGTGGTGAGAGTGAGAGTGTTCATGTATTTCGTTTCCGGTGTCAGGCTGTCCGTCTTGGTGGATTCGATGGTGTATTCGAGATTGGTGTCGTACGTGGATCTCACGTCGGTTACTTCTGAATACCATGATGGTAGGATGACGTGTTTGCCGTCGTCGCTGACGATACCGGTCATGGTGTCCGTTGTTTCGTCGAGTGAACCCATGCAGAGCATGCTGGCGAGGTCGGCTAATGCTGCGGCTTTCCACGTGTCGTATACGGTTTCGCCTACCTGTTTGCGTATGGTGTCGGCTATTATCATTTAACCTCCAATGGGGAAAGAAAGGTCCTACCGTTAATTGTAACGATAGGACCTAATTGTTTACTGGCTGGTTATAAGGCTCATTCCATGAGTCCAGCGTTAACCAGAGCGTTCACCACGTCTGCGACCGAGCCGGTGTCCGGGTCAACGTGGGAGGCCTTGGTGATCTGGCCTGCGGGGCCTGCGGGGCCTGCGGGG
>ERZ780135.379-NODE-379-length-30719-cov-8.047906_pt1 | contig 30719 bp, 19 predicted proteins | sample MGYA00511946_ERZ780135 | MGnify/ENA primary metagenome ERZ780135 (study PRJEB29588, sample SAMEA2151034) | human gut metagenome | biome: human gut; feature: human-associated habitat; material: faeces | place: Denmark | collected 2008/2010 ... | reverse complement strand
AAGAAAGCCTTGTCCTTTACTCCCCTGAACTGTGAACGGAAGCTCTTTATTTTTGAATTGAGGGATTCAGATGCAGCGTTTGTGGAACGCTTTTCAAAGAAGTTAATGATTTCCAGATAATGTGTCTGTATGGATCTTGCCCCTCTTGAGAAAGCAAGGAATCCCGATCTGTCCACTTCGTCATACCATCTGGCAAGTCTCGTCAAAGCGGTATCCTTATGCTTGCACAGGTGATATATCAGTCCGAGTCTCATTGAAAGATAGTATGCTTTCTTTAATCGGGATATTCTCTGAAGAGGATTTCGGCACGCTGTGATTCGGTCCATAAGGACTCTTTCTTATAGAGGGGATAGCTATCAACGGAACATTTTGTGCAGTATTAATCGGTTAAATAACTTACACTTGTTTGTTGTAGGTATGGTTTCAACGGAAAGCACCTTTTGTTATACCTGTCATTCCAATTCTTTAAATTCTAGTCTATTTAATAACAATTGCATTCGCTATTACAAAGCAATTATCAAATCTCAAGGTATAAAAGATGCATTTGTTTGAATGCTTACCACGATTGAATAGCTGGCCGAATATCAAAGTGAAAAATTGATTCCATCAAGTAAGAGGCTTAACGTACCGATTGTCGGCATATTTTTTTGACGGTGCGAAGAAATTTATAGCTATCCAAGAAAGTTATGATTTCAAATTGTTGTTCAACTAAATTTCTTATAATGAATTGTAATTCAATAATTTCAAAGAAAAATATTTTTGGTTTTTAGCGGATAGTAATGTTCTTTATTGATTGTTAAATATATAAATGATATATAAAAAAGAGTATAAATGAAGAGCGTGTAATAAAGATTGTTCTCAATTTTACTTTAACTGATAAAGCGGATTTTTGAAAGTTTAATAAGGTTTATAATATTAAAAAGATGATTTTTTGGCAAAAATGTTGACATTATTACATGGATTATAAAAAATATTTATAATTTTGCGCGCAATATGATGATGAAAAATTTTTTAATTAGTGGTTAATTTTAATGTATTTTACAAAAAGAAGTTTTTTGTTGTTTATAGAATGTGAATGATATAACCTCGTTAAATGAGAGAGGTTAGCTTGTTACAGATATTGATGACAATTTTACATAAACTAATGTTTCAGGTTATGTTAAGACTTTAGTTGTTTTATTTATTGATGCAATTTGAGATAGTACGGTAATAATTAATTTTATACAGATTGATATGAAAAATAGAGAGTATCTTTTCCTGCGACAAAGCAGGAAAACGGGCTTTAGAAAAAAGCTTTTTGCGTGTTTGCTTTTGGGTGCTGTAACTTTAGGTGACACTATGGCCCAGAATGTAAAAAGAATAACTTTACAATTAGAAAACACTCAACTGGAAAAAGTGTTGTCTACTATTGAGAATGAAACGGGTATGAAACTTATTTATAATGAGGAAGATATTGCCAATATACCGTCTGTCAGCATCAATGTGAAAAATATGGACGTTCTTAAGGCCGTAAAACAGTGTCTTAAGAATACAGGGCTTTATGCAACTTTAAAAGATAACACTATTGTGATCTCTCCTGTCACACAGGCTGGTGAAATAAAAGGTATCGTAATAGATGAGCGCAGTGGTGAACCTATAATTGGTGCCAACGTATCTGTGATAAAAGATGGAGAAATGATTACTGGTGTGGTAACAAATATGGATGGAGAATTCAGTGTAAACATACCACGTGGTGCACAGCTTAAGTTCTCATTTGTCGGTTACAGCGAACAAGTAATCAGTCCGAAGGGAAATGAAATAAAAATTGAGCTGAAAGAAGACGCCGAAGTAATGGATGAAGTTGTGGTTAATGGTTTTTTCACACGCTCTAAACAAACATTTACGGGTGCTGCACGAACTGTTACTTCAGAGCAATTGTTGAATATATCTCCGAATAATGTATTACAAGCATTATCTTCAATAGACCCATCTATTAAAATAAACAAAAATAATGCTATGGGGTCTAACCCTAATAATATACCTGACCTTGTAATACGTAGTACAACATCATTGGCTACTGACAACGAAGCAGGCTTAAATGCTCCACTAGTAGTTATAGATGGAGTAGAATCTACATTACAAGATTTGTATGATATTAATATGTACGATATAGAACGTGTGGATATCCTCAAAGACGCTTCAGCTACCGCACTATATGGTGAGAATGCTGCAAACGGCGTGATTGTAATTGAACGTAAAAGAGTAACACAAGCACCTGTACGTATTCGCTACACATTCACTCCCGATTTTAGTTTTGCAGATCTTTCAAGTTACGACTTGTGTAATTCACAACAGAAGCTTGAACTTGAAAGACTAGCAGGACTATACGATAGTAGTACCGGAAGTATGGATAAGACCTATTATGAAAAATTAGCATTAGTCAGTAAAGGTATCAATACAGATTGGAAAACAAAACCTATACGTACCGGATTCTCCCAAACCCATTCGCTATCTATATCTGGTAGAGGGGGAGGTATTGAATATAATATAACCGGAAACCTTACAAACAATAATGGGGTAATGAAAGATGATGGACGAAAAATTTACGGTCTTGATGTATATTTAGCATACCGTCTTAAAGAAAAACTGGTACTTACCCTAAGAGCCAGCCATCAGCAAACTAATATCCGTAACTCCAAGTACGGGAGTTATGACACATGGTTGCAAATGAATCCTTACGATTCTCCTTACGATGAAAACGGAGAGCTCCGTTCATTATTGTCATGGGATATGATTAACCCTCTTTATGAGGCTTCATTAAGCAGCTTCTCTACTCAAGAAACTCGTACACAGGACCTGTCTTTAAGTGCACGTTATAACTTCAAACCGAATTTGTTCATTACTGCACAAGGTTCATTACTCACGGCAAAGGGTACAGTAGATGATTTTGTATCCCCACTTTCTATGCAGTTCAAAGACGTAACAGATCCGTTGAAAAAAGGAAAATATACATTAACCAACAATGACGAAAATAATTATTCGTTCAAGGTAGTAGGTAACTGGATACACAGCTTCGATAATGACGGTACATTGTTTACATTGAACGTGGGAGGTGAAATCAAAAAGCAGGACAGCTCTTCACGTACGAGCATTGCTTCAGGTTTCTTATCCGATAATCTGACCGATTTCGGATATGCCGCATCTTATTCTGATACGACTCCATACGGTAGTGAAGACCTTGCTACCAGCGTAGGTGCCTTCGCTGCAGCAAACTTTACATGGAAAAACCGCTACATCATTGATGGCTCATACCGTCTATCTGGTTCTTCCAAGTTTGGAGAAAATAACAAATATGCACCGTTTTGGTCAGTAGGAGCCGGATATAACTTACATAACGAAAACGTTATTAAACAACTGGGATGGGTAGATATGTTACGTCTAAGAGGAAGTTATGGATATACAGGTAGCGTAAAATTCTCACCATATCAGGCTATTTCTACCTATAAGTATTATATTAGCAATATCCATCTTGGAGGTGTAGGAGCAGTGCCTATGGTCATGCCTAATCCGGATCTGACCTGGCAGACTACCAAGAAACTGAATATAGGTGTTACCTCTTCATTCTTTGGCGAACGCTTAAATGTCAACTTTGATTACTACAATGAATATACTGATGATATGCTTATCGATATATCATTGCCTCCATCATCCGGAGCCAGCACTGTAAAAGATAACTTCGGTGCACAGGAAAGCAATGGTATTGAATTTGCCGTATGGGGTAAACCTATCGTTACTAAAGACTTCAGTTGGACTGTTTCTGTAAACGGACTTCATTCGAAAACTGTTATCAAGAACATTTCTGAAGCATTGCAGCGTAAAAATGATGAAAACAATGCTGTATCTGATGAATCTGTTCCACGCATACTTTATGAAGAGGGTGGTTCACCTACAGCGATCTATGCCGTACGTTCTGCTGGTATCGATCCTGCGTCTGGAAAAGAAATATACATTAAGAAAGATGGTAGCTATACTTATACATATGACGTAAAAGATAAAGTTGTAGTAGGAGATACCAATCCGGGTGTTGAAGGTAACTTCTCAACAGACTTCATGTATAAGAATTTCTATTTGGGTATTAACTTCAGCTATACCTTCGGAGGAGACATCTATAACTCAACCCGTGCAGAAAAGATTGAAAACATCAATCCACGCTATAATGCAGATGTAAGAGCTTTCACTGAAAGGTGGAAACAGCCGGGTGATTTGGTGCCTTACCTGAACCTCAGTGCAACCGGTGGACAACAGTTTGTACACTCCAGTCGGTTTGTTGAAAACGAGAATGAAATATGGCTGTCGAGCATTAACTTAGCCTATGAGTTTCCACAATCTTTGATCCAGTCATGGGGAATACAACGCTTGAGACTGACTCTTGGAGCCTCAGACTTATTCCGTCTGTCAACTGTACGCTATGAAAGAGGTACCTCTTATCCTTATAGCCGCAGCATTAATATGTCATTCAATATTACACTTTAAAACATGAATAAGATGAAAAAACTAATATACATTTGTTACGGATTATGTTCTTTGCTCCTTTTCAATGCATGCGATGATTTTCTGGATGTACGCCCCAAATCTGAAAAGGTAGAAAACGAGCAGTTTAAAGATGCGCAAGGATTTGAAGATGCCATATACGGAGTTTACGGTGAGCTTCAAAATACCTATTCATACGGACGCTTCATGTATTGGGGATTTACTGAGGTGCTTGCCCAGAATCTTGCATGTTACCAGGATCAGGAAGAAATAGGACAGCCCCTTTCTGAACTTGACTACGAAGCCGATGCTGTAAAGGAAGTGATTGCAAACATGTGGGAAGAAGCATACAAGAATATCGGATACATAAATAATATTCTTAAGAATCTGGAAGGAAGAAACTCCATGACCCTATACAATTATTATAGAGGTGAAATGCTGGCCATGAGGGCATTCCTGCATTTTGACCTTTTGCGTCTGTTCGCTCCTACCGACGAAACCAAAGAAGGAATTCCTTACGTAGAAACTTATTCATACGACGTGAAACCTTTTTATAAAGTGGGAGAAGTATATGAAAAGATTCTCAACGACCTGAACGAAGCTGAAAGTCTCCTAGCCGATGAAGAAAACAGTATGGACTATCCGAGAACCGACAATAATCTGCGTAACTTCCTGAACTACCGTAATACCCATTTCAATCTCTACGCCGTATGGGGACTTAAGGCACGAGTATATTGGATGAGAGGTGATATGGCCAATGCAGCCATTTACGCAGAGAAAGTGATAAAGAGCGGAAAATTTCCACTGGCATACAGACAGGAAATGGCAGATTATTTGGCCGGAAAGTTGTCTGAAAAAGAAACAATATTCGGAGTTTACTCCAGCTCATACCTTGAATCGGTTCGTACCCTTATATTTAACCAGACCTCATTCGTATCATTCTCTCCTTACTTTGAATCATCTGGGGGAGGATACTTGCAGACTTTTGAAGATATCTATGCATTGGATAATGACAATACTGCTGCCGATTATCGTATGCAACAAGTAAACAATAGTCTTTGGAGAAAAATCATAGATTACTATACATTATCTGGCGAAAGTGCTCCAAGCGGATGGGATGAGAGATATTCCGGATTTACCCTCATGCATGTTTCTGAAATGTATCTGATTGCCGCAGAAGCTCTCCTTGACACAAACTACGACCAGGCTGTCAGCTACTTCGATGAAGAACTTACTTCACGCGGATTAAGAGGATTTGCTGCTCAGGGCAAACAGCTTACCAAAGAAAACATATACAATGAATACTGTAAGGAACTCTTTGGCGAAGGTCAAATATGGTATAATATGAAACGCTTGAAAAAAGATATCGTATGCAACAGCCTCAATCGTGTATTGCCGGCTAGTGATACATATTATGTAGTTCCGATACCAGACAGTGAATATGAATATAGAAATTGACAACAAGTAAATGCAGTATAGTATGAAAACAACATATATCAAACAAGCCTTGCTCACTCTATTGTGCATAGCAGCGACAGCCTGCACAAATGAAGACTATCAGCTCTATGATACTACCCAGAAAGATTCTGCGTTCATGGAATATATCAATGACAACGATGAAGTGGCAACATCCGTTACCTATAGTTTCGGATTCGATATCGCCACACAATACGTTATAGAGCTACCGGTAAAACTGATGGGAATGCCTTCTGACAAAGCACGTGCCTTCACGCTTGAACCAGATGAAGGAACTACCATGCAGGAAGGAGTACATTATACCATAGACCATGAATCAATGTATATCCCGGCCAATGGGGTTGAGACCAAAGTCAAGATTACACTCCTGCGCAACAATGACCCTGAATTGCAGCAAAAGGAATTCACTTTAAACTTGGTTCTAAAAGAATCGGAAGATCTTGCCGTAGTGGGTCAAAACAAATTCAGCATCACATATTCAGACATACATCCTGAATATGCTCCTAGCTGGTGGGTATCATGGGCAATGCCGGCTTACAGATATGATGTGGCACAAAAATTCTTTGAGCTTTTCTATGCAATGAAAGATGTCAATCCCACTGTCATAGACGAGATGGTAACAACATACGGTGATTATTTCACCAATGCATCAGATTTTCAGGGACCGTTGATTATGTATTCGAGTTTCCTGAACAAATATGTACTGATTCCTCTGTATGAATATTATGAGGAACATGACCCGTCGGCCATTGAAGGATGGGCCAAACCGTCTCCAATGTAATTTGAATCCAACAGTCATAAAATAATAAAGATATGAAAAATATAATATACATCGTTTTTTTATTCTTTGCCTTCACATCGTGTATCAATGATGATTCGCAAGACGCAAATAATCTGCTGCCGGAACTGTCAATAGAAGGCAGCGATTCTGAAGAGATGCCTGTTTACAATATCTATTTCGGAACAGAACCTCTGGTAATAGACCCACAGGTAAAAGCTACGTCCAAAGACTTAAAATATGAATGGTCTGTGGGCGAATATAATAGCACTTCAGGAGAAAAGGGTGAACTTACCAAAATCAGTACCGAACCGATACTGCACTATTCTTTCGAAAAGAAAGGTACATATTACATACATCTTACCGTTACCGATGACTTGGTTGGAGATGTAATGGAATATCAGGTAAATGTAAACGACTATTTTGAAAAAGGAATACTGGTTATTGCCAACTCGGAAGACGGAAAAGGCAATCTGGGATTTATCAAGGACTTGACTTCGGAAGATATTGCATCCGGAATGGAGTACAAGGTAGAAGAACATTGTCTGGAGCTGATGAATCCTGATATCCAAATGACAAAGCTTATAGGTGCCGACCGTACCAATGCTTCAACCAGCCCTTTTTCACAAACTCCGATAATGATTGTTGCCTTGGAAGACAAATGTTTCTTTGTAAACTCTACCACTTTCGAAATCATATCCTCGTCTGAATATTCTTCAGTCTTCAGCAATTTCAAGGCTACTCATTTCATCTCGAATGACGGATATGCATCATATCCCTTTGTATATGATGCCAACTCCAAACATTCCATCCATTTCCAAAAGGCTTATTGGTATCTGTACGAATATCCTTACGATTTTTATCAGCAAAGTTATGAAGACGTTATACCAGGGTATACCTACATCGCTAGCATAAACTCAAAAACATCGGCTCCGGTTTTCGTTAATTATAGTGACTCTGAAATCATCACATTCCAGGCTCGTTCTTCAGATATGAGAGGTACTTCCGGAGACTTACTCAAGGACGAAGATATACTTATGATAATCCTTGACACAAGTAGTAGTAGCACCATCTATGTAACAACCAGAAGTAAAAGCGACCCTACAAAAGTTTCACAATACACACTTACATCTGCTTTTGATGATGAATTTTATGTGAAGTATCAGCAAACGAACTTACATTCATATAATGTATCGGAAGGAGATCCTATTCCCAGTCAAGGGACCAGGGCGACGTTGGCCAAAAATAATCAGGTCGCTTTTTATGGTATTGGAGGAGGCTTGTACGCTTACTACCTTTTTAATGCATCACCTCAATTGCCAACCAAACCTATCATTTCTTATCCTAATGAGGAAATTACTTGTATAGGTTATAATGATGCTAATAAAGATTTATACGTAGGTACTTACAGCAGTGATACAAAACGTGGAAACGTATATATCTACAGCGTAAACGATCTGACGAGTGACAAATTTGAGCCTAAATACGAGTTTAAGCAGTGTACAGACAAGATTTCTGATATAAGATACAAAAACTAGCTCTTTTCATCTTTAATGGAGGTATGCCCTTTACAAGGCATACCTCCATTTATGTTGTTATAAATCAATATTTTATTATCAATTGAATCATGAAACTACAGATTGCTATTCTATTAGCTTTGATTTATGCTTGTACTCTAAATGCACAGTTGACCGTTACAGGACGTATAATTGTAAAAAATAATACTGATAGTATACATGAGATGACTATTAAAAATATGATGATGAAAAACACATCATATACTCCTGTCCAAAATAATAATAATGTGTTTAAGATAAAACTTTCATCGGTCAATAACGGATTTTATAAGCTTAACATTATTGTCAGGAAAGAGGATTCCAACAAATATCCTTTCTCCATTCCGTTGTATATGCCCGATTCCATCCGTACGTACAACCTTGACATACAAGTAGACAATGAAAAGATATTGTATGGTTTTGACAATGACAATGCCTTCCTTGCAGAATATTATAATCAGGCACATACTATTAATAAGAAAGTATGGGCCAGCACTTCCTTATCTGAAAACCCTTTGGAACTTATAAATCAATATGACAGCATCTTAAACAAAGTTTTAGTTCAATATAAGCCTTCAAAAGATGTAGAGTTATATGCACGAATCTGGAACTTTATAGAAAAGTCAAAATCAATAAAAGCTATCCAGTTTATGTACAGAAGAGACGGGAAGGCCATTCCCCGAAGATTAGACAATGAAGCAAAAGATGCAATAATCTTATTGGCTAACAAATATGCGATATGCTTTAATGAAACACCGATGTTTTTCTGTGAGCACCTACCTAAAGGGATGAGTTTTGAAGAAAAACTGGATTATACATACGAAAAAATAGAAGACAAAAATCTGCAAGAAAGTGTAGCGGAATATCTTCTGAGGAACTATATCTCATCTTACGACTACAATAAGGATTTTTCAAAAGGATTGTCCATTCTGGAAAAATGCATCCATAAATACAGTCTTTCTGAAGAATATATAAATGACTTCAAGAAAAAAAAATATACGATCGACGGGGCTCCATTTCCCGACATAACCTTTTACGATTCTGAAGGTAAAGAACATACGTTCGAAGAATTCAAGGGGTATTATGTATACATTGATATTTGGGCATCGTGGTGTGTTCCGTGTTGTAAAGAGATTCCTCATTTGCAAACACTGGAAAAAGAGTTAAAAAATCCAGCTGTAAAGTTCCTGTCCATATCCATAGATAGAAATGAGAAGAGTTGGAAAAAGAAAATAGACGACATGAATTTGTATGGGAATCAATGGCTCAATAAAAACAATGAGATATCAAGCAGGTTAAACATTACTGCTATTCCAAGATTCCTTTTATACGACAAGGATGGCAAACTTATGAATATCGATGCCTTCCGTCCTAGCAATCCTCAAACAAAAGAAATATTAGAAAAATTAAAATGATAACTTAAATTAACGTGAGTCCGAATTGATTTATTGGTAACTAATGGCAAAACGGCACTGCGAATGTTACGTTGACAGGGATAGTGTCGAACAGGAGCTGGTGCATCTATTCTTCCGAATTTTACAGTAGGAGAGAATGCTGTAGTTGGAGCGGTTAGCGTTGTTATTCATGATGTTGAATCGAATACGATAGTTGCAGGAAATCTCGTACAAATGATTAGACGGATATGAAACTCTGCTTCTGTAAAGTGAAATTTATTTTAAACTAGCTTTGAGCCCTGTAATAAAGTTGTTACGGAACTTTATTGCAAAGATCTGTCGTCGTGTTTCTAAAAATAATAGTAAGAGTTGTATGGGGTAGATGAAGCGATCTGCAGCAGGAGGAAATTTTAAAAGGATAGTCTGATTTTAATGAATATTATGAGGAGTGTCTGTATGAGTTGACAGATTTAGATTACTTTTGTGTACTAAACTAAATTTATACTTGTTAAAACATTATTTTCTATGAGAAAACACGTTATTCCATTTGTAGTATGCAGTTTGTCGATACCTGTTTCTATTTATTCGCAAACATCTCAGCATCCTAACATTATAATGTTTTTAGTCGACGATATGGGTTGGCAAGATACTTCTGTCCCTTTCTATAATGATGAACTGACACCGCTTAATAAACGTTTTCATACACCTAATATGGAACGGATGGCGCAGATGGGAGTACGTTTTACCGAGGCTTATGCCTGTGCCATTTCTTCTCCCACAAGATGTAGTTTGATGTCGGGAATGAATGCTTCACGCCACAGAGTAACGAACTGGACGCTGGAACTGAATGAAAAGACCGATGAATCCAGCGATGTAATAGCTCTTCCAGAATGGAATTTTAATGGCATCCAGCCTGATTCTACGGAGGGAAAGATAAACAATTCTACAGCTATCACGTCACTTCCTCAAATTCTTAAGGAAAATGGTTATTGGACCATTCATTGTGGAAAAGCTCATTTTGGGGCAAGAACTACGCCGGGGGCAAATCCGATTAACATGGGGTTCGATGTAAATATAGCTGGAGGGGCTAATGGTGCTCCGGGAAGTTATCTGGGAACAAAGAACTTTGGCGAAGGTTCCCGCTTTGCCGTACAGGGACTGGAAAAGTATTACGGGCAGGATATCTTTATAACAGAAGCGTTGACGCGGGAGGCATTGACAGAAATGGAAAAGGCTGTAAAGATGAACAAGCCTTTTTATCTGTATATGTCGCACTATGCCGTTCATACACCTTACGACGATGATAAACGTTTCAGCGACAAGTATCGGGGAAAATACGATGAACAACTGAAGACCGGATTGAATGAAAGCGAAGCCAAATATGCGGCTTTGGTGGAAGGTATGGATAAGAGTCTGGGAGATATTCTCGATTATTTACAAAAAAATTCTGAAGTCGCTAAGAATACGATTCTGCTTTTTATGTCGGATAATGGAGGACAAGGGTTAGGTTATATACGTCAAGGCATACCCAATCATGATCAGAATTATCCGGCCCGTGGAGGAAAGGGCTCTGCATTTATGGGAGGAGTTCGGGAGCCGATGATGGTTTACTGGCCGGGAGTGACCAAGCCCAATACGGAATGTGATCAGCGGGTGATAATCGAAGACTTTTATCCTACGATACTCGAGATGGCAGGAGTGAAGAAATATAAAACTCATCAGGTGGTAGACGGAGTCAGTTTTGCCGACGTTTTGAAGCATCCGGAAACGAGAAAAGACCGTGTGCTGATATGGCATTTCCCGAATCTTTGGGGAGAGTCGCAGAACTTGAAAGAAGGATACGGTGCCTATTCGGCTATAATGAAAGGAGATTATCATCTTATTTATACATGGGAAACACGTCAGCTCCGGCTTTATAATGTAAAGGAGGATATAGGCGAACAGCATGACCTGGCACAGGCTATGCCGGACAAGGTGAAAGAGCTGGCTGCCGAACTGTCTGATTATTTAAGAGAAAGGGATGCACAAAGACCTTCGTTGAAGGCTACCGGAGAAGTGATTCCTTTTCCCGATGGAAAATAAGTGCAGATAGTGGTAAAACGGGTTGAAATTAGAACCGGTTGGTGACTAGATTGTTTCGGTTCTCTTTCAAAAATGCAGGAGAAGATATCCCTGAAGAGGCCCTCTCAAAATAGAATTGCAAAAGTAAAAATCTTATAGATAGCAACTTAGAAGTCAAAAATCTCCTACTTTTAGTCCTGTAATTAAAGGAAACAAAGACTAAAGTAGGAGATTTTTATGTTGTAACTGATAGATTATAAGTAAGCCTGCCTCAGCTTTTCATTTTGATGCAGTCTCAATTTCACGATGAAAAAATATATGAGATGTGAGCAGATCATTGTGTAGTAGTAAGGGGACTTGCAAAAATGACAAAGCCGAGCTGTTTTCCCAACAGCCCGACTTCCATCAAACATCCAATAAAAAAATTAGAGTTTGTCTTTTGGTTATTTTATCTTATGAATAACAGCTCTCTATATTTAGGAAGTGTCCACATCTGGTCGTCAACAATCAGCTCCAACTTGTCGATGTGGTAACGGATCTGTTCCAGCATCGGAGAGATGTTGTCGTGGTAGGCAATAGCCTTTTCACGCTCATCTGCAATCTTGTTGGCAACCTTGCGGGCTTCTACCATTGCGTCTACATGTTCTTTGATGTAGATAGTATGTTCGGAAATCTTACGGATGATAGCCAGATTTTCTGATGACAAGTGTTCAGCTTCGTCAGCAGGGAAGAGGCCTTTCATCTTGTACACGTTATCCAGCAACTTAGACTGATATTCGGTTGCGATAGGTACGATATGGTTCATGACCAAATCTCCCAATACACGTGCTTCAATCTGGATTTTCTTGGTGTAAGTTTCCCATTTTACTTCGTTACGAGCTTCCAGTTCCTTCTGGGTCATGACTCCGGTTGATTCAAACATCTTGATGCTTTCCGGAGTAAGGTAGCGGTCGAAGATAAGCGGACAGCTGGTTTCGCAATCCAAACCGCGACGGGCAGCTTCTTCTTTCCATTCGTCGCTGTAGCCGTTTCCGTCGAAGCGGATAGGCTTAGACAACTTGATATATTTGCGGATAACCTGAATGATAGCAGATACTTTTGGTTCACCTTTTTCGATGAGTGCATCTACATCTTTCTTGAATTCAATGAGCTGTTCGGCAACTGCGGTATTCAGTGCGATCATGGCGCTGGCACAGTTGGCTTCCGAACCAACGGCACGGAACTCAAATCTGTTTCCGGTGAAGGCGAAAGGAGAGGTACGGTTACGGTCTGTATTATCGATCAAAAGTTCCGGAATCTGCGGAATGTCGAGTTTCATACCGTGTTTGCCACCCAGTGTAATCAGTTCGTCTGTAGAACTGTCTTCCATGTGGTCGAGTACCTTGCTCAGCTGTCTTCCCAGGAATGAAGAAATGATTGCGGGAGGTGCTTCGTTGGCACCCAGACGATGTGCGTTGGTTGCACTCATGATAGATGCTTTCAGCAGACCATTGTGGCGATATACTGCCATCAGGGTGTTGACTACGAAAGTGATGAAACGCAGGTTTTCTTCGGCTGTCTTTCCCGGAGCCATCAACAGAATACCGGTATCTGTTCCCAGTGACCAGTTGTTGTGCTTACCAGAACCGTTTACTCCCTTGAATGGTTTTTCGTGGAGCAGTACGCGGAAACCATGGCTGCGGGCTACTTTTCTCATCAGCGACATGATCAGCATGTTATGGTCTACTGCCAGATTACATTCTTCGAAGATAGGAGCGAGCTCAAACTGGTTAGGAGCTACTTCGTTGTGTCTTGTCTTAACAGGGATACCCAGTTCGAGAGCCTGAATTTCCAAGTCTTTCATGAAAGCGGCTACACGGGTAGGGATAGCACCGAAGTAGTGATCTTCCAGCTGCTGGTTCTTTGAAGCTTCGTGTCCCATCAGGGTACGACCTGTAAGAAGCAGGTCGGGACGAGCTGCATACAGACCTTCGTCTACCAGGAAGTATTCCTGTTCCCATCCTAAGTAAGCAACAACTTTCTTTACATCCGGGTTGAAGTAGTGGCAAACGTCTACGGCTGCCTTGTTGACTGCACGCAGAGCTTTCAGCAACGGAGTCTTATAGTCGAGTGATTCTCCTGTGTATGCAATGAATATAGTCGGGATGCACAATGTGTCGTCTACTACAAATACTGGAGAAGACGGGTCCCATGCACTGTAACCACGGGCTTCGAATGTATTTCGGATACCACCGTTCGGGAATGAAGAAGCATCCGGTTCCTGCTGTACGAGCAGTTTTCCTGAAAACTCTTCCATCATGCCGCCTTTGCCGTCGTGTTCAACAAAAGCATCATGCTTTTCGGCTGTTCCTTCTGTCAGCGGCTGGAACCAGTGAGTATAATGTGTTGCTCCTAACTCCATGGCCCATCTTTTCATGCCTTCTGCCACTTTATCGGCAATTTCGCGGTCGAGAGCGACACCGTTGTCCATAGCATCTACCAGTTTGTTGTAAACCGGTGTGGAAAGATACTTGAACATCTTTTCGCGGTTGAATACGTACTTAGCGAAGTATTCGCTGGGGCGCTCTGCCGGAACAGGCACTTCTAAGGGTTTTGTCTGAAAAGCTTTTTCTACAACTCTAAATCTTAACTTTGACATAATACCTTTATTTTTTAATTTATTAATAAGATGTTTGATATGTTATTTTAATGATTGTATGCTGATTCTCCATGTTCGTAGATATCCAGACCTTCTTCTTCGACTCGCTTGTCAACACGGATGCCGACCAGTTTGTCTGTTATCTTGAACAAAATGAATGTCATGACGGCACTGAATACGATGGATATGACAGTTGCCAGTATCTGTACTCCTAGCTGATGCCAGTCGCCGTACAAAGCTCCCTTTACACCACCTTCGCCGGAGATGAACTGAGTGGCGAAGACACCTGTCAGGATAGAACCTACAATACCGCCTATGCCGTGAACTCCGAATGCATCCAGCGTATCATCGTATTTGAATTTCGGTTTGATGACGGCTACCATGTAGAAGCAGATTATCGGAGTGATCAGTCCGATGCAGAAGGCTCCAAAGATATCTACCGTTCCTGCAGCCGGAGTAATGGCTACCAGTCCTGAAACGGCTCCGGTACATGCACCTACAGTCGTCGGTTTTTTGTTATGGATCCAGTCGATAGCCATCCAGGTCAACGCTGCTACACAAGTAGCCAGGTGAGTAACCAGGAAAGCATTGGCTGCTATTCCGTCGGCCTGCAAGCCGCTTCCGGCATTGAATCCGAACCATCCTAACCATAAGAAGGCAGTTCCTAAAAATACAAACGTGATGTTGTGCGGAGTAATAGGATGTCCGATTTTATAATCACTTCTCTTTCCTGCCATAATAGCCATTACGAGAGCCGAAATACCTGCATTGATATGTACTACGGTTCCTCCGGCAAAGTCTATCGCACCCATCTGCTGGAGAAATCCTCCTCCCCATACCCAGTGTGCCATAGGAATGTAAACCAATATGCTCCACAGTACGGTAAATATCAGAAAGCCGGAGAATTTCAGTCGTTCGGCAAACGCTCCCAGAATCAAAGCCGGAGTAATGATGGCAAACATACACTGGAACAAGACAAAGATGATTTCAGGTATGTTTCCGGTAGAAAGGCTGGAAGTTGTAATTCCCTTCAACAGGACCTTGTCGAATCCGCCTATCAGGAACGACCAGGCGCTGCCGCTGTCCATCAGGCTGGTTCCGAAGACGAAACTGTAGCCGAAAGCAACCCAGATAATAGTCACCGCACAAACGATAAGCATACACTGCATGATGATGCTCAGTACGTTTTTCTGCCGTACCAGTCCCCCGTAAAACAGGGCGATACCTGGAATTGTCATTAACAGTACAAGTAGCGTGGCCACAATCATCCACGCTGTGTTTCCTGTGTCGAGTATCATGTTTGTATCCATAGTTCTTCTTGTTTAGTTGTATATTGTATTTGTTATTTTTCCTGTTCTGCGTTGTAAAGTGAAATATCGCCTCTTTCTCCCGTACGGATACGGATGGAATCTTCCACCGGAATGACGAAAATACGACCATCTCCAATCTCTCCCGTACGAGCTGCTTTCATGACGGCCTGAATTGTTTTCTCCACATTCTTGTCGCGCACAACGATTGATATAAGTATTCTTTCTATCGAGCTGGTATCGTATACTATTCCTCGGTAGATACGGCCTTCACGAGTTTTTCCTACTCCTCTTACGTCGTAGTAAGAAAACCACTCAATGTCGGCTGCCAGCAGGGCTTCCTTGACATCTTCGAACCGTGTTCTGCGAATAATGGCTTCAATCTTTTTCATAAATTCTTGTATTTGTATTTTGTAGTGTATATATAATGTTATCCTGTCTTTTTATCTTAAAAAACCAACACCTGTTGTTCTCTCTTAAAAATACCTAAAGCTTTACACCGAAAACAAAGTGTGCTCCTTCGGTTGCCGGATTCCATATTGCCTTGGCCCATACTGGGAGGGAATAGGTATCCGTTATTTTTAGGGTTTTAGTAGCAGCCAGACTTATGTTTGAAACCTCAAATCCGTTGGCTCCAAAGTCGTCGTCGCCCGATTGATTGTAAAAACTCGTTGCCCAAGGCACGGCTCCCACTTCGAACGCCCAGTCTAATCCGCCCAGTCTGAAGGGAGCCGTAACCGAGAAGTAGGAGGAATAAGCCCGTTTCCCTTGTTTGTTGACTCCGTCGCAACCTGCGAAATTAGTGAACCAATTGACGGTGAGGATATCAAAATCATATCCTACTTGTGCTTCAAATACGTGTGAAGTATTTGTCGCATCATAATGAAAGTAGCCGGCCCCGTCGCCAAACCAGTAATCGGTTACGGAAATACTGAAACCTTTAATGCCGTATCCCAAGGTAAGATCGAATTCTTTTGTGTCATCTTTGTCGAATCCTAACGTTCCCCATCCCGACAACCACAGTCCCTTGTAACTGATGGAAGCTGTGGGTTGTACGCTGATGTTACCCAGATCTTGGCCTCGCCATACATAGTCACTGACGAGTTCTGCACCGATGTCGGCCTCTACTTTGTCTTGTGCTGAAAGGGACAGCACCGGCAGCATGAACATTGTTGCTGCTCTTAGCCTTCGTTGTACTTTCCTTTTCATTTGCTTTTCGTTTTTAGTTAGTGTTTATTTGTGTCTATATGAAAGTATATAGGTTGATTCTATATGCTTTATTTGGCTGTATTGCTGTTTTGTATTTCTTTTTGTTTTTATGTATTGCAAAATTATGTCTTTTTGATTTTATAGTAAAGCCTCGGGAGTTAATAATTTACTATCTTTTTTTATCTGTTTCATTTTATAATTTTATAGCCTTATTTTCTTATCGATTGTAATTTTATTTATTGAAAAGAATAATAATTTGTTACTACGTGCATAAATAATGAATCTTTTTGTATAGTAAAATAACGAAAATCTTTGCCTTTGTATAGCAGAAATTACTTTCTGAAGACACTAAGAATATATAATTTTCATGCAGACGTTTATTTCTTTTTGTCAGGGAAAGGGAGAGAAAGGCTTGCAGGAGCACTTTATTTTTGTACAAAAACTTAGAAAATTTGTACAAAAGATTTTGAAACGTCTCGACGTTTTCCGGCAGGTGTCGGCATGTCCTTACGAAACGTCCCTAGGGATCAAAAAAGAAAGCTGCCGTTACCCTGCATGTGGCAGGAAGTAACAACAGCTTCTTTCAGATATTGTATATTTGCTTGTGTCCTTTGTTAGATCCAGTTCTGGATACGTTGCATGGCTTCTATGCAGTCTTCACGTTCTCCAAAGGCTGTGAGTCGCAAATAGCCTTCACCGCTAGGACCGAAGCCGACTCCCGGAGTACTTACAATGTTGACCTCGTATAGCAGCTGGTCGAAGAACTTCCATGAAGTCATTCCTTCAGGTACTTTCAGCCAGATGTACGGAGCATTTACACCTCCATATACGCTGAGGCCGGCTTTCTTCAGGCTTTCGCGCATGATACGGGCATTTTCCATGTAGTAATTGATGGTTTCCTTTATCTGTTTCTGTCCGTCGGGAGTATAGATAGCTTCTGCACCGCGCTGGGTAATGTAGCTTGTTCCGTTGAATTTAGTACACTGACGGCGGTTCCACAACGGATTAAGTGGGATACGTTCTCCGTCGAGGCTGGCTGCTGTCACTTCTTTCGGAACGACAGTATATCCGCAACGAACGCCGGTAAATCCGGCAGTCTTCGAGAAGCTGCGGATTTCGATGGCAACTTTCTTGGCTCCGCGGATTTCGTAGATAGAGTGCGGAACGTCAGGTTCCTGGATGAAAGCTTCGTAAGCCGCGTCGAAAATAATCAGTGTGTCGTTGGCAAGTGCATAGTCCACCCACTTCTTCAGTTGGTCGTGCGTAAGGGTAGTACCTGTCGGGTTATTAGGATAGCACAGATAAATCAGGTCCACTCTGTGTTTCGGCAGTTCGGGGATGAAGTTGTTTTCTGCTGTACATGGCAGGTAAGTCACATTGCTCCATTTTCCGTTCTCGTCGAGTGTACCCGAGCGTCCGCACATGATGTTGCTGTCTACATAAACAGGATATACCGGGTCGGTGATACCCATGCTGTTGTCCCAGCGAAGCAGCTCGCCGATGTTTCCGGTATCACTTTTAGCACCGTCGCTGATAAATACTTCAGAAGGGCTGAGGCTGATTCCTCTTGGTGCAAAGTCGTGCTTGATGATGGCCTCTATCAGAAAATCGTAACCTTGTTCGGGACCATATCCGTGGAATGTCTTGGCATCTGCCATTTCGTCTACCGCACGATGCATGGCTTCGATGCTTACGGCAGGAAGAGGGCGGGTTACATCGCCTATGCCCAGTCGGATCAGTTTCTTTCCGGGATGTGTAATTTTAAATGCGTTTACTTTTTTTGCTATGTCCGAGAATAAGTAGCTTCCCGGTAATTTGAGAAAATGTTCGTTTACTAATGCCATAAATTATGTCTTATGTTTTTATATATCAATTTCACCGTCGAAAACTTTGGTTGCCGGACCGGTCATGTAGATATGGTTATCGTCGGCCCATTCGATGTCGAGAGTACCTCCGTCCATTACGATGGAGCTCTTTCTTCCGCATCGGTTGGTAAATGCCGAAGCGACAGCCGTGGCGCAGGCTCCCGTGCCACAGGCCATGGTAATGCCCGAACCTCGTTCCCATACTCTCATGCGGACTTTGTTGTCCGACAGGATCTGGGCGAATTCCACATTCACGCGGTCGGGGAACAACGGATGATGTTCCAGTACAGGTCCCACTTCTTCAAGTTTGATTTGATTGATGTCATCGACAAAAATAACCAGATGCGGATTGCCCATTGACACAGCGATACCTCTTTCGAACGCATAACCTTCTCCCAAGGTTACTTCGTGAATGTCTGAAGGTATACCCATGTCCACGGTGACTGTTTCTACAGTGTTCTTGTCGCCGACGTGCAAGTGCAATATCTTGATGCCCGATAATGTTTCGAGCCGGATGTCTGTCTTGTCGGTAAGCCCTTCTTCATACAGATATTTTCCGATGCAGCGGCTGGCATTGCCGCACATGCGTGCTTCAGAGCCGTCGGCATTGAAGATGCGCATTTTAAAGTCGGCCTGGCTGGAAGGGCAGATCAGTACCAGTCCGTCGGAGCCGATACCTGTATGCGGACGGCTCCATTCGATGGATAATTTCTCTGGTTCTTCTATTGGATAGCGCAAGGTGTTGACATAGATATAGTCATTGCCGGCACCATGCATCTTTGTAAATTTTATTTTCATTTCGTTTTTATTTTAATGTCTAGTAAGCAGCCTCGTGTACTCCTGCTACGGCACGGCCGCTCGGATCGTTCAAGTTCTTGAAACTAGCGTCCCATGCCAGCGCTTCGGCTGTAGAGCATGCTACACTCGGTACGCTCGGTACGCTGCGGGCTGCGGAATCGCTCGGGAAATGTTCTTCGAAAATGCAGCGGTAGTAGTATTCTTCCTTGTTCTGCGGCGGGTTGATCGGGAATCGTTCTGCTGCGTGCTTCATTTCCTCGTCGCTGACGGCTGCGGCTGTAATTTCCTTCAGGGTGTCTATCCATGAGTAGCCAACTCCATCGGAGAACTGTTCCTTCTGGCGCCATGCCACGCTTTCCGGCAGAAGAGATGCGAAAGCATCGCGTACGACACGCTTTTCGATGGTGTGACCCGGGCACATCTTTACTGCCGGGTTCAGGCGCATAGCTACATCCAGAAACTCTTTGTCGAGGAACGGAACACGTCCTTCTACGCCCCATGCGGCAAGCGACTTGTTGGCGCGCAGGCAGTCGTACAAATAGAGTTTGGAAAGCTTGCGGACAGTTTCTTCGTGGAAAGCCTCCGGTGTAGGAGCTTTGTGGAAGTAAAGATAACCTCCGAATACTTCGTCGGCACCTTCTCCGCTGAGCACCATTTTGATACCCATCGACTTGATGACGCGTGCCAGCAAGTACATCGGGGTAGAGGCACGGACTGTTGTTACGTCGTAGGTTTCGATATAATAGATTACGTCGCGTATGGCATCCAGACCTTCCTGGATGGTATAGTTGATTTCATGATGCACGGTTCCGATATGTTCGGCAACGATACGGGCTTTTTCCAGGTCGGGTGCTCCCTTCAGTCCTACAGCAAATGAGTGCAGTTGCGGCCACCATGCAGGTGCTTTTCCGTCGGCTTCGATACGCTTGTCGGCATAAATTTTAGCAATGGCAGAGATAACCGAAGAGTCCAGACCTCCGGACAACAGGACACCGTAGGGAACATCACTCATCAACTGGCGGCGTACGGCAGCTTCGAGGGCTGTACGCACGTCGTTCACCTGCGCAGTATATGCTTCGGCTTCGGGCAATGAGGTGTAACGGTCTTTTACGGCATCGTATTCCATCCAGTCGCGTTTGTACCAGCGTTTCATTTTTCCTTCACGGCTCCAGTAGTAGTGTCCGGGCAGGAAAGGTTCGTATTCCTCACAGAATCCTTCCAGAGCCTTCAGTTCACTGGCACAATATACAGTTCCGTCTGCATCATGACCTATATATAAAGGTATAACGCCTATCGGGTCGCGGGCAATCAGGAACTCATCACGTTCTTCATCGTAAAGGGCGAAGGCAAAGATACCGCTCAGTTCTCCCAGAAAATCAATTCCTTTATCCTGATACAGAGCCAGGATTACTTCGCAGTCACTGCCTGTCTTGAAGTCATACCGGCCGGCATACTTTGCACGTATGTCGCGGTGATTGTATATTTCACCATTTACGGCAAGTATCTTTTTCCCGTCGCTGGAGTAAAGAGGCTGGCCTCCCGACTGAGGGTCTACAATGGAAAGACGTTCGTGCGCCAGTATGGCACTTCCACCGCAATAAATACCACTCCAGTCCGGACCGCGGTGGCGTATCTTTTTCGCCATCGATAAGGCTTTCTGTCTTAGTTCCGGCGTTTGTTTTTTAATATTGAAAATGCAGGCAATTCCACACATAGTTTATCTGATTTTATAGATTTAATGACGACTCTTTTGCAACATGGCATCGATGTCGGCCGCAGCCCGGCGTCCTGCCGCAATACATTTTACTACGAGGCTCGGTCCGGTAGCAGCGTCGCCTGCTACTACAGCGTTTTCCGGAAGCTCAGGCAGTTGAGGTTTTAAGAATCCCATGGCAAGCAGTACAAGGTCGGCTTCGATGATTTCCTTCTTTCCGGTGGGGCGCATCTGCGGACGTCCACCGTCAGTAGCCGGAATCCATTCCACTTCTTCTACTTCCACGCCACATACACGTCCGTCTTCAGTTCCTAAGAAACGGTTTGAAGTCAGGCTCCAGCGGCGGGTACATCCTTCTTCGTGGCTTGAACTGGTCTTCAGGACAATGGGCCACTGCGGCCATGGAGTTGCCGGATTATGGCCAACAGGCGGTTTGGGCATGATTTCTATCTGGCATACGCTGACAGCTCCCTGACGGTTGGCTGTTCCGATACAATCGCTTCCCGTATCTCCACCGCCGATGACAAGTACTTTCTTGTCTTTAGCCGTGATACGTTCTTCATCGCTGAATGTCTGTCCGGCCAGTACCCGGTTCTGCTGTGCCAACATTTCCATAGCGAAATGTATGCCTTTCAGTTCGCGTCCCGGTATGTTCAGGTTGCGGGCTTCCGGTGTTCCGGTGCAGATGGCATAGGCATCAAACCCTTCGGGCAAGTGCGCCAGATCGATTTCTGCATTAGTCTTGAAGCAGATACCTTCGTATTCCATGATTTTCAAGCGACGGTCGATAACCGGTTTATGCAGCTTGAAGTTAGGAATACCGAAGCGAAGCAGTCCGCCAATGTATTCGGACTTTTCGAAAACTGTTACATCGTATCCTCGATGATTCAACTGATTGGCTGCTGCCAGTCCCGCAGGTCCCGAACCGATAACGGCTACTTTCAGTCCGTTTCGTTCATAATGCTTGGTGGTAACATAACCTTCGCGGAAGGCTGTTTCGATGATGGCAGCTTCGTCTTCGCGGATGGTAACCGGAGAATCGATGCTCAGTTTCAGCACGCACGACTTCTCACAGAGTGCGGGACATATTCTTCCGGTAAATTCTGGAAAGTCATTTGTGCGGGTCAATATTTCGTATGCTTCCTGCCATTTGCCTTTGCTCAGCGCATCCTGAAACTCAGGAGGGCGGTTGCCCAGCGGGCATGCCCAGTGACAGAAGGGCACGCCGCAATCCATGCATCGGGATGCTTGCAGTTTACGTTCGCTGGTATTCAGCGTTTGTTCCACTTCTCCAAAATCGGCTATACGTTCGTGGACGGGGCGATAGCCAGCCTCTTGTCGGGGTATATTTAGAAATGCTTTAGGATCTCCCATAACAATAATTTTATTAGTTGTTCGATGTTTTAGTAATCTCTCTGCACTTCAGCTATTTTCTGCTGGAGCTTTTTCATCTGTTCTTCTGCCAGTACACGTTTGTATTCGATAGGAGTAACCTGAATAAACTCGTCGACGTGCTGCTGCCAGTTGTCGAGTAACGTACGTGCCAGCTTCGAACCGGTGTATTTCCAGTGTCGTTCTATCAGTTCACGCAGTTCCTTGCGTGCCGCAGAGTCCTCGAGCAGGCTGAGTTCTACCATTTCCATGTTGCAGAAATAATCGAACGTACGTTCACGGTCCCATACGTAAGCGATACCGCCGCTCATTCCGGCTGCGAAGTTACGTCCGGTGTGTCCCAAAACGACTACCCGCCCTCCGGTCATGTATTCGCAACAATGGTCGCCTACGCCTTCTACTACGGCAATAGCTCCCGAATTTCTTACGGCAAAACGTTCACCCACACATCCGTTGATGTAGACTTCGCCGCTGGTTGCACCATACATCAGTGTATTTCCGGCTATTGTATTCTTGGAAGCATCGAAGCAGGAACCCATTGGCGGGAGAACAGCGATTCGTCCGCCGCTCAGTCCTTTGGCTACATAGTCGTTTGCTTCTCCTTCCAGACGGAAGCTGATTCCCGGAGTAAGGAAGGCACCGAAACTCTGACCTGCCGAGCCTTTAAACTTGACGCTGATAGTTCCGTCGGGTAATCCTTCGTGTCCGTATCGGGAAGCTACTTCTCCAGCAAGCATAGTTCCTACAGAACGGTCTGTGTTCGAAATGGTGTATTCCAGTTCTACCGGTCGTTTGCTGTCCAGTGCTTCGTGTGCGGCAGCAATGATAGATCTGTCTTTTACTTCCGAAAGGTCGAGCGGACGATTCTTTATATAATGGATATCTGCTCCGTTGTCTACCTGATGGAGAATACGGCTGAAGTCCAGTCCTCCGATCTTTCCTGTCTGGCTGTGCGGAGCAATCTCAATAAGATCTGTTCTACCAATAATATCTTGCAGGCGGGTGAAGCCCATGGCTGCCAGATATTCTCGTACTTCCTGAGCCAGGAACTCGAAGTAATTGATCAGGTACTGATAGTGTCCGCGGAAGTGTTCACGCAGCTTTTCATTTTGAGTGGCAACACCTACCGGACATAAGTTGGTATGACATTTACGCATCATGACGCATCCCAATACAATCAGTGCCGCAGTACCGAAAGCATATTCATCTGCTCCCAGCAATGCCATGCTGATGATGTCACGACCTGTCTTCAGCTGACCATCGGTCTGTAAGCGAACTTGTCCGCGCAGTCCGTTGAGTACCAGTGTCTGTTGCGTTTCGCTCAAGCCGATTTCAGGCGGAATACCTGCGTATCTCATAGAAGATGCCGGTGATGCTCCGGTTCCTCCCTCGGCTCCTGAGATTACAATCAGATCGGCCTTGGCTTTTGCTACGCCGGCAGCGATTGTTCCAACCCCGCTTTCTGCTACCAGCTTCACACTGATGGCTGCTCGTGGATTGACATTCTTCAGGTCGAAGATAAGCTGAGCCAAGTCTTCGATACTGTAGATATCGTGATGAGGTGGAGGAGAGATCAACGAAATGCCCGGAATAGAATGACGGGTACGTGCGATGACTTCATCTACTTTGAAGCCCGGCAACTGTCCGCCTTCACCCGGTTTTGCTCCTTGTGCCACCTTAATCTGTATTTCTTCTGCATTGACCAGGTACTCGGTTGTTACGCCGAAACGTCCTGACGCAATCTGTTTGGTCTTACTGCAAAGGCTGATATCTTCGTTGTCTGCATCAGAATGATAAACAGCTTTGAATCGTTCACTGTCTTCACCTCCTTCACCCGTGTTGCTGCGTGCACCGAGTTTGTTCATGGCAAGTGCCATGGCTTCGTGTGCTTCTTTACTGATGGCACCGAATGACATTGCTCCGGTTACGAAGTGCTTCACGATACTTTCTACCGGTTCTACCGTATTGATATCTATCGGGTTGTTGCGGAAGCGGAAGAAATCACGCAAGAATACCGGTGATTCTTTTTCGTTTGCCTTCTGAGTGAACTCCTTGAACTTCTTGTAACTTCCCGTACGTGTAGCCAGTTGCAACAGACTGATGGTTTCCGGATTCCATGCATGCTTTTCACCGTCCTTACGGTAGGAGAATAATCCGATATTATCGAGCATGGATGCTGCTTCGTCTTCGCTGATGCTTGCTCCCGATTCATGGAATTTCAAGTAATCGTTTGCTATATCTTTCAGTCCTGCACCTCCGATAGTAGAAATGTCAGTACCAAAATATCGTTTCATCATTTCGGCATTCAGTCCCACAGCTTCAAACAGTTTGGCTCCTCGATAAGAACGGATGGTACTGATACCCATTTTACTCATGACTTTATACAAGCCTTTGCACAACGCTTTGATATAATTCTTTTCGGCTGTGTTGTAGTCCAGTTGGACATCGCCCTTCTTTACCAGTCCGTCTATTACGGCAAAAGCCATGTACGGACAGATGGCACTTGCACCATAACCCAGCAATAAAGCTGCATGCATTACTTCACGTGCCTCACCACTTTCCACAATCAGCGCAGTCTGTACACGTTTCTGTACAGAAATCAGATGATGGTGTACAGCACTTACTGCGAGCAGTGAAGGTACAGGTGCATGGGTTGCATCGATGTCGCGGTCGGAAAGTACAATGTAATTAGCTCCCGCATCAACAGCTTCTTCTGCTTTCTTGCATAAGTCTTCGATGGCAGAACGCAAACCTTCTTCACCGTCCTTGATGTCGAAAATCATTTTCAGCTTAACGGTGCTGAAGCCTTTGTATCTGATATTACACAAAATATCGAGTTGCGTATTGGTCAATATCGGATGCGGCAGACGTACCATTTTGCAATGCATCGGATCTGGAGTCAGAATGTTCTTTCCTACGGCACCAATATATTCGGTCAGTGACATTACCAGTTCCTCACGGATTGGGTCGATGGCGGGGTTAGTAACCTGAGCAAACTGCTGTCTGAAATAGTTGAATAGCAGTTGAGGTTTTTCCGACAAGACGGCAAGCGGAGTATCGTTACCCATTGAGGCAGTCGGTTCTGCTCCGGTCTTGCACATTGGAGTCAGGGTTCTTTCTACATCTTCACGGGTAAATCCGAATATACGCAGACGACGTCCTGCATTTTTTACCGAATTTTCTACCTTACGACCGCTACGCAAAGTATCGAGCTCGATACGGTTGGCAGAAAGCCATTCTGTGTAGGGAAGTGCCGAAGCTAAGTTTTCCTTGACTTCGTTATCGTAATATATCTTGCCTTCCTGTGTATCGACCAGCAGGATCTTGCCCGGTTGTAGTCTACCTTTAGCTTCTATCTCATCCGGATTGAAGCTGATAGTTCCTGTTTCGCTTGCAACGACCATCGTACCGCTCTTCGTAACCAGCCAGCGTGCCGGACGAAGTCCGTTTCTGTCGAGCATACCTCCGGCGTAACGTCCGTCGCTAAACAACAAGGCAGCCGGACCATCCCACGGTTCCATCAGGATGGAATGATATTCGTAAAATGCTTTCAGTGCCGGACTGATAGGATTCTTTTCGTTGGTTGACTCGGGTACCATCATGGCCAGTGCATGTGGAAGGCTCAAACCTGACATAACAAAGAACTCCAGCACATTATCCATAGATGCACTGTCGCTCATGCCCGGCTGAATAATAGGGCGTATTTTCGAAATATCTCCCAGTGTGTCCGATGACAATACGCTCTCTCTTGCTTCCATCCATGCACGATTACCACGTATTGTATTGATTTCACCATTGTGGGCCATCATACGAAATGGCTGTGCAAGGCTCCATGTTGGGAACGTATTGGTACTGAAACGTGAGTGTACCAATGCAAGCGCACTGGTGAAATAAGGCTGTGTCAGGTCGGCATAATATTCTCTCAGCTGAGTAGATGTAAGCATACCTTTGTATACCATGTTCCGGCTTGAGAGAGAAACAATGTAAAAGTCTTTATGTTCGACTCTATTTTCTATCTTTTTTCTTATTATATATAATTTTCTTTCGAGGTCTTGTTCATCAGCTTCGGCTGTAATGAAAATCTGCTTTACATCCGGTTCTGTAGCAAGAGCATCTTTTCCAAGTACACTTGAATTGACTGGCACACTTCTTACGTGCATCAGTGTCATGCCTTCTCGCTCTATTTCTTCTATCATGATGCTCATGATAGTATGTTGTTCTTCCTTATCTTTAGGCATGAATACCAATCCAGTACCGTATTTTCCTTTTTCAGGAACAGGAATTCCTTGCAGAAGGATAAATTCATGTGGTATTTGTACCATAATGCCTGCTCCGTCGCCTGTTTTACTATCGGCGCCTTCTGCTCCACGATGCTTCATGTTTTCCAGCACTCTGAGGGCGGAGTCAATCAAATCGTGTGATTTTGTGCCATGTAGGTTGACTATCATGCCCACGCCACAGGCGTCATGCTCATTGGCTGGGCTGTAAAGACCATGCCCATATTGGGGTAAATCTTCGCTCTTATCTGATAAAATGTAACCTTTTTCTCCCATTTGCTTTCTATTTTATTGATATGTTTGTTTTATTGTTTCGGTGTGATTGCAAAAATACATATATGCTTTCGAAAAACAAAATAAAGAACAATAAGAGTCAAGAAAAAATATGTTCTTAAATACGTTCTGTTATTATTTAAACAAAAATAGGGTATATATATTATGAATTGAAATTAAAATCTGTGTTTTGTATTGCAATCTGTAAATATTGATATTAAAAAAAGAAATTGATAAAATCTTTTGTTTACTCCTTTGGGCCTTTATATGATAGGGAAAGAGGAGAATTTTCGTTGAAAAATTCCTTTTTATTCAGGTTTTATTGGGGATACAAGGAAAGCAATTTGATATTTTACAGGTGGGTAAAGTATCTTTTTTGAATTTGTCCGGTACATTTGGAGAACATTTTTTACCTTTGTAATATGTTTAGACAGAAAATTAATCGGAGTATCAACGAGAAGCATTTGTTTGCTCCGACGGACAAGATAGTAGTAGCTTTAAGCGGTGGAGCTGATTCCGTTGCGTTATTGCGTGTGTTATTGCTGGAAGGGTATACCTGCATAGCTGCGCATTGTAATTTCCATCTTCGGGGAGAAGAATCAAACCGTGATGAAACTTTTGTTCGTACATTGTGCTGTAAGTTGAATGTTCCACTTCAGGTGGTGCATTTTGATACGATCGGCTATGCATCACAAAGGGGAATCTCCATTGAGATGGCTGCCCGTGAGTTGCGGTATGGGTGGTTTGAACAGATACGTACAGAGGTTGGAGCAAAGGTCGTGGCGGTAGCTCATCATCGTGACGACAGCGTAGAAACCTTTCTTTTGAATCTGGTCAGAGGAACAGGCATCAATGGTCTGAAAGGAATTGCTGCCGTAAATGGAACGATTGTCCGTCCGTTGCTGGATGTCAGTCGTGAGGAAATACTGGAGTTCTTGAAGAGTCTGCATCAAGACTACGTGACCGACAGTACGAATCTGCAAGATGAATATACCCGAAACAAGCTCCGTCTGAACGTGATACCTCTATTGAAAGAAATCAATCCGTCCGTTTGTGAAGCTATATCCGAAACGGCACGCAGACTGTCTGACGCAGAGTCTGTGTATCGTGAGGCGATGAAGGCTGCTTGTCTGAGGGTTACGGAAGGAGAGGGGCGGTTTAGCATTTCCCAAATTCTAAAGGAAGTGGCTCCCCTGGCCGTATTGTTTGAACTTCTGCATCCTTATGGGTTCAATGCTGCTCAGCTGAAAGATATATACAGAAGTCTGGAAGGCGAATCCGGACGTCTTTTTTATTCCGGAGATTATGTGCTACTGCGTGACCGCGACTACCTGCTTTTGAAAAAACGGGAGGCATTGGCGGATGCTTCCCAAAAGATATTGCATCACGAGGTTCGTGAAATAGATGCTGGATTTGAGGTTCCCCGTGACCCGAAGATAGCCTGCTTGGATGCTGACAAGCTAGAAGAACCTTTGACTTTACGCCGCTGGCAGTCGGGAGATAAGTTTATACCTTTTGGCATGCACGGCTTTAAGAAAGTACGCGATTACCTGCGTGACCGTAAATTGACCTTGTTTGAGAAAGAGAACCAGTATGTGGTATGTTCGGGGGACAATATTGTATGGCTAGTAAACGAACGGACAGACAATCGCTTTCGCGTAACGGAGAATACACGTCGTGTAATGTTGCTCTGGATGGAATGATAATCCCTGATTTTCTTCTGCTAAATACCTAAAAATAGGGATTGTGCACCCTGTACGAATTGTCTTACTTTGTAATCGAAAATAACATGAATTCTATTTTGTCTATGTGTGGAACCAAGATATATAAGCCGACCGATAAAATGAGTGACCTGATTTGTGAGAATTATGCCTTACTACAGGTCTTGAGCCGTTTTGGCGTACCATTGGGCTTCGGCGACAAGTCCGTACAGGAAGTATGCAGCATGAATGGAGTAGATTGTACTACTTTTCTGATTGTCGTAAACTTTCTGACCGAAGAGAACAATCGCATGCAGGATCATATAGCAGGGCTGTCTGTCCCAGCTCTGATGGATTACCTGCAACGTGCTCATTCCTATTTTCTGGATTTTCAGTTGCCTACCATTCGTCGGAAACTGATAAAGGCCATCGATTTCTCGTCCCACAATGAAGTTTCGTTCCTGATACTTCAGTTCTTCGACGATTATGTGGGAGAGGTAAGAAAGCATATGGAGTATGAGAATGAAAAGGTCTTTACCTATGTGCGTGGGCTGTTGAACGGTGAACGCTCTACTCAATATAATATAGGTGTATTTGCGCATCATCATAATCAAATCAATGCCAAACTGACCGAGTTAAAGAATATCATCATCAAATACTATCCGGCCAATGGCGATAATCAGTTGCTGAATGCAACGTTATTCGATATTTTTAGTTGTGAAGAAGATCTGGCATCGCATAACCGGGTAGAAGATTACTTGTTTGTCCCTGCCATCATGGAACTGGAAAAGGGGGAACTATGAAATCTCAGGAACTGATTTTAGTAGCTGTGGCCGAAACTTCGGTCATTGTACGGAGCGGACTGGTAGCTGTCCTCAAGCGTCTGCCCGACATGAGCATACAGACTGTGGAAGTTACTTCGAAGGAAGGGCTTCAGCATTGCATGGAAGCGCATGCTCCTAGTATTTTAATTGTGAACCCTCAGTTTGAAGGCTGGTTCGACGTAGATGCTTTCAAGGAGCATTATTCGCATGCGGAAACCAAGATTGTATCGTTGCTTTGCACGTTTGTCGATGCCAACCAGTTGAAAGGCTACGATGAAAGCATTAACCTCTTCGATGATGCGGAATCGCTCGAAAAGAAAATTTCGGAACTGATGAATCTAACCGAGGAGGAGGATACCGATCAGAATGCGCTGAGTCAGCGTGAGAAAGAAATCATCGGCTGCGTGGTGCGAGGAATGACCAATAAGGAGATTGCCGAGAAATTGTTTATTTCGGTACATACTGTCATTACCCATCGGCGGAACATCACCCGCAAGTTGCAGATTCACTCGGCAGCCGGACTGACCATTTATGCCATTGTGAATAAACTGGTGGAGCTGAGTGAGGTAAAAATGAAACTGTGACATTCCTTCTTATCTGGAATGTTTCTAAAATACCTACATATAGGTATTGCAGAAGCGGGCAAAGGCCCGTATCTTTGCAGTGTTAGTCATATGAAATTACGTAAACCACAAAGAAAAAAGTTAGTTATTAGTTGGGTGCCCCCTGCGAAGTGATTCGCGGGGGGTACGCGCTTTATGTAGGCCATTCTGTAAACAAATGCCAGTTTGGGCAATATTTTTAACTGATTTTGTCGATAAGTATAAACTTATGAAATTTTTTTCATTTTTCTTTTTTTGTTAATTCGTTAATATGCCATACCTTTGTTTGCTCAGAAACAAAATAGGTAAAATGATGAAAGTAGGATTATTTATTCCCTGCTATATC
>ERZ780135.376-NODE-376-length-30982-cov-8.626734_pt1 | contig 30982 bp, 24 predicted proteins | sample MGYA00511946_ERZ780135 | MGnify/ENA primary metagenome ERZ780135 (study PRJEB29588, sample SAMEA2151034) | human gut metagenome | biome: human gut; feature: human-associated habitat; material: faeces | place: Denmark | collected 2008/2010 ... | reverse complement strand
GCGGTTCATTTCGTCGTCGCCCATGTCGATGCGCTGCTCCTCTCCCGAGGTGATTTCGTGCAGCCGCTGCGGTTTCGAGCGTACCGATTCGATGCCGTGCGCCACATGCTTGGCTACGGGCACTTCCTTGCGCACCACCTCTTCCACAAACGTGTTCCACTGCCCGCACGACGGACACTTGCCTGCCCATTTGGGCGATTCCTGTCCACAGTTGGTGCAAACATATACGGTTTTTTCTTTCGCCATGATTCGTTGGTTGGGTTAAGTTCTTATCTTTGCAAAGATACGAAAAAACGGGCGGTTTTCCTCGTGTTCGGACGGCTTTCTTTCGGGTTCTGGACGGCTCGTGGCGGAAATCGGAAGCGCGTTTTCCGGAGGACAACGGGACGATTTTTCGGTTTTTGTACAAAAAACAAAATCTTTTGTACAAATTCTGCCAGAATCCTCGTGCGGAAGTCTGTCGATACCGCGGGCTTAAAAAAAGTTAATGCCTTTCTTCTCTCAATGCCCTCCTCCGAAGTTTCGGACGAAACTTCCTTTGATTATATCTTTGTTTATTATATATAATAGGAAAGGGTGGTACCACTGGTGGTATCATTGGTGGGCCGTTTGTAGTGGTAATTGCTTGTGTAGCAGTATAATAAGTGGTACCGTTGGTGGTACCATCGGTGGTCCGCTTGCTATTTTGTCTCCTTTTTCCCTGTCTGCTGCTGGTGTGAACTTGCTTAAATCGCAACTACGTGCAGGGGTGTTTCATTTCTGTTAAATTTTTATGCTTCTGATAAAATGACAAGTTGTCCGTTGGTTCTCCGTGGAAAGTGTAAAGAGAAAAACTGCTTTCTGTGTGATAGTGTCGGCATAAAAACAGCTGGCCGGGTGGATATGCATATTCTGTGTATTTTTAATAATAATTTTATTAACATAATCGAGTTAATGTGCTAATAATTTTGGCTTTTTCCTCCGAATTTTTAAAGTTTTTTACTATATTTGTCTTTGATTTATTAATAACACAAAAACAATTGAAGAAAACGTATGAAAAGTCAATTGAAGCATTTTCTATTGTTTGCGGTGCTTGTCATAGTAAGTACAGTCACTGCGGTAGCTCAGGCTACACTGAAAGGCAAGATTGTAGATGCGGAAAACAACGAACCTCTTATCGGGGCGACGGTAGTGGTAAAAGGCTCTACAGAAGGAACAGTAACTGACATGGATGGCAGTTTTACTCTGAATGTAAAAAATGGCAAAATTGTTTTGGCTATTAGTTACGTTGGTTATAATGAATTAATCAAGAACGTGAAAATTACAGGAAATAATGTAAATTTAGGTACAATTTCCTTGGCACCTGACGCTATAGGGTTGGGTGAGGTAAGTGTCATTGCTTCGATTATCAAGTCTGATCGTCAGACTCCAATCCCTATTTCTAATGTGAAATTGGCAACTATTGAAGAGAAGGTTGGTAACTTGGAATTTCCGGAGTTGTTGAAATCTACTCCATCTGTATATGTTACTCGTGATAGTGGAGGTTATGGTGATTCTCGAATCAATATGCGTGGTTTCGATTCTTCCAATCTGGGTATTCTGATAAATGGTGTACCTATTAACGGTATGGAAAACGGTAAGGTTTATTGGTCGAACTGGTCTGGCTTGTCTGATGTGAGCCAGTTTATTCAGGTGCAGCGTGGTTTGGGAGCTTCAGCATTAGGTTTGTCTTCTGTGGGAGGAACTATGAATATGGTGACAAAGAGTACCGAAGCACAAAAAGGAGGATCGGCTTATATCGGCATCGGAAATGACGGATTTCGTAAATATTCTGTTTCTGTTTCTACTGGTCTGATGGATAACGGCTGGGCTGTTACATTGATGGGTGCTCTGAATACGGGTGATGGATACGTGAAAGGAACCAATTATGAAGGCTGGACGTATTTCGGTAATATCTCTAAGATCATTAATGAGCATCATAAATTGTCGTTGACGGCTTTTGGTGCTCCGCAATGGCATAATCAGCGTGCAACCAAGCATTATATCGAAGATTATAAGAACAGCCCGGATGGTGGACGTTTTAGTAACTCTTATGGTTATCTGAATGGTGAACTGACTGGTGGCGCTTACGGATATAACTATTATCACAAACCGCAGGTTTCATTGAATCATTATTGGACAATCAATGAGAATTCTTCTTTGACGACTTCTCTGTATGCTTCCATGGCAACCGGTGGTGGACGCCGCGTACGTGGAAATAATAGTAACTGGTTGGCCATCGACAATAATAGTGGACGCCCTTACGAAGATACAAAACTGACTGCAGGAGGATTACTTGATTACGATGCTGTGTTGGCTGCTAATGCTTCCAATCCCAACGGTTCACAAGCAATTTTTACCAATGCTGTGAATGATCATGACTGGTATGGCGTTTTGAGCTCATATAAAAACCGCATCACGGAGAAATTTACGTTTACAGGCGGATTCGACGGACGCTATTATAAAGGCTATCACAAAGAAGTCATTGACAATTTGTTGGGTGGTGCATATTATATGCCGGGTAGTAAGCATCTGGATTATGAATCTCCTAATGTGATCCTGAAAGAGGGTGATATTGTTCAGTACCATAGCGTAGGTGAAATTGTCTGGGCAGGCTTGTTTGCACAGGCAGAGTATAATACGGATAAATGGTCCTCGTTCCTGTCTGCTTCTATTACGAACGAATCTTATCGTTATCATGATAAAGGCGGCAATGTAGATGGAAAAAAGGTTTCCGATTTCTATCATTTCCAGCCGTGGAGTGTTAAGGCAGGATATAATTATAAGTTTAATCGAAACCATAACGTTTTTGTCAATGGAGGATACTTCACCCGTGCTCCATTCTTTAATTCTGTATTCCCGAACAATAACGTTTCTGCCAATGCAGATGCTCCTTACGAGAAAATTGTTACGTTCGAATTAGGATACGGGTTCAACAATGAATATTTCAATGTCGCACTGAACGGATATTATACCAGATGGATGGATAAATCGACTCGTAGAAGAGTTGGACAGGAATATGCCAATATTACAGGTCTGGATGCCATTCACATGGGAGTAGAACTGGAAGCAACTTACAAGCCTGTCAAGACATTCGAATTGAAAGGTATGTTCTCCTTAGGTGACTGGAAATGGGCGGATGATGTGCATTTTACTATTTACGATGAGTCAAGCAAGCCAATCGGTACATACGATGCTTATGTAAAGGATGTACATGTGGGCAACTCAGCACAGCTTACTGCTGCACTGTCTGCTTCGTGGGAGGTGTTTAAAGGATTGAAACTGAATGCTGACTATAATTTTGCAGGTAAGAACTATGCTGATTTCGATCCGTCAAACCGTACCAGTAAATCGGATGCCGGCATTGATTCTTGGAAAATGCCTAATTTTTATACCATTGACTTAGGACTTAGCTATCGCTTTGATTTGTGCAAGGGCTTGAAGGCTGTGATTTATAGCAATGTCTACAATTTGACAAATACTTGTTATGTAGCTGATGCTACAGATGGTGCAACTCATAACTGGGATTCAGCTTTGGTATTTTATGGCTTCGGCAGAACTTGGTCTACCGGATTTAAGGTAATGTTCTGATGGTTAACTTAAAACATGATTTAGGTATGAAATTGAAATATAATTTAATAGCATTGTCTTTCTTTGGTGGCTTACTGGTTGCATGTAATCCGATGGAAGATATTTACAATGAAATTGATTCGGAAGGTATTACCATCACGAAAACTGAAGAAGAATATGTCTTGGTAAAGGCTGATTATGAATCTATAGCCAAAGCGGCAGAAGCTGACGCACAGACTGATGAAGAAAAGTCATTGGCGAAACGAGTAGCTTCAGATTTGGCTCTGAATTCTTTTGCTTCGGCAGATAAGTATGTTCCTGCTATATTGGCTAATCTGTATGGATCTTGGGGAAAAGGTTCTACTGTAGGGGTTACATATAATTATCAGGAAGATGTTTCAGAAACATTGAAAAAATATTCTGTTGTGTCTGCCTATACCTTAAATGGAGATGATTACAAAACTATATGGGAGAATAATTTTTTATCTCCTTCTCATGCTCCCAATGTAGAAATTCCTAAGATATTAGCTGCCCGTATGGAAGGTGCCAAGGAGGGTGATTTTTGTCTGGCGGATTATATGTATGATTTGAATGATCCGGTGGAAGGAATTGATTATTTAAATGAGAATTTCAATTCGTGCACTGCTAAGCAGCCTATTGAAATTGCAGAATGGACACAGGTCTGTGTAAAAGGAACAGAAAAATGGTCGGCAAATGTATATAAGGGCGATGGATCGGCTGAACTGTCTGCTTACAAGGCTGCTGGAGAAGTGGAAAATTACTTGATAACGAAACCGGTAAAAATAGAATCGGCAGATGCTTTATTGACTTTTGATATAGTATTCGGTCATTATAACGGAGATGCTTTCAGCGTATTGATTTCTGATAAATATAATGCGGGAGGAGCATTTGATGTATCTGCATGGACTGATATTACTGATTATTTTGCTTATCCTACTCCAATGGAAAGCGGATATACTGATAAAACAAATGTTGGAACCTATTCACTGAAGTCCTATAATGGGAAAAATATTTATATTGCCTTCGGGTATCGGGGAGCAAAGGATGGAGTTACGACGACCATTCAGTTGGATAATGTAAAAGTTACGACCTCACAACCTTCACAATCGAAGCCTTATAATACATTGTTCCAGTTCACAAGCGGTAAGTGGGGAGCTTATATCGGTAACGATGTTGTAGTGGTAACTCCTGCCGATTATGATGCAATGGGTGATCCGGGAAAGAATGATAATTTCTCTTCTTCTATCAAGGCAACCGACTATTTACCTGTATTTCTGGCTCAGAAATTACCTTATGCGAAGGAGGGAGATACACAAGTTGTGTTATATAAATATTATGATGGCAAAACAACTGTTGCTATGGCAGATGAATATCTGTTGGATACTACTTGGAAACTGAACAATAATATTGTCCGTCATGAAAAAGAAACGTTTTTGCATAATGGTGAAAAATGGTTGTTCGATCCTACTATTACTGTTTCGATGACTGTTGACGATTATCAGTATCTTGTAAAGTGGGTTGCAGAAAACAAACCCGCTTATTTGGATAAAGATTATCCAGATACAGGAGAGTGGTGGTTTGGCGCATCTTCTCATTATAAGAATTTTAATATACAGATGTATAAACGTACCGGAAATGATCCAGAAGGATTGGTGGACAAAGAAGATGAACAGAAAGCAGAAGCGTATCTGATGAAACAGATTCAGGTTGCGTGTGGATTGGTTCTTTCTCATAATTATCCGGATGCTCCTACGCAGATGAACGGAGTGGATTTGTATTATAAAATGCAAGCAGTGGTTTACGATGGAACCAGTTATTCGTATGAATTCCGTTATAAGAGTCTGGGTGGAGGACAGTTTGAGATAGCAGGAGATCCTGTAAAACTCTGATAGTGATAGATTTGTTTTTAATAATAGAGGGGGATTGGATGTGATTGTTCACGTTCAGTCCCTCTGTTATCTGTAGAAGTAATGTTTGATATGAAGAAATATTTGTTTACGTTTTTCTGGGTGTGTCTGGTTATTACTGGTTACGCTCAAGAGCAGAATGGTAATATTTACGGAGTTGCCTTTTATAACCTTGAAAATTTGTTCGATACAATACACGATGAGGGTAAGAAAGATTATGAGTATTTACCCGAAGGAAGAAACAAATGGGATAATACAAAATATCAGTCGAAACTGAAAAATATGTCGACAGTACTTGGTTTACTGGCTACTGACAAGACTTCTGAAGGGGCCGCTGTAATAGGTATGGCAGAAGTCGAAAACCGCCATGTATTGGAAGATTTGCTAAAGCAGCCTGCACTGGCCAATCGGGGGTATGAGATTATTCATTATGAAGGGCCTGATGAACGTGGGGTAGATTGTGCTTTCTTTTATAATCCAAAGCTGTACACGGTGACAGCTACCAAACTGGTTCCTTATGTATTGGCCCAGCCTACAGATCGTCCTACACGAGGTTTTCTAATAGCAGATGGTAGATTGGCTGGCGAACGTGTAGCTTTTATTGTAAACCATTGGCCGTCACGTGGAGCAGCATCCTCTGCTCGCGAACGTGCTGGCATGCAAGTACGTGCGCTGAAGGATTCATTGCAGCGTCTGGACTCGAAAATCAAAATTGTAATCATGGGCGATATGAACGATGATCCTATGGATAAGAGTATGGCAGAGGCCTTGGGGGCAAAACGTAACATGAAGAATGTAAAGAAAGGTGATTTGTATAATCCTTGGTGGAATACATTAGCTGAAGGTGAAGGAACATTAAAATATAGAGGCAAATGGAATTTGTTCGACCAGATTGTTTTTACAGGTAATTTTTTGAATAAGCGACATAAAAAGTTGAGTTATTTGAATCATGAAATCTTTAGACGCGATTTTCTTATACAAGCGGATGGTAAATATAAAGGTTACCCTTTAAGAACACAGGCAGGAGGCAGATGGATGAACGGATATAGCGATCATTTGCCGACGGTAGTGTTTTTTATTAAAAAAAGATGAGAATACTGATTGGGACTGACCGTAAAATTATGGATTTTTGTCAGGAAAGATTGTCTGATAGGACAAAGAAAGTCTATCATACGTCGTTTATGGATTGCCGGGTTATGAGATTTTGAGAAAGTGATATAAATCATAATTTGGTTGGTGATATTTCATATTGATTAATTTTAATCTGACCTGATAATTTATAACGTTATACTCTGCTTTTTAGAAATAGTGTTATTTATTTATATGGTTTGACGCTGTTTTTTCCCTTTATGGATGTCATACTATATAATATTATTTATTGATAAAATAAATGTCGTTAACATAACGACGTTAATGTGGTAATATTTTTTGAATTAAGAACCTGATTTTTAATTATTTTTATTATATTTGTTTCCCCTTTAGGGGTAAGCAAGCAGTTGATTGGTGTAAAAGGATATGCTGGATTAATTTTGTTTGCTGTATACTTTTTAGATGTTAGAATAATAATTTGACTAGTGAAAATGCATATTAACTTTTAATGAAAAACAAAATGGCAAAATTAAAGTCTTTAAGTTTTTGGTATGGGCTGCTGCTCATGGTGCTAACTGTCTCGTTTACTGCCTGTGTGGACGATAATGACGATACAGAAGCTCCTTATCTGGAAGTTGATCCTACTACATTGACATTTGAGAATGGCGGTACTCAATCGTTTGATATTTCTACAAACCGTCCATGGAATGCTACTGTGGAAGATAACGCTAATTGGGTTACTCTTTCAAAGACTTCTGGTGAGGGATCTGCTACCGTTCAGATAAGTGTACCTGAAGGAACAAACGGTGAGGCTAAGATCAATATCACTATCGGTAACCAGTCTGGTCCGCTGAAGACTGCTACTGTAACAGTGAAGAGTGGTGTGGTGGTTGAATCGAAAGTACTTTACAGCGAAACTGTTGGTAATAAGTCTGTTTCTTCTCCATGGCCTTTGGCTGGTGAATACGATGGATGGAATAAGACTGGTGATGCGGCTGCAAATGTAACTTATGCAGGCAATAATGCATCTGTACGTTCATCAGGTTTAGCCAATACAGATGCTTACGAAGGTGCTTCCGGTCCGAACGTGGTATTCTTTGGTGGTGCCCCTGCTACTTTCGATATCCAGAAAATCGCTTTGGCTGAAGGACAGACCAATTTGAAGTTGACTTTCGGTGGAAGCCGCTCAAGCAAGGGAGATGATGGTCAGTATGACAATACATTCGATACAAGCAAGTTCAAAGTTGAAGTGAGTGCCAATGGTACTGCATGGACTGAAATTGCTTACGAAAAGAACAACGGAGATACTGAAACTCCGTACTGGATTTTTGCTACTGCCAACTTTACACTGAAGAAGGCTGCTTCTGAACTGTATATCCGCTTTACAGCAAACGAATCTTCTGTATATCGTCTGGATGATATCACACTGGCTACAGGAAACGGTGGTCAGGAAGTCGACCTTGAAGGTGGTTCTGTGGTTGAACCGGGTGAGGCTACTGCCATTACAATTCCTGAATTGATAGCCTTGATGCCTGAACCGATGAGTACAGGTGCAGTGATTGATGCCAATGCAGACCGTTTCTTCGAAGCTGTAGTACAGGCTGACGTGGAAAGTGGAAACTATACAACCAACAACTTGCAGGTTGCAGTAGAGGGTGCTACAAGCGAAAAGAACGGTGTGACTCTTTATGGCAGTCAGGTTGATCCTAAGACTTTAGGGTTGAAGATGGGTGATAAAGTGAAAGTTACTTTAATGAAAGGTGCTGCTAAGGTTCAGAATTATAGCGGACTGTATGAAGTTACCGGTTCTAAGGATGAAACTTGGTGTAAAGTAGAGAAGATTGGAACGGCAAACGTTACTCCGATTGTCATTACTGCCGATAAACTGGCTGCTTATCAGGCCATGACTGTTACTATTAAGAATGTTTCTTCAGACGGTTCAGGAACTTGGTGTACTGCCGACAAGTATGATACTCATACGTTTACTGCTGATGGAACCAACATAACAGTGTATTGTCAGGCTGGCTCTGTATTTGCAGGTCAGACTTATACAAAAGCAACGGGCGATTTGACTGGTGTGGCTACTATGTACAGAAGTGCTGCACAGATTGCTCCACGTAACTTGAATGATGTAAAGGCGTTCTCTTCTTCAGAACCTGTCATTACAGGCGTTAATCCTGAAAAAGTTAGTTTTGCTGCAGAAGGCGGTACTAAAGATATTACTGTAACCGTAGCCAATGGCGAAGGTAAGACTTTGAGCACTTCTGGTTTGTCTGGTATCTTGTCGGCTACCGTAAGTGGTAATGTCGTAACAGTGAAAGCACAGGCTAATGCATCGGCTGAATCTGTATCTCAGACTTTGAAGATTACATTGGACGGAACTTCTTCTTCTGTGGAAGTACCGGTAACGGTCAGTGGCAAATCTTCTGGCGAACAGCAGACTATTACAGTTGACTTTACACCGGAATCTGCTTATCCAGCTGGTTTCCCTGCATCATCAGCTGAAAAGAAAACAGCAAGAGAAACCTTCTCGTTCGGAGGAACAGAACTCACATTGATGGCTTCTAACGACGGTGGATATTACCGTGCAGCTTCGGGTGATTTGTTCTACTTGCTGATTGGTAAAACGAATGCATACATAGAGCTGCCTGCTGTAAGTGGTAAGAAGCTTGTAAAAGTGGTAGCTGTAAGTCGTGACGGAGCTTCTGCAAACGTAACAGTTGGAATTGCAGATACAAACAATGGTACAGTTGCCGGTGGTGAAGCTGTGAAATGGGATAATAAGACAGACTTTACTTATACCTATTCATTGACGGGTACTTCTGTAAATACTGCCTACAGAGTACTTGTAACAAATAAGTACAATGCTCAGTTTACCAAGCTGGAACTGGTTTACGAATAATCTGAATTTGAATATTCCAGAATAAAAACGAATCTGGTTGCATCAATTAACGATGCAACCGGATTCGTTTCCTCTCGTGAAGAGTCGATTTTTTATGTAACCCCCTAAATATTTTTGGAGTGAACAAAAACAAGCAAACAACTATGTTCCGTTATTTTTTAATAGCATTTCTCTCGCTTACATTGTGGGCGTGCGGAAGTGATGAGGGTGCAGAGATTGCTCCTTCCGGAACGGCTTATTGGAACAATTCTTCATCTGTAGCTGCTCAGAAAGGTAATGCTGCTATCCGGATGGAAGGTACAGCAGGAACTCAGTGGCAGGCTGAAATTACGGAAGGATCAGAATGGTGTTCTTTTTCTCTTTCATCAAAGATTGCTACCAAGGACGGTACATTGGTGGAGGGTATGAATGTATTATATGTCTATTATTCGGACAATATCAATGATGCACAGCGTCAGGCTACTGTCACAGTCAGTTTTGCTGGAGGAAAGCAGACAGTTCTTACGCTTTCACAAAAAGGACAGGTAAATAGTCCTGAATTTTCTACATCGTGGGCAGAGATTCCCGCATATAAAGAAGGTACTAATTTCCAGTATGTAACCCATTATGTTAATTTGAACGGAAAAGAAGTTCGTAATTATTCTATGTGCTATGATAAATCACACAAAGGTGCACTTTGGGTTGCCTATCCGCTTCATAGCTGCTATATTGGTGGCTTAGATAGAACCGATGAGTGGATATACGATCCGGATATTGCAGAAGAATATCAGATATTTGTAGCTAGGGCATATAAGGAATATCCTGCTTACGATCGCGGACATCAGATTCCGTCGGCCGACCGGACAATGACTCGTGAGATGAATGCGCAGACCTTCTATTTTTCAAATCAGACTCCTCAGACAGGAAAGGGGTTAAATCAGTCTATCTGGATGAATCTGGAGGATAAATTACGTAAAAGCTATATGTGCTCTGATACACTTTACGTGGTGACTGGAGCTTATTATGGGAATGCTTCCAAACAGGCTACCGATAATAATGGAGTAAAGGTAGATGTGCCGACTCATTATTTCAAGGTTCTTTTACGAACCAAATCGGGAGTTTCTGGCAAATGGGTGAATCAGTGTGATGCTTCTCAGTTGCAGACTATCGGCTTTTGGCTGGAGAATAAAGCTTATTCAGAATCACAGCCATCGAAAGCTATATGTAAAAAAGTTTCCGAAATAGAACAACTTACCGGATTTACTTTCTTCCCGGGTATACCGCAGGAAGTGAAAAACGATTTCAATGCCATTGAATGGAATCTTAACTAATTTCTATAAGTATGAAACGAATATTAATGCTTGGGGTATTGCTCGTTGCATTGTCTGTGTCGGGATACGCACAGAAAAAGCCCTACAAAGTAGTGTTTTACAATCTTGAGAACTTTTTCGATACACAAAATGATCCGGATGTTCTCGATGATGAGTTTACTCCTGACGGACCTAAGAAGTGGACTCAGGATAAGTATGATAAAAAGTTGCATAATATAGAAAAAGTCTTTTTTGACATAGCAGCTATCAACAAGGATTATCCGGCAGTTATAGGGGTATGTGAGGTAGAAAACCGTAATGTACTGGAGGATATTGTTGCTACTCAAAAGTTGGCACCAGCCAATTATCGGATTGTACATTATGATTCTCCCGAAGCACGTGGCGTAGATGCTGCCTTCATCTATCGTCCGGATGTGTTGAAGCTGGAAGGTTCGAAGGCTATTCGTACGGTAATTCCTTCATTGCCCGACTTCAAGACACGTGACATTGTAACGATGTGGGGAAAGATAGAAGGAGAAGATTTCCTGTTTATGGTGGCACACTGGCCTTCACGACTGGGAGGAAAAGAGGCTTCCGAATTCAAGCGTGTGGCAGTGGGACGGCAGATGCGCCAAATTGCAGATTCTGTCCGTGCCTTGCGTCCTGCTACGAAAGTGGTGATGATGGGTGACTTTAATGATGACCCAATAGACGAAAGCGTTTCCGGAGCCGAAGGTATGGGAGCTAAGATAAAGGTAAAGGAGGTTCAGCCTGCCGACTATTATGCACCGTATGCTGCCTTGCTGAAGGCTGGATATGGAACACTGGCATATGGCGATGCGTGGAATATTTTTGACAATATCGTAGTAAGTGGAAACTTGCTGGATAACGAGAAAGGAAAGTTGCAGATTCAGAAATCGGAAAAATCGAAATTTTACGGTAACATCTTCAGACGTCACTACATGGTACAGAAGGAAGGACAATATAAGGGATATCCGTTGCGTACTTTTGTAGGTAATAACTTTCAGGGAGGTTTCAGTGACCATTTTCCGGTGTATATTTATATAGGTAAGTAATCAAATAATTACAATTTTATGAAATTCAAGACATTATTGTTTTTACTGATGTCGCTGCTTGCCGTTACGGGATTTGCCCAGACGGGAGGAGGCATTAAGGGTACGGTCGTATCGCGTACTACACGTGCAAAAATTGATAACGTAAAGATTACACTTGTTCCAGGCGACCGTACTGCGTCGACTGATGACAAAGGTGAATTCTTCTTCGAGAATGTGGCTCCCGGTGAGTATGAACTGCGTTTTGAAACTGCAGAGTTTGAAGATTTAACTTTACCGGTACGTGTCGGAAAGAACATGCGTGAAATGCGTGTTATCATGGTTCCTACCAATCGTCAGCCTGTGCTGGATGATGCGATATTTGCAGAGTTTGATACGGAAACTATGGAAGATGCACAGTCGTTGCCTACTTCGTTGTCGGCATCAAAGGATGTTTTCAATAATATCGCTTCTTATCAATTCAGTGAAATGCGTTTCAACGTACGTGGATACGACTCTCAGTTCTCGGATGTATACATGAACGGCATTCAGTTGAACGATGCAATGACCGGTTATACTCCGTGGTCGCTCTGGAGTGGATTGAATGATGCAACACGCAATCAGGAAGTAACTACCGGACTGGAAATGGGAGAGATGGGAATTGGTGGTATTGGTGGAGTAACTAATATCAACACTCGTCCTTCACAAATGCGTAAGGGATTGAGAGCCAGCTTGGTTAGCACAAACTCAATGTACCGCTTCCGTGGTATGCTTACTTATTCTTCTGGTGTGCAGGATAATGGATGGTCGTATGCATTTTCCGTATCTACCCGTCAGGGAAACAATGCATATGTAAATGGTGTATATTACAATGCTTATGGTTATTTTGCTGCCGTAGAAAAGCAGTTTAATCCGCAGCACCGCTTGTCTCTGACAGTCTTGGGTGCTCCTACAGAACGTGGTGCACAGCAGGCTTCTACACAGGAGGCATACGACTTGGTGGGAAACAATTACTATAATCCAAACTGGGGCTGGCAGAACGGCAAACGCCGTAATGCACGTGTGCGTGATTACCACGAACCTCTGGCTATGCTTAACTATACATTCGACATTACAGACCGTACTCAGCTGAACGTGGCAACATCACTTCGCTTTGGTCAGAATGGCTATTCTGCATTGACATGGTATGGTGGACCGGATCCTCGTCCTGACTATTACCGCTATTTGCCAAGCTACTATCCTAATACTTCTACTGGAGCTTGGTTGCAGGAAGCATGGATGGCAAATACAGACAATATCCGTTACATTAACTGGGACAACTTGTACATGATAAACCGTAACCAGCCGGTCAATGAAGCATACGGAGACGGTCATCGTTCTATCAACATGATAGAAGAGCGTCATACAGACCAGCTCGACTGGAACTTCTATACTCAGTTCTCTCATCTTTTCAAGAACAGTTCGAAACTGAATGGAGGTATCAATGTACGCCGTAACCGTACAGAATATTACAGCGAGGTTAAAGACTTGCTGGGTGGTGATTACTGGGTTGATATCGACAAGTTTGCTGAACGCGATCTGGGTATCGATATCATTTCATACCAGAACAACATGGATTATTATGAGCAGTACGGAAGAGCTCCTATCGCACGTGTGGGCGATAAATATAGCTACGATTATTATGCAAATGTGTTCAATGGTCGTGGATGGTTGCAATATGATTTCTCTCTGAATAACCTGCAGATAGGACTGGGTGCCGAACTGGGATATGCTGCTCTATGGCGTCACGGTATCTGGCGTAAGGGATTGTTCTATGAGAATTCCAAGGGAGATTCTGATTTGCTGGATTACCTGACTTACAAGGTTAAGGCTAATTTCCGTTATGTACTTTCTTCTGCTCATAATTTTGAAGCTAACATTGTGTACATGCAAGACGCACCTTCGTTCCAGTCGGCTTTTGTTTCTCCTCGTACACGTAATGATGTTACCCCCGGAGTAAAAGCAGAGAAAATCTTTGGAGTGGATGCTTCTTATAATTTCCGCATGGGAGATTTCAAGGCACGTGTTTCTGGTTACTATACAACTTTTACAGACCAGACGAAGGTGATTTCTTACTATGATGACGTAGAAGCTACTTATTCCAATTTTGCTATGAGCGGCATCAACAAACAGCATTTCGGACTGGAAGTGGCTGCTTCTATACCATTGTATGAAGGTTTGTCACTGAAAGGAGCTTTGAGCTGGGGACAGTATATTTATTCGAATAATCCGAATTATGTACAGATTCAGGATAATAGTGCGGCAATCATCAACCAGGGAAAGGTTTACTGGAAAAACAAGCGAGTAGAAAGTACTCCGCAGACAGCTGCCAATATCGGTTTGTCTTATCGTAGTCGCAATAATATATTTGCGTCACTCGACCTGAATTATTATAACAACATGTATCTGTCGATGAGCCCGCTGTATCGTACTGATGCTGTACTGACTAAGCCGATGCTTGAAAATCCTGCAATGCTGGAAGATATTCGTGGTCAGGAGAAATTTGATGCGGCTTATGTACTGAATGCAAGTGTTGGCAAGAACTGGTACATCAACCGTTCTTATACGTTGGGATTCAGTCTGAGTGTAGATAATTTGCTGAACAATCAGAATATTAAGACTGGCGGTTATGAACAGATTCGTCTGTTGAAGAACAAGGAGGCAAGTACGCTTACTTACCAGCCTTTCGATTCTAAATACTTCTATATGTTTGGTACCAATTATTACTTGAATTTATATTTCCGTTTCTAACCCTGAAAAAGAACTATTGTTATGATAAATAAATTGATAATAGGTAGTTTGATGGTGGCACTTTCCATGGGTGTTACTAGTTGCTACAGTGATTTTGACGAACCGGCTCCTGCTAAGGTCTGGACGGCTGCCGATTTTGAGTCGGAAGGCTGTCAGCTTATTTCTATCAAAGAATTGAAAGACATGTGTGCCAATGTGCCTTTGGCTGGTTACAAGGAAATAACCGAAGACTATGTGATTAAAGGAAAGGTGATTTCGAGTGATCAGGCGGGCAACGTGTATAAGTCTGTTTATATTTATGATGGTACGGCTGGTATCGAATTGAAACTGATGGTGAGCAACTATGTGTACTATCAGGTAGGACAGACATTGTATGTGAAGCTGAAAGGGCTTGCCATTGGTAACTATCGCTATATGTTAAGTGTAGGCGGTATTCCTACTGCAGAAGATATTTCCAAAAACTATGCTAACCGTAACCTTGATACTCAGATGGAGCGCAATGCACATATCTTTGCCGGTGAGCTGGGTAAACTGGAAGCATCGGATACGCTGGTGGTTACCCCGCAGAATTACAAGACTGTGCTGAGTGATGCTCACCTTGGACGCCTGATTCGTTTTGAGGGCTTGACTTACAAGGCTGGAACGTTTGATGGCGATACCTATCCACAATATCTGGAAACTGTATACCTGAACAATTCTACAGAAGCTACTTATACGAATAAATATTATGATAAAGAGGGATTGACTCCTACTTTTGCCTACAACTATAATAATCAGCGTTATTATGGTTCTTCACTCTTTACGTATAATGCTTCGGATGAGAAAGATAAGATAGGTAATCTGATTCTCCGTGTGAGCGGTTATGCTAATTTTGCTTTGAATCCATTGCCGGAAAATGGCGACAAGGGTTCTATTACCGCTATCTATACTAAGTATTCTTCTAAGTCGGGAGGGTATATCAAGTATCAGCTTTTGGTTAATAAGGGAAGCGATGTAGATTTTTAAAATTCAAACTTTTAAATAACCGGATAAGGATATTTAAAAGGAAGTGAATTTAATAATTAAGGAGTGTATTCCCTATAGTTACTCCGAAAAGTTACGGAATATAGTAACTGCAAAATAAAAGAGAGTCGTATCAAACTCAGTTTCGTGAGGAATGATACGACTCTTTCTATTTTTGCACGTGTAAACTCTTTACTTGCACGCTTCTGCTATGCGCTTTACGATGCCCGGCCCTTCGTAGATGAAAGCCGAATACACCTGCACCAGATGAGCACCGGCATTGAGCATGCTGTGGGCTTCCAGCGGGGTCATGACACCTCCGGCTCCGACGATGAGCATCTCCTTGGGAGCATGGGCGGCAAGGTGTTTCACTACCTCAATCGACTTGTGGATGACCGGCAGTCCGCTGATACCTCCGGCACCTACCTCGGTGATTTCCGACTGGCTGGAATGGATGAACAGCGAACGGTCTTGTGTGGGACCTGTAGCAATGAAGCCACCGACGTGGTGCTGACGGGCAAAGCCGATGATGTCGTCCAGCTTTTCGAGGGGTACATCTGCCGGAAGTTTCAGCAGTATGGGCTTGCGTACATGCTGCTTGTCGTCTGTCAGGGCGGTGAGCGCTGCACCCAGTATCTCGGGAGCTATGCTTCCCCAGTTGAGGGTATAGTAATCGGCATACGCGCTGAACGTATCATACAGGTCGCACAGCTCTGCCACAGCCAGTGCTTCGTCCGAAGGATGGTTGGTATTGATGTTCACTCCTAAGATGTATTTCCCGTTCCGTTTCCGTTTCAGGTTCTGCAAGACGACTGCCTTTCCGGGATTGTTGAATCCGGTACGTGAAACCAAGGCATGATCCTGAGGCAGACGGAAGATGCGGGGGGAGGGGTTTCCGGCAACTTTCTCGGGAGTAACCGTTCCCACTTCGAGGAAGCCGAAGCCCAAATCACTCAATTCGTCGAAACAGCTTGCTTCCTTGTCGAAACCCGCAGAGAGTCCCACACGATTGCCGAACGTCAGGTTCTGCCACTGGAAAGGCGTTGCCTTCGGACGGTAAACCGACCGGATGAAGCTCTTTACCGGAGGAAGATGACGATAGACATGCAACAGGGTGATAATTTCGTTGTGAATCTTTTCTGCGTCGATGCGGAATAACCAGGGACGAATGATTGATTTATACATAGTCGTGAAAAATTAAATTAGTTTTCGTACGGCAAAGGTACGACTTCTGTACGAGATATTGTCATAAAAAAAAGTTATCCCCTATTACTCTGGCGGGTGCGGAGGAACGGACAAAAAAATCTCTCTATTGGTTACGGATTGAATGAAGGTAACCATAGAGAGATAAGGGATATAGAAAGAGGTTGGTTATTTAAGATGTTCGCGAATCTTTGCCAAGTAAGCGCGCATTCTGGTAGCATCTTTCTTGTTGATGATATCCAGCAGCTCGTTCAGCTCGGTACGGATACCTTCTACGTGTGCCGGAGTACGCGGGTTGAACAGGATTTCCTGCAACAGGAAGTCGTCTTCGCTCATCACTCCCTTGGCGATAGCCATGTGGCGCTTGAAGGTAGTACCCGGCGCATCCTGATGCTTCATCACCGCAGCAAAGGCAAAGGTGGAAACAAACGGGATAGACAGGGAGTAAGCCATGGTTTCATCGTGCTCCTCGAATGTATATTCAAAAATGTTCAGTCCCAGTCGCTGATACAGATCCTTGAAGAAAATCTTGCCCAGATGGTCGCCTTCCTTGATGATGATGGCATTTTCCGTACTCAATTGGTCGAGGTTGGCAAAGGTTGGACCAAACATGGGGTGAGTAGATACATAGCGGAAACCACTTTGCTCGTAAAACTCCTTCAGTCCGGTCTTGACAGAAGCAATATCGCTGATGATACAGTCTTTTGGGATGAGAGGAAGTACCTGATTGAAGGCTTCGAGGGTATATTTTACAGTTGCTGCATTGATAACCAGTTCGGGCTTGAAGGCTTCTATTTCGCTGAGTTCGGTGAACCGGAGGCAGTTGTACATAAAGCGCAGACGTTTGGGATCGACATCGTATACCGCAACCTCGTGTTCGAAGCTCAATACGTCGGTAAAGAACGAGCCCATTTTTCCGGCTCCCATAATTAATATTCTCATAGTTTGTAGAATGAAAGATAGTGTATAAAGAAGAATCAGAAACTCATTACTGTCGTTGGAGAAAGTGTTGGGTTTCTGATTCTTCTCTGTTAGTTCTTAATTATTTGTTGATAATTTCCAGTTGCTGGCGTACGCTCTCTTCGTGGATAGCTTCGAACACCTGTTTGATGAAGTCGGCATCCATGCCGCAGAGAGAACCCTGTGCACCACGCTTGTCGAGAATCTCGTTGTAACGTCCGGTCTGAAGAACCGTCATGTTATGTTCTTTCTTGAACGTACCGATCTCGCGGCAGATACGCATACGTTTGGCAAGAATTTCCATCAGCTCGTTGTCGCATGTATCGATCTGTTGACGAAGCTCGTGCAGGCTTTCAGTCGACTGGTGTTCCTTACGGATGACCAGCAGGTTGAGGATGTAATCGAGTACATCGGGAGTAACCTGCTGTGCTGCATCACTCCATGCACAGTCCGGATTGCAGTGAGATTCCACAATCAGTCCGTCCATGCCCAAGTCCATCGCCTGCTGGCAAAGCGGTGCAATCAGTTCACGCTTACCGCCGATATGGCTCGGGTCGCACAAGATAGGCAGGTTCGGAATACGACGGCGCAGTTCGATAGGAATATGCCACTGCGGCAGGTTACGGTAAATCTTCTTGTCGTACGAAGAGAATCCGCGGTGAATGGCTCCCAGACGTTTCAGTCCTGCATTGTTGATACGTTCCAGCGCACCGATCCACAATTCCAGGTCGGGGTTGACCGGGTTCTTTACGTATACCGGAACATCTACACCTTTCAGCGCGTCGGCAATTTCCTGAACGGCAAACGGGTTGGCAGTGGTACGGGCACCTATCCACAGAATATCGATACCTGCTTTCAGACATTCGTATACATGCTTGGCTGTAGCCACTTCGGTAGCGACATACATACCCGTTTCCTGTTTCACGCGTTTCAGCCATGCCAGTCCGTCTACGCCGATACCTTCGAAACCTCCCGGTTTGGTACGTGGTTTCCATATTCCGGCACGGAAAATCTTGATACCCTTGTTGGCAAGTTGGGTAGCAGTTGTCATTACCTGTTCCTCTGTTTCAGCACTACAGGGACCTGCTATGATAAGAGGGCGTTCCTTTGAAACACCTTCCAGTTCGATAGGTTGTAAATTCAGTTCCATATAATATCTTTATTTTAGTTTATTATTCTTTAGAATATTGCTTTGATACGTTTCAGGGCTTCTGCCAGCTTCTCTTCCTTGGCGCAGAGCGAGATGCGGATGTACCGCTTTCCGTTGCTGCCGAAGATGAATCCCGGCGTGATGAATACCCGTGCCTCGTGCAGCACCTTTTCGGTAAGGTCTTCTACATCGGCATACGAGTCGGGGATTTTTCCCCACAAGAACATACCCACCTGATCGGGATCGAATGTACATCCCAAGGTCGTCATGATTTCTTCAGCCAGTTTACGGCGGCGGCTATATACATTGAAGTTTGCTTCTTCGTGCCATTTCGCACTGTTACGATAAGCCTGAGCGGCAGCCAACTGCATGGGGCGGAACGTTCCTGAGTCGATATTGCTCTTTATCTTCAGAATCCACTGTACGAATGTAGCATTGGTGGCAAGCATACCTACACGCCAGCCCGGCATGTTGTGGCTCTTGCTCATGGAGTTGAACTCGATGCAGCATTCTTTGGCTCCCGGCACGTTGAGGATGCTGATGGGCTTGCGGTTCAGAATGAAGCTGTACGGGTTATCGTTTACGATGACAATGTTATGGCGGCGTGCAAAGTCGACCAGTTTTTCGTACAGTTCCATGGTAGCGTTGGCACCTGTCGGCATGTTGGGATAATTGGTCCACATGATTTTTACACGGCTCAGATCCATCTTTTCCAGTTCATCGAAATCGGGTTGCCAGTGATTGTCCTCACGCAGGTTGTAGTTGACAATCTCGCTTCCTAAAATCTTGTTCAGGGAAGTATACGTAGGGTAGCCCGGATTCGGTACCAGTACCTGATCGCCCGGATTGACCAGTGCCAGTGTGACGTGCAGGATACCTTCCTTCGAACCGATGAGCGGCTGTATTTCCGTAGCCGGATCGAGATCGACGTTGTACCAGCGCTTGTACCAGTCGGCCATAGCCTTGCGCAGTTCCGGAATACCTACCGTAGGCTGGTAACCGTGTGCATCCGGCTTTTTGGCATTTTCGCACAACACCTTGATGGTTTCTTCCGAAGGCGGCATATCGGGGCTTCCGATACCTAAACTGATGACATCTTTTCCTTCGGCGTTCATCTTGGCCACTTCCTTCAGCTTACGGCTGAAATAATATTCGCTTACGCTTGCCAGTCGGTCGGCAGGCTGTATGTTATAGTGTTGATTCTCCTTCTGCATATTCTCCTAATATTTTAAGTGCTTTGGTGAGCGGGGTTACCGCATCGATGGATTGTTTATATCTCAGGTAATCATTGAACATCACATCCACGTAGAACATGTATTCCCATTCGCGTCCGATGATGGGCAATGACTGGATTTTTGTCAGGTTGATGTTGTAAAATGAAAAGATGGAAAGAACTTTCGACAGACTTCCTTCACTGTGCGGAAGGGAGAAAACAATGTTTGCCTTGTTCACCTTGGAGCGGTCTTTCAGGTCGTCGGCGATCCACGGGTCGCATATCACCAGGAAGCGGGTAAAGTTGTGCTTGTTGGTTTCGATGCCTTCCTGAAGAATCTTCATGTCGTACATGCCTGCCGCATATTTGGAACAGATGGCTGCATGTCCCTTCAGTTGCTTTTCGTGGATATCCTTGGCACTGCCGGCCGTATCATCCGTTTCTACCACCTTCAGCTCCGGATGATGCTGGAGAAACTCGCGGCACTGAGCCAGTGCTACCGGATGCGAGTTGACCTCTTTCAGATCCTTCCAGTCCTCGTCGGGCAAGCACATGATGCTGTGGCTGATGCGGAGTTTATGTTCTCCGATGATGGTTGCCCCGCTTTCGCGCAGCAGTTCGTAGTTGTGAAGCAAGCTTCCGGCTATCGTATTTTCTATGGCAACGACTCCGATGACGTTGCTGTCCTTACGCATGTTTTCGAATACTTCTTCGAATGTGTTGCAACAGATCAGTTCTATTTCTTCATTCTTGAAGTACTTGTGGGCTGCAATGTCATGGTATGAACCCGGAACACCTTGTATCGCTATTCTTTTCATTTGCTCTTGTTTTAAAATAAAAAATCCCGCTCTGTAAAAAGCGGGATTTCGTTATATCGTTTTTATTGATTCATTGGTTTGTTACACATGCGAACTCCCGCTTCACTTCATTGCTAAAGTAAAAGTAAAAAAAGTAAAAGAAGAAGTATGTCGCAAATGTTTTCATTCGTTGTTCTGTTATTTTGTTATTATTACGGTTGCAAATGTAATACTTTTCTTGAAAAAACAAACATTCTATGAACTTTTTCTTTAAATATTTTCTTTCCACGACATATTCGATTACATTTGTGTTAGATCAATATATATTTAAAATACTATTACCATGAATTATAATTTTGACGAACCGATAGACCGGAGAGGTACGAATGCGGAAAAAATAGAAGGAATGAAGGATATCTGGGGACGAACCGACCTTATTCCCATGTGGGTGGCCGACATGGATTTTGCCACTCCTCCGTTTGTTCTCGATGCGGTGAAGAGACGTTGTGAACATCCGGTGTTGGGGTATACCTGCAAGTCGGACAGTTATTATCAGGCAATCATCAACTGGGTGGATGCGCGTTACGGCATGAAGGTGGAAAAGGAACAGATTACGTATGTACCGGGCATTGTGCCGGGACTGGGGATGGCAATCAATGCCTTCACTCATCCGGGCGATAAGATCATGATTATGCCTCCGGTGTATCCGCCTTTCTCGTGGCTAGTAACCCGCAACGACCGCCGGCTGGTAGAGTGTCCGATGATTCTGGAGAACGGCAAGTACCGGATGGATCTGGATTTGTTCCGCAGGGAGATTAAGGGCATACGTGTGTTTATCTTGTGCAACCCTCACAATCCGGGTGGAGTGGTCTGGACGCACGAGGAACTGGAAGCCATTGCCAATATCTGTGCAGAGGATAACGTGATTGTCTTTTCGGATGAGATTCATGCCGACCTGACCTTACCTCCTCATCGTCATGTACCGTTTGCCATGATTTCTGAACGGGCAAAGAACAATTCCGTTACGTTTATGGCACCCAGCAAGGCTTTCAATATGCCGGGAGTGGCAGCTTCGCATGCTATTATTTATAATGAGGGGCTCCGCAAGCGGTTTACTACCTATATGGAGAGCTGTGAATTTGGCGGGGGACATGTGTTTGCCTTTCCAGCTGTAGAGGCGGCTTATTCCAACGGGACGGAATGGCTGGAACAGTGTCTGGCTTATATACAGGGAAATATCGACTATCTGGATGAATACCTGAAGAAAAAGATGCCGAAGATCAAGGCTATCCGTCCGATGGCTTCCTATCTGGTATGGCTGGACTGCCGTGAGCTGGGAATGTCGCAGCAGGCACTGGAAGATTTCTTAGTGTCGGGAGCTCATCTTGCCCTGAACAACGGCGAAACGTTCGGCAAAGAAGGAATCGGCTTCATGCGCATGAATGTAGGTTGTACACGTGCTGTGCTGGAACAAGCATTGAAACAGCTGGAAGAAGCCTATCGCCGGTTATAAAAAATAAAAGAGGATATATCGGGTGATATATCCTCTTCTGCAATGTCTTTTGTGAAGTAACGAATTATGCTTCAGCAGGAGCTTCTTCAGCAGCCGGTGCAGCTTCTTCAGCTTCTGCTTTTGCAGCAGCTTCAGCTTCAGCCTTAGCAGCAGCTTCAGCAGCTTTCTTTTCAGCTACTTTCTTAGCGATTTCTTCGTTTACTTTCTTTTCTGCTTCCAGACGTGCTTTTGCTGCAGCCTTCTTAGCTTCTTCTTCTTTAGTCTTCAAAGCAGCCAGACCGTTCTGCTTGTTTTCTTTCCAAGCGTTGAAGCGAGCTTCAGCAGTAGCTTCATCGAATGCGCCTTTTGCAACGCCACCCAGCAAGTGTTTCTTCATGTAAACACCTTCGCTAGACAAGATGTTGCGAACTGTGTCTGTAGGCTGTGCACCTACCATTACCCAGTGTAATGCACGTTCAAAATTCAAATCTACTGTGGCAGGATTGGTATTCGGATTGTAAGTACCAATTTTTTCAGTAAATCTACCATCACGTGGTGCTCTTGCATCTGCAATAACAATTGAATAGAACGCATAGCTCTTGCGTCCGTTTCTCTGCAATCTGATTTTAGTTGCCATTTCTTAAACGTTAATTTTTTAATGTTAATGATTTGAATTATGCTAATATCCCGTATTAGCGGGTGCAAAGGTACGATTTTTATTTGTATTACAAAAGGTTAAGTCGTTATTATTTGTTATTTATTTCACGAAGCCATTTTTCCAGTTCGCCGGTCCACTGGCGTTTGTAGGTAAACGAGTCGCGGAATCCCCATCCGTGGCCACCGATAGGATAGGTGTGCAGGCAGGCGGGAACTTTGTTCTTGACCAGTGCCAGATAGTAGTTTACGCTGTTGGCTACGGGTACGGCACCGTCGTCGCTGCTGTGCATGATAAAGGCAGGAGGGGTTTGCGGAGTGACCTGCAGTTCGTTGGAATATTTCTGTTCGAGTGCCTTCGAAGGATTTTTGCCCAATAAGTTATCGTGAGAGCCCATGTGGGTGTATGTCGGGTCCATGGTAACGACAGGGTAGAACAGTATCTGGAAGTCGGGACGCGTAGCTGCATCGGTAAAATGAGTGGCTACCGTGCTGGCAAGATGTCCTCCTGCCGAAGCTCCCATGATGCCTAATTGTCGGATATTCCATTCATCGGCATGCTGACGCATGATACGCAGGGCCTGTTGGGCATCGCTCAGAGGCACTTCATTGTTTCCATTGGGCATGCGGTACGTCAGCACGGCATACGTGATACCCTGACTGTTGAACCAGTTGGCCATATCGTGTCCTTCGTGCTGCATGGCAAGGTGTGTATATCCTCCTCCCGGGCAAGCTACGATAGCCATTCCGTTGCCTTCTTTCGCCAGATAGACCGTCAGCGTAGGTTCTGCTACATAGAGCGGACCGTTTTCCACCTGCTGGGTCATGTGGTTACTGTTGGGAGTCCCGTTAGGCCATAATTTGATTTCTACTGGATTTTGAGCGGAGAGTATGGTCGAAAGAAAGACCAGACTCATGAGAAATAGTTTTTTCATACGTGTATTGATTTTGTTGTTCTGTTTTATTTTTTCTTTGTCATCCGTTTGTATTCATACTATATCGTACGATGAAGGACATGCTGCGTTTGGTGGCCCATATCTTTGGGGCTGTTTATTCATACTGTATCGTACGATGAAGCTGGTGTGTTTCGTTAGGTTTTGGAATGTTTGATGAAAGTCGGTTGTTCAGTATGAAATGTTTTTCGATTGACGGGTTCAAAGATAACACAATTCTTTTAAGATAACAAAATACCCACAGACTTCCTTAGGTACAGGAGGGCTGTGGGTGAATGGAATCTGTCAGTTTAGATTCAGTATTTTCAGATTCAAGCTTTCTTGATATGCATGCTGGCTTTCACCAGATATACGATCAGCAAGATATATGCTACCAGCGAAACAACCTGACTCAGCGGATTTTCGAGCCATGCTTCGTTTACGAGATTGATACCGCCGAAACGCATGGCTGCGCTGACCACTCCCATCAGGGCACCACCGGCGATGAAACCGGAAGCAAGCAGGGTACCCTTTTCTCCGCGTGCCGTATTGACCGCTTCGTCTTTGCTGCGGGTAGTGACATACCAGTTGATGGCTCCACCTACGATGAGCGGCAGGTTCAGTTCCAGCGGAATAAACATACCCAATGCGAAGGCCAGTGCCGGAACCTTGAAATATGTCAGTATCAGTGCCAGTGCAGCTCCTATGCCATACAGCAGCCACGGAGCAGCCACACCGTTCATCAGCGGGTCGATAACGGCAGCCATGGCGTTTGCCTGAGGAGCAGCCAGAGCGCCCGATGAGAATCCGTAAGTCTTGTTCAGAATCATGATGACACCTCCTACGGTAGCGGCAGAAACCAGTGTTCCCAAGAATTTCCAAGTCTGCTGCTTGGCAGGCGTGCTACCCAGCCAGTAACCGATTTTCAAGTCGGTGATGAAACCTCCTGCCATAGACAGCGCGGTACAAACCACACCTCCCATGACGAGGGAAGCAACCATACCGGTAGCTCCTTTCAAGCCTACGGCAACCATTACAACAGAGGCTAAAATCAGTGTCATCAGCGTCATGCCCGATACCGGATTGGTTCCTACGATGGCGATGGCGTTGGCAGCTACGGTGGTAAACAGGAAAGAGATACCTGCTACCAGCACGATGGCTACGATGGTGTGCAGCAGATTACCCTGCATCACATCGAAATAGAAGAACAAGGCCACCAGTATAATGGTGATGATGGAACCGATTGCAATAATCTTCATGGACAAGTCTTTCTGCGTACGCACTACATTGGCTTCCACTTTCTTGCCACCCATTTCCTTGGCAGCCAGACTTACGGCACTCTTGATGATGCTCCAGGAACGTACGATACCGATGATACCTGCCATGGCAATACCGCCGATACCGATACTTTTGGCGTACTGAGAGAAGATTGCTTCGGGCGACATGCTGCTCACGGTTTCGGTGATGGCAGGATTCCATGCATTCAGTACCTGATCTCCCCAGATGAGTGAGATGCCCGGCACGATAATCAGCCATACGGCAAGTGAACCGGCACAGATAATGGCAGCATATTTCAGACCTACGATGTAACCCAGTCCTAACACGGCAGCTCCGGTATTGATTTTAACAACGAGCTTGGCTTTTTCGGCAATCATTTCACCCCAGCCGCAGACGCGGGTGGTGAAGTTTTCGTTCCACCATCCGAAGGTAGCCACGATGAAGTCGTACAGACCTCCTATCAGTCCGGCAAAGAGCAACGGTTTCGCCTGACTACCTCCTTTTTCGCCCGAAACGAGCACCTGCGTGCTGGCAGTAGCTTCAGGGAACGGATATTCTCCGTGCTTCTCGCTGACAAAGTATTTGCGGAACGGGATGAGGAACAAGATACCCAGGATACCTCCCAGCAGTGAGCTGACGAACATCTGGAAGAAGTCGACCGTCATTTCGGGATATTTGTCCTGCAAGATATACAAGGCGGGCAGGGTAAAGATGGCTCCGGCTACGATCACACCCGAACACGCTCCAATAGACTGTATGATGACGTTCTCGCCCAAGGCACTTTTACGCTTGGCGGCACTCGATACTCCGACTGCAATGATGGCAATGGGGATGGCAGCTTCGAACACCTGACCGACTTTCAGTCCCAGATAGGCTGAGGCGGCAGAAAAAAGTATCGCCATGGCAATACCCCATAATACCGACCAGAGGTTCACCTCCGGATAATTCTTGTCGGGCGACATCAGTGGGTGATACTGTTCTCCCGGCTTCAGTGGACGGAATGCATTTTCGGGCAATCCCGTTGGTTTTTCGTTTGTTTCTTTCATGGTTTTTCAAGTATTTAGTTTCTTAAATATTTCTTCATGCCGTCGGTAAAGTAAATGTCCAACTTACCGTCCGGACGTTCGTAGATGAAGTAGGCATCGAGTTCCGGATGTGCGTTACAGATAGCTTTGGCAGAATCCAGTCCCAGTACCATAAACGAGGTAGCATACGCATCGGCAGTAGCGCAGTCCTTGGCTACGACGGTAGACGAGAGAATATTGTGCTGTACCGGATAACCTGTACGCGGGTCGATAGTATGCGCATATTTCTTGCCGTCCTTGTAGTAGAAGTTACGGTAATTGCCCGAAGTTGCAAGTCCGACATTGGTGATTTCGAGAACCGTCTGCAATTCCTGATTTACGGAAAGTGAGTCATCTATCGGCTTGTTGATACCGATGTGCCAGCTTTCCATGTTCTGGTTTTCACCTTTCATGACCAGTTCGCCCCCGATGTTGATCATATAGTTCTTGACCCCCTTGCTGTCGAGCAGGCGTGCCACGCAGTCCACTCCGAACCCTTTGGCGATAGCGCTGCAATCCAGCATTACGCGCGGATCCTTCTTTACGATTTTACCGTCTATCAAGTCTACCTTATGAAAGCCAACGAACTGGCGGATGCTGTCTATCGTATTTGGTTGTATGCCCGTGGCATTCTTGAAACCGAATCCCCATGCATTTACCAGCGGAGCCACAGTAATGTCGAAAGCACCGTGTGTGTCGGCAGATACGGTCTTAGCCAGTCGGAATACGTATGCGAACATGCTGTCTGCCTGCATGTTGTCGTTATTATTGATGTGTGTGATAACCGACTGCTTGTTGAATGGAGAAAGCGAGTTGTCCACTTTCTGCAACTCAGCTTCAATGTCCTTTTTCAAATTATCCTTCGACTGGTAGGTGATTTTGTACATCGTACCGAATACCAGTCCCTCATCTGTCTGGTAAGGAGCTTGTTTCCGAAGAATCAGTACCGTTCCGATAATGAGAAAAGCTAAGAACGGAAGTTGCCATTTTGCGTTTTTATTTGTCATAGATACAAGTCTTTATAATTTATTGATTTAGAAAAAGATGTTCGATAAGGATTTTCACGCCGATGCCAATCAGTACCAGACCGCCGAAAAGTTCCATACGCAGGTTGAAACGTTTTCCGAAGAAGATGCCAATCAAATTGCCGGCTAGAGAAAGGACAAACGATGCAAAACCGATAATAAGCAACGGACTGAACAACTGTTCTACATCTTTGAATCCTGTAAAGGCGAAGGAGATTCCTACGGCCAGCGCATCAATACTGGTAGCGACTGCCATGGTGAGAATCACTTTCAGGCTGGTAGGGTCGAAGCTACATTCTTCGCTGTCTTTAAAATGTTCGCGTATCATGCGGATACCGAGAAAAGCCAGTAATGCAAAGGCGATCCAGTGGTCGTATGCTTCGATGAGATGTCTGAAACGGCTTGCCCCGAACCAGCCGATGAGCGGCATCAGTGCTTGGAAGAAGCCGAAGAAAAAAGCCATTTTCAGGAATGTCCGCCATTGGATGCGACGTAAGATGATACCGCTTGTAACCGAGACCGTAAAACAATCTATCGCCAGGCTGACGGCGAGCAGCCATATTTCCAGAGTAGTCATGTATACTTAAAAAGGTAGGTTATAAATTAAATTATACGTCAGGTTGAAGCTGCTTCCTGCATTTTTCCCGAATCCGGGTACATACCACGGCGTAGAGTTCTCGTGTTCGGTGACGCTCAAACGCTTTTTGTAGCGTACGGCCCATCCCATGTGGAAGCGCTTGTATATTCTTACCTTGATGCCTACCACACCTTCCACCCAGTGCGCACTGCTCTTTTCGCCCAAGTCGGCATAAGGTACGGTGATGTGTCCCCCGTAGTTCGGGTCGGTCATATCGGGACCGCTGGCATCGTAGGTAAAACTGCTCATGCCGTATCGCAGGCCCACATACAGATATCCCGGCAGGTAAGGCTTCTGATAAAATACGTTGTAGTCCATACCTACGCGGAAGTAAGGCGCCGATGTCTTAAAGTGCATGTCGTTAGCATCGTTGGTGACATCCGTTTTTCCGTAACCTACTTCGATGACGGGCAGGAAGCGGTTCTTGAGGTTTGTCTGCAAGATGATTTCGCTGCTCAGCGCATCCCCTCCCAGCAGGTATCCTGCTGCGCCGGCAACTTCAACTCCGATGGAAGTTCCCTGATAGAGCGGAGATGCCTCGTATTCCTTTTTCAGAGTTTCCTTGTCCTTCTTCTGCGCTTGAGCCGACAGCGGGAGCAGCAGGCTACTCGTCAGAAGCAATAACAGTGAAATATATTTTGAAGTTCTCTTTTTCATTATTATCTATATTCGGGTTGGTTATAGTCAGTGAGTCAAGGCGGTGGTGGGTACTCGTTACTCCGGTCACTTCGTAAAACATCATCGAGCTGCAGTCCAGATTGAAGAAATACGGAATGTTCCGGTGCGTGATACTGATGGTATCTCTTCCGGCAAACATCCTTTCCAGACTGTGGTAACTGAATACGAACTGGGTACTGGTGTTATAGCTCAGCGGAAGTTCAAAGCTCTTGGCACCCGCTTCACGGTTGACCAGCGTATCCGAGATCAGAGAATCGACGGTACGCGGTCGCAGGCTTCCGTCGGTAAGTGTATCGTATACCACGATATTGGCATGCGTTTGTCCTACAATGGTTATAGTATCCGACGTACTGAACGATCTTCCGTTTTGGTCGACCAGTGAAAAGTACGCATACGACATGGAGTTAGGCGGACAGTTTTCCACCTCACAGGCGGGGAAGAACACGCATAACAATAAAAGTAAGCCAAATATAACCGGTAGTTTTCTCATGGTTACAGTTCTTTTTCTATTTGATATTTGTTGCGTTCAGGAGCATTGCGGGCTATCAGTTCTCCGATAAATCCGGCGAGGAACAGCTGCGTACCGATAATCATCGTCGTCAGTGCCAGATAGAAATACGGGCTGTCGGTAATGAGCCGGTAGGGATTACCCGAATACAAGTCGTATAGCTTGTTGACACCGATAATAGCTACTGCGATAAAACCTAGGATAAACATGATGGAACCCAGAAAACCGAAGATGTGCATCGGCTTGATACCGAAGGTAGACAGGAACCACAGGGTGAGCAAATCCAGATATCCGTTGACGAAGCGGTTCAGACCGAATTTGGTCTTTCCATATTTACGTGCCTGATGATGAACGATCTTTTCACCGATTTTGTTGAAGCCGGCGTTTTTGGCCAGATAAGGAATGTAGCGGTGCATTTCGCCATATACTTCGATGTTCTTCACCACATCCTTGCGATACGCCTTCAATCCGCAGTTAAAGTCGTGCAGGTTGTGAATACCCGAAACGGCACGCGCCGTAGCATTGAACAGCTTGGTCGGAATGGTTTTCGACAGCGGATCGTAGCGTTTCTGCTTCCATCCGGAAACCAGATCGTAATCGTCGACGGTAATCATGCGGTAAAGCTCCGGAATTTCATCGGGGCTGTCCTGCAAATCGGCATCCATGGTGATGACTACATCGCCTTCGGCACGCTCGAAGCCACAGAACAGGGCAGGCGACTTGCCATAGTTACGACGGAACTTTATCCCTTTCACTTCCTTGTTTTGCTGGCTCAGTGCCTCAATCACCTTCCACGAACCGTCGGTACTGCCGTCGTTCACGAAAATGATTTCGTAACTGAAGTGATTTGCATCCATTACTCTCTTTATCCAAGCATGCAGTTCGGGTAAAGACTCTTCCTCATTATATAAAGGTACGATTACTGATATATCCATAGGTCAGAACTGTTTTTTATGTTTCATTGCTACCAGACCAGTAGGTATGGCAAGCAGGATACCGTAAAATATGTTTTGAAAAATCAATTGAAAAGTGAGTTGCAGCGGGGTGAGCGATGAAATGGCATCGAACGCCTGAATCAACTGATCGATGGAAGTTGCCATTTCACCCTGTGCAGCCGATTTAACGTTTTCCAACTGCTGCAAGTAGGCATTGGCCAGAAAGCCATGATCCAGAAAACGGAAATAAATGTAGTGTGCCACGGCTACCAGAAGCGTAGCAAATAAATACATGTATAGCGTGAATACGAACGCACGGAAGAACGATAGCTCACCGTTGCAGTACGTATTTCTGAACTTGCGTACATAGATGTAGCCCAGTATCGGAACGAAAAGCGTAAGCAGCACAAACAAGAGCTGAAGGAAGGGAATACTGAATCCTAAGGGTAGGAAAATGAATTTAATTATCCAGAATATTCCCATGAAAGTACCAAATCGCATGGCATGTTCTTGAAGTGTAATCGGTTTGTCTGTTGGCATTTCTGTTTTTCCTTTATTATTTATATTATTAAGACTACAAAAGTACGTTTTTTGGAGATATTCCGGGCTATAAAACCGATAAAAATAGCGTTTTCTTCAATTTTTGTGCATTTTTTTGAGACAAAGTATTGCAGGTTCAAAAAATATATCTACCTTTGCACCCGCAAATGAGAAACATCACACGATGAATCTCTGATGCAGACATAACATGGGTAAGTCCCATACGGCCAGCTCCCTTCGAATCCTCCAGGGCTTGATCGCAGCAAAGGTAGTTGG
>ERZ780135.349-NODE-349-length-32721-cov-3.530980_pt1 | contig 32721 bp, 26 predicted proteins | sample MGYA00511946_ERZ780135 | MGnify/ENA primary metagenome ERZ780135 (study PRJEB29588, sample SAMEA2151034) | human gut metagenome | biome: human gut; feature: human-associated habitat; material: faeces | place: Denmark | collected 2008/2010 ... | reverse complement strand
TTATAACGATACGACCATAAGGGTTGATCAGAATAGGTACGGCAGTAATGCTGCGGTGCAGCAAGAAACGGCTTATAACGATACGACCATAAGGGTTGATCAGAATAGGTACGGCAGTAATGCTGCGGTACAGCAAGAAACGACTTATAGTAGTCCACCCGTAAGAGTTGACCAGAATAGGTACAGCAGTAATGCTGCAGTGCAGACCGGTAATAATAATATGCTTCCTGCGGTAGCAGCTATACCGACAGGAAGTATATTGTTCAGACGTCAATTACAGTATAGTTCTTCAAAAAATCGTATCATATCAGTTCTTTCAACCAAAAAAGTTACTAAGAAAATCTTAAAACCCGTAAAAAAGGTTAATCAAGGAATTTCATTTGTTGACACTTTACAATCTTATCAAAACGATGTGGGATCAGTTGATAAAGTATTAACTGTTGGCCTTAACAAGGCAGATAAACTTACAACAAAAGTTGATAAAGCGTTAACTAAAAAGAAAAAACGCAAACTTGCGACCGTTAAAGATAAAAATGTATCTAAGTATGTTACAGTAACCGGAGCCGCAAAAAAACTCGGTAAAAAGGGCGTAAGTGCTGTAAGTATAGGAGCTGATGCCCTCGTTAGTGTTGTAGGTGATGATGTGGGCAGTCAGATGATTGTACAACTTGTAAATTCTACTCGCTATGCAGTTAAAGCCACTAAAATTACAGGCAAGACATTGAAAGCTACTGCAAAGACTACAAAAGGTGTAGTAAAAACTTCTGCAAAAGCTGTAAAAAAGACTGCTAAAGCTACTAAAACAGCAGCTAAAGTTTCTGCCAAAGCTACAAAAGCGGCTGTTAAAGTATCAACCAAAGTTGCTCAAGCGGCAGTTAAGGTTACTCAACAGGTTGTTGCAGCAGTTACTAAGGCTATTGTGGCCTTGTTATCTAATCCTATCGGTTTGATTATAGTAGGATGTGTTTTACTTATTGTTATTATCGTGTTTGCGTGCGGTTCTTTTTTTGGAGCTTTTTCATCAAGTTCCTATTCAGGAGCTGGTTCGACCGATTATTCTTCATCATCTTCGGCTGTTAGTACAGCGAATAATGTATCGGATGTTTATGATTATGTAAATAAATCTATTGCTGAACGTAATTTATATTTACTTAATTTGCAGGATTCTTGGACGGGATTTCTAAAATATGACTACGAATATCAAATTGAGAAGTCAGACGGCACGATAGAACACACGAGTGATTATCCTGTAGCTGACTGTGCTCCTATTATGGCTTATTTAGCTGTTAATTATCAATCATATGATTTAACGGACAACATTAAAAATGAGATAGATAATATTGTTGCTTGTTTGTACACTTTTGACTATAAGATAGATGATTATACTTTTCAAGAGGAACACGGTTCACATACCATAACCTACACCGGTAAAAAGATAACTTTCATAGTTAAATATCATAATCCGGAAAATTATTTTAATTCAATCATTCCTGATGAAAAAAAGGCTAATTATGCAAGTATTCTTCAATACGGGGATCGTTCTTATTTCAGATTATATAATATTCTTCGGGACGACAATTGGCACGAATATGTAGGGGAACAGTATGGTTATTCGGTTGAAGCTACATATAATAGTGCCACATATAAATATAGCTATGAACTTAAAAACAATTCTAAGTTAATGCTTAACTATAAAAAAGGTGATGGCACGACTACGGCATTTCTTTATTCTCCGCTTACCGGCAAAATCAAATCTATCAAAACAGATGATGATTATGATTATATAATCACACTTGTTGATGATAAAAACAAATTGGAATTTACCATATATGCTGAGTTTGAAGATCTATTTACACTCAAAAATGGTCTTACAGTTGGATCGTCGTTAAAGTCTGGTGATTGTATAGCATCAAGACGTTATCCGATATATATAAGTTGTAAGTCAAACGGTAAAACGATAAACCCTATGCTATTAATGGAATACTATCAACACGCTGATTAATTATGAAAGGCAGGTGAGGTCAGGTGGCATCATTAGATGTTTTGAAGGAAAAATTACAAAAAGAAATTGAAAAACGAGATAAGGCTGAAACCAATATTAAACGTTTGGAAATCAGAATTGAACAGGAAGAACTTTCAACGATTAAAGCTACTATGAAGGCTCATAATGTATCTTTTTCTGAATTGCAGTCTTGGCTGAATTCTCAGAAAACAGATGATACAGGAGCTACATATGAAAATTCGTAAGCACAAGCAAGAATCAGATAAATGGACTTACAAGTTAGGTAGAAAAATTGGTAAAAAAATTTCCCCGGTAGTTTCCAACCGTAAGTTTAAAATAGCAGTTATCGCCATATTGTTACTCATCCTTTTCATTTTTATAGTACCAATAAAAAACAATATTATTACAGTCATAATTTTGATTTTATTACTGCTTGCATCAGTAATAATAAAACGCAAAACAAGATAAATAGTTTTATAGCAAAGAATTTTACAATAATAACATAAAACATTATGAGGTGAATTATGAAACTCGTTATTGCAGAAAAGCCGAGCGTAGCTGTAGCAATAGCAAATGTTCTGGGTGTACATAACAGGAAGGATGGCTATATTACCGGCAACGAATATATAGTATCCTGGTGTGTAGGTCATTTAGTGCAGAGTGCTATGCCGGAAGATTATGATCCTAAGTACAAATTATGGAAATTAGGGGATTTACCAATTCTTCCTGAATCCTTTAAAACCGTGGTTATTAAAGAAACAAAAGCACAATTCAAAGTGCTATCAGCTTTAATGAACAGCGATAAAATTGATAGCATAATTTGTGCGACAGATGCCGGCCGTGAGGGAGAGTTAATTTTTCGATTAACATACAACAAGGCAAATTGTACGAAACCATTTCAGCGACTTTGGATTTCATCAATGGAAGCCAAAGCTATACGCAAAGGTTTTGATGATTTAAGAAATGGCACAGACTATAACAATTTGTACTATGCGGCCTTAGCCAGAATGAGAGCTGATAATGTTGTTGGTACTAATTTTAGTCGGTTGTATTCTTTGTTATACAATCAAAATATAAATATCGGTCGTGTACAAACACCGACAGTTAATCTTGTTGTACAGCGAGAAAGGGATATTGCTAACTTTGTGCCAACACCGTATTACGTTCTTGAAGCCGATTGTGGCGATTTTGTAGCTATCTCTGAGAATATATATGACTATGATAAAGTCGATTTGTTATATAAGAGCGTAAATAACAATTCAGCAGTTGTTATCTCTGTTGAAGAAAAACAGCACAAGGAGAATCCTCCGACCTTATTTGACCTGACGACACTACAGCGTACGGCCAATAAAGAATATGGTTATACGGCTCAGCAGGTACTTGACATCATTCAAGGATTGTATGAGAAAAAGTTACTTACATATCCTCGTACTGATTCAAAATTTTTAACTGATGAAATGGTAGATAGTACAGTTGAAATAATTGCAAATATCTTGAAAAGCGATGCTGTTACTGCAAATAAAAATCTTAATATAAATCTTAATGCAGTAAATATAGATAGAGTTGTTAATAATAGCAAAGTTTCAGATCATCACGCTATCATTCCGACTGTCACACTTGCAAAATCAGATTATACTGTTTTTGAAAATTTGAGTAGTGCTGAAATAAATTGTTTAACCCTTATTATTAACAGACTGCTTGCAGCTACATATACACCATATTTATATTCTGAAACGATCGTAAAAGTTGAGATTAACGGTTATATCTTTACCGCTAAAGGTAAAACTGTAATTGATTCCGGATATAAAACTATACTGAACGAGAATATGTCTGAACATATATTGCCACCAGGCATTGTTAAGGGCAAAGAATATACAGATGTTACTGTTAATTGCCTTAATAAGGCCACTACACCGCCAAAACCTTATACTGATGATACTTTATTATCTGCTATGGAAAATGCCGGAAATACCACAGATAACAGCGAATACAAGGCAATACTAAAGCAATGTAAAGGATTGGGAACACCGGCTACAAGAGCAGGAATAATTGAGCGTATAATCAAGACAGGTTATATCATAAGACGTAATAAAAACCTTATCCCCACAGCTAAAGCGGTAAGTTTGATTGATTTATTACCCGATGAAATCAAATCTGCTGATTTAACAGCTCAATGGGAGATGCAGTTAGAAGAAATTTCCAGTGGAAAAATTTCTTCTGATGAGTTTATATCCTCAATTTATAAATATGTTTCTGATATTTGTAATACTAAAAAATCATCGACGGTTGACAAATCAGTATTTAAGGAAGATAATAAGTCTATAGGTATTTGTCCGAGGTGCGGTAAACCTATTATTGAAATAAATAAGGCGTACATTTGTACCGGCGGAAAAGATTGCGGCTTTATCCTTTGGAAAAATGATAAGTTTTTCACCGATAAAAAGAAAAAACTTACAACAGCAATGGTGAAAACTTTGTTGAGCAAAGGAAAGGTAAAAGTTAAAGACCTTTATTCTGCTAAGAAAGACAAGACTTATGATGCCTATGTAACTTATGAGGATACGGGCAAATATATTAACTTTAAACTTGATTTTAAGCGGTGATGATTATGGGAAATTTAATTAAGACCTTATTGACAAAAAGTATTTTGCCACTTACATATATTGGAATTTTGGTATTTGTACTTTTTGCAATCAAAAACAGATATGATCCAGAACTAATGAATTATCTAATGACTGTAGCAGCCTTTGGTTTGCCTATTGGTATTTTTAAAATGTTTGTATGGGTAGTGCCATTTGGATACGGAGCAGGAGAAACTTTAGCGTTTATCGTTCTTGATCTGGCTGTTGGAGCAGTAATAGGAGTATTTATGTTATGCTTCATAACTGTAAGGGGATTAGTTTACATACCAATTTCTTTTTACCGTTATTTTGCAGAAAAAAAAGCAGAAAAAAATTTTTTTCTGCAAAAATAGTTTTTTAAATAGTTTTTTAGATATTAATGTACAGTTTTTTAATACCTTTTTTGTACAGTAAAAAAACAGCTAAAAAAACGGTCGTTTTTTTAGCACACTTTAATTATATGACATTATATTCCAAAAATCAACAGTTTTTGGCACATAATTTTAAATTTATTTTTCATAAGTCAATAAATGAGGCTTATATGTTCCAATTAACTACAAGTTAAAAAAAGGGGTATGTTTACATAATTTTGTATGTAAAAAATCCGTGTTGAATCATAGCTATTGACAAATTTGCCAATGTATGATAATATACATAACGAACTAAATAAAAAAAAACACCGCATAAAGCGGTGTAATTTTTAAAAATCCACTTTGGATGGCCGTCCTCCGTGGTACTTCATAAGGTAACCGTAACTTACCCTACAAAGCAGTTATTCAACTGTTTTTATTATAACTTAAACAAGCATTCTTGTCAATAGGTTTTTAATAAAAAATAGTGTTAACTGTAATTAAGATAAGAGAGTAACGGTTACTGGAAGATGTTCAGTAACCGTTTTTTATTTACCTTATTATTTGGATGCCTAAAAGATCCAAACGATTTAGTTCACTCTATTAATACTTTGTTGTCAAGCTCTATAGCTTTACATATTACAATTCAAGAAAACAAATTTGTTATTGTCAAAAAATGCTTTAAAAAAGCAAAAAGGCAATGGCTTTATTAAGTGCAACCAAATTTTCTAAAAAATAGTAATATTTTGAGTTCTTGATTATTTTATTATGCAATTACATATGGCTTAAAAAATGTGTTTCCTTGATTTATGATAGAGCAGCTTCTATATAGGACAAGCTGCACCGTGCCTACCGGTAAAGTAGGAGGACGGTAGTTCAGGTACAAACTATACTTGACTGTGCGTTATCTGCAAAGATGTAGCAGTATAAAGATTACAGTAGATTGATTGCACTCATTCAGTAGAAGCAATCCGGCTCATCCAGATGCCTAATATCCCTCTGGATGATAACGTCAGGGGTTAAAAGCAGAAGAAAGACCTCAATAAGCCTAACCGTTCTGATAAGAACGTACATTGGTTAAAACTATCCTGCGGTGGAATTGCACGGGACTTATGGTTTTGTCAGTCCAGGAAACACACAATAAGGAGAAATCCTTAGCAAGTTGAAGATTGGTGCTTGGTGCTTGTTAAGTGTGCTGCTGTTTAAACGGCAGGCTCAGGGATAACACACGGAATACGGAATACGGATACCTCAAAAATAACGGTATTGAATTTTAGTGTGGCAGAGCGTTCTGTTGTTTCATCAACAGGATAGCTCTGCCCAGCCGAGCCGAGCCGTAATCCTAAAAATAAATAATTTTATCAGCTGTTGCAAATTTGTCAAGTGCTTTTTAAATAAATCTCGTAAGTTATTTTTTCGTTTGAAGTCAAAATTGCCTTTTCTTTTTTACCGTAATTTAAAATCTAATGTTTTGATTTTTGCATTTTTTCGTAGAATGCATTTGTAGTTTGTAGTAAAAAAATAACGATAGTTTACTTTAAAACTATTTTTGTAGTTAAGCTGTATGTGCTTTGAAACGGGAAAAATATTTATATAGTTTTATCGTTAAATAGCTTGACTTTTTTTGTAGTGTTATGGTAAACTATGTTTATAGTTAAGTAGTGTTATTCTTTATTTTTGACCGTTCATATTTAGACAAAATTGAAGAACAACATAATAATTTTGCTTTTGCCGAATTGCAGAATTTATTTTATTACTATAGTAATATTGCTTAGTACAAAAATAGTTTACTATAATAGTAGATAGTTTGGAGGGATTATATGAATTGGATGATTAGATTCAGATTTTGGTTAAGAGGAAAAAAGTCTTGCCATCATTGTTGTTTTTTTTGCAAATATTATGAATCTTGTAAACAGGATTTTACGGAGGTTGAAAAAATATGAAAGTTATTACTGTTACAAATCAAAAGGGTGGTGTAGCTAAAACTACTACTACTGCTTCATTCGGCTATGAACTGGCTGAATTTGGAAATCGTGTTTTACTTATTGATTTAGATCCGCAATGCAATCTTAGTCAGTATCTAAATGTGTCTGATGAATCAGATGATAAGTCTATGTATAATGTGTTATGCGGAAAAGCAAAAATTTCAGATGTTATTAAATCTTCAGAAAATGTAGATATAGTTGCATCAGATTTATTGTTAGCAGGTGCAGAACAGGAAATGAATAAGCCTGGCAGAGAATATAAACTGAAAGAGTCGTTATCAGAAATTAAAGATAGATATGATTATATTTTGGTTGATACTCCGCCGAACCTTGGCATATTAACAGTTAATGCTCTTACTGCTGCTGATGAAGTTCTTATACCTTCTAATGCTGGAGCTTTTTCAACTCGTGCTTTTTTACAACTTTTTGAAACAATTGCAGGTGTGAAAAAATATTTTAATCCTTCTTTATTAGTTAACGGAATTCTGATTACTCGGTATAATCAAAATACAAAAATTTCAAAAGCTAATAGAGAAATAATATCTCAACTTGCTGATCGTCTGGGTTGTAGTTTGTATGATACTAATATTCGTACATCAATTGTCGTGGAGGAAGCTCAGTATGAGCAAGTAGTTATTTCAAAATATAATAGGAACTGTACTGTATCTCAAGATTATCATAATTTTGTGATAGAATTTTTGGATAAGGAGAAAAAATAAAATGGGAAAGAGTTTTGATAGTCAATCAAAAGTTGAGCAGCTTTTAGGAAATATTAGTCTGAATTCTTTTGGTGGGAAATCAGATATTGAAGAAGAAGCTAATGTTCGCACAACTAAGACTGATGTAAAAACAAGAAAGAATTTTTCTGATGGAATTAAGCGAACTTATAGAATTCCACGCTCATTAGATCGTGCTTTAAGTTTAATGGCGGCCGAACAAGGTTTGAAAAAAAATGATATATTTCAATCAGCTTTGACTGTTTATCTAAAGGATTATTTACAGGAGGATGAATAAATGAACAGTTCTAAAATTGATCAGTTATTAAATGGGTTTAATTCGCAAGACCAGGATGATCCTATGGTTAGTAAAGGCTTTTATTTAACTCCAAGTATGGATAAAGCTCTTGCCTTGAAAGCTGCTAATGATGGCCTAAAAAAGAGCGAAGTTGTTCAAGCAGCTTTATCTCAATACTTGTCGGAATATCTTGACAGATAAGACTTCTTGAAATTCATATTTTCATATTTGTAACAAAAATTCAGCGAATCACATAAGGAAATCAATTTTTTTGATATCGCCTATGTGATTCGCTTTTTTAATTTATTTTTTATAGTTGAAAAAACATTTTAGCTGTGCTAAAATGTAGATACGGTAAAGAACAAATTTAGCAAGCATTGCAAGTGTGTACACACTTGCGGCTTGTTGGGATAATCCCAAACCCTTTTATTGGGGAATTCCCCAAACCCCTATTATACGAAATGTTTCACATTAAACATTTTTAGGAAGTGTGCTTATGGCAAATCGCAAAAGAGCGATACAAATTAAATTTACGGTAAATGAAGAAGAAAAAAAATTAATTGAGCAAAGGCAAGAATTGTCCGGTATAAAAAATAAAGGTGCTTTTTACCGAAAAATGTTAATAGATGGTGTAGTTGTAAATACCGATTTATCTGCTATTAAAGAAGTAACAGTTGCGATGAATCGTATAGGCACAAATATAAATCAGATTGCACGAAGGGCAAATCAAACTGGCCGTGTTTATGCTGATGATTTAAAAGATATAGACAAGAAAGTTGAAGAAATATGGCAATTGCTAAAATCCACGCTATTAAGTCAACAGTAGCTAAGTCAATTGAATATATTACTAATCCGGATAAAACGATTATGCCAAACGGTACTCAGTTGGTATCGTCTTTTAATTGTGCAACTGAAACGGCGGCAATAGAATTTGATTTAACAAGAAGAATGGCTCTTGAAATGACTGGTGATTATACAAATACTGGCAGAGCTAACAATCTTGCATATCATATGATTCAGAGCTTTGATATAAATGATAATGATAAGGTTACTCCTGAGCAAATACATAAACTTGGAATTGAATTTGCAGAAAAGTTTTTAAAAGGAAAATATGAGTATGTTATAGCAACTCATATTGACAAAAAACACGTACACAATCATATTATTTTCAACGCTGTATCTTTTCGAGATTACAAAAAATTTCGCAGTCAGCCTTATAAGACTGTTGCCAAAATGCGAGAAATTAATGATTTAATTTGTGAAGAAAATAATCTTTCCGTTGTTAAATCTAAGGGCAGAGGCAAGTCTTATAAAGAATGGATGGTAAGCAAAGAAGGCTTATCCTGGTTTCAAATTATTCAGAATAAAATTGATGAAACTATTCCAAAATGCACGTCTTATGATGAGTTTAAAAAGTTTTTGCTTGCTGATGGATTTTTCATTAAAGAGGGCAAACATATAGCGTTCAAAACTCCTGATGAAACTCAAACACGTTACATTAGAGGAAAGAGAATAGGGGATAACTATACAAAAACTGCTATAGAACAGCGTATAGCAAAAAATCTGAATAAAGAAAAATATGTGATTGATCAGAAGTTTATTTATAAAAAATTATCTTCTGGTTACTTATTATCTATGCCTGAAAGTGAACAGTATTTGTATCTTGCAAGTGATAATCTTGCTATTGAAAGCGATAAGGAATATCATATTTTTGATAAAACACTTACGGCAAAATCAATGCTGTTAGGTGACAATTTGATTTCTATTTATTCTTCTGATAGTACAGATTTGAATAGAGAAAGTAAAATATTAAAGTCTAATGGTAATGAAGAAATCCCTATTGAGGATTATATAAAAGACAGACAAATTAAGAACAGAGAACAGTTACATAAGCTGGCTGATGCAGCTTCTTATAGTAGAAAGCAAGGAGTAGTTTATTATAGCGATTTCGCTATTAAGATTGATGAACTATCAAGACAGGCTTACGATACTAAACATAAATTGATTGATTTGGATAAAAAAGTTATTGAATTTAAAAATATAGGTAAACTCATTTTATCCTATGAAAAACTGAAAGCTGTAGCTGATGATTACAGTAAATTGAAATTTTCAAGGTTTACAAGAAGAAAATTTGAGAACAAATATGGCAATGAGCTTGCATCTTATGAGTATGTAATGTCAGAATTAAAGCAATTGTCGATTGATCCTAATAAGGTTAACAAGTCGGATATAGTAGCTCTTATAAAAAGTAATGATGAAAAAATAAAATTACTCGAAACGGAAGCTCAACAAATTAATGATGTAATTGAACGGCTTAGAGAAGCTCAGAGTATCATTAATGAATATGTATTATCTGACATTTCAGATAGGCCAATTGCGTTTAAAAAAGAGAAAAATACAGAAATGGAAAAATAGCGATATTGTTAACTATTTTACTATTTTTATAAATTTGTTTTTATAGTAAAATAATTAAAAATTTTCATTGTAAGTATTGCTTATTTGAGATATTTAGCGTATAATAATGATGGAAGGAGAAATCCTTAATAATGAGTGTTTCGCAGCTCTGAATGCGAACGGTTTATGATGATCCGTGTTATTGTATGCGGATTATTTAATGGATGTTTGTCTATTAAATGTTTTTCGCTCACCACTAGCGAATAATAAGTGACTGGCTCGAAAATGTTTTTCGCTCACCACTAGCGAATAATAAGTGACTGGCTTGAAAATGTTTTTCGCTCACCACTGGCGAATAATAAGTGACTGGCTCGAAAATATTTTTTCGCTCACCACTAGCGAATAACAAGTGACTGGTTTGAAAATTACAGTAACCCTATCTCAAGTGGATAGGGTTACTTTTTTGATTGAGGAGAAGTTATGATTTATAGTGAAGGATATGTGTATCACATAAAGGATTCTTATTTTAATAAGGTAAACGATAATAAACTTATGGCGAATAAGGAAAATGGAAATTTTCGCCCCACATATTATTGCTTTAAGGATACACAAACAAGTTTATTGTGGGTTGTACCTATGAGTTCTAAATATAAAAAATATGAGAATATTTTTAATAATAAGGTTCAGAAGTATGGCAAGTGTGATACAATAATCTTAGGTGAATTTGACAATGTTCCGGCAGCATTTTTAATTCAAAATATGTTTCCAATAACAGCGAAATATTTAGATCATATACATACACGTAGAAATAATCCTGTTCCAGTTAACTATAAATTAAGAAAGGAAATCTATCAGTCTGCAAACAGAGTTTTACATTTAACACGAAAAGGTTACAATCTTGTTTATCCAGACATATTAAAATTGGAACAAATAATGCTTACTGAAATTACTCCAAAAACATTGGTAACAAAAATTCAAATAGCTAAGCAGAAGGCTCAGCAGTATAATAGTAAGCAAACTCGTACTCCTAAGAAAACTAAAGATCATAATTTAAATAATGAAAGATAAAAAAAGAGTGATTTAATCATCACTCTTTTTTTATAGTGCGTATAATAGCAAAATTGTTTGGCATAAATATATTTAACTATAAATCTGCAATGCGAAATATAATTTTAATTAATATGTGAAATTTAAATTAAAAAAATTCAAAAAGAGAATTGACTTTTTTAATGTGTTGTAGTATAATAAACTCCGACCTTTTTATCATTTTTTTATTTTATAGTATAAAAAGATGAAAAAAATACGAGGAATACTTGCAATATTCCCCGTATTCGTGTTATAAGATAGATGTAGCTATCTTATATAATTACTGGACTACATCCAGATGTGATGGTAGCCGTTATTGCATCAAGTGCTAAATTTGTTATGGCGAGTAACAGTAACTTGTATGCAATACCCGAACACCACGTTTGGATGTAGAAAGTTTGGATGTAGAAAACACTACAATAAAGAAACAAATAACAAAGTATCAGTCCTATATTGAACAGACTATCCATATTAGGGCTCCTTTCTGAAATCTCAATTTTTTATTAGTGCAAGATCAGAAGTGTGTCCTTGTTTATAGCCTATAAAGTGCCTATAAAGTCCAATACTCGCAGACATTATAATACGATTCTTTGGTATTGTCAAGAGATAATTGTATGATTTATGGTTTATAATGAAAATTTTGTCATATTGATAGAAAAAGTTATGCCTGTTGTGTAAAGTCTTGACAATAATTAACATTGTAACTAAAACAAAAGATAGTTCAAATGAAAAGGAACAGCATTGTAAAATGCTGTTCCTTTTTTTATTTTTCTTCTGTTTCAGAGAGATCTAACACATTTTCAAAACTTAAATTTTCAAAATCATCATCAGAGGTGCTTTTTAATTTCTCCAAAAGGGTTTTCGTAAACTGTATTTCTTCTTGCTCATCTGATGAATAGTAAGGCAATGAAGTTTCCAAAGTAATAATACAATCATTCCTACTGGTTGATTTCAAAGCATTGATTGCAGTAAGTTCTTCAATGGTGTAGATAGGCTTCATACTATACGCTCCTTTCCATAGATTTTTGAATTTTTTTATCAATGATGTTTTGATTCAGCTCATCTGCTCTATGTGTGCAGTTGATAATTTGATCTTTTAGACTGGATTTATCATTGTTAATAGCATTTTTTTCTTTTTCAACATTGGCAACAAGTTCTGCGTTCCAGTCTTTTTCATTCTTTGGTAGATACTCAATGACTTTTATATCCTTATCAGTATTGGCAACAATGGACTTAATATTGTCAAGAGCAACCCTGCCGGCAGAGTCATTATCCACAGCAATGATTACAGAACTTGTTTCAGATTGAGAGAGTGCATTATGTAAAGCATTGACTTTAGTAGTACCATTAAGGCTGAGATAGTTATAATTATTCAAGTCACGGCCGTGAGCTTGTAAAATAGTCTGAACTGACATACAGTCAATCACAGATTCCGTAATAATGAGTGATTTAGCATTATTATTGATAAAATGGCAAGTATCATAATTACTTCCGGAAATATCGGCCTTAAAGGTTTTAGAAGTGTTAGTACCACGCTGAGATGCAAATTCGGGTTTACCGCTTTTATCATAGGTTACAAACACGCAATTATTGTGGGTGTCTTGATATAAGTTGTGATTATTAACCCAGGAGCTGACCACCTTACTATCAATTTTTCGTGTATTAATGAGGTATGCAAAAACATTTTTCATATGAGCAGCACGCTCAGGCAATGAAAGCTTTTTATTTTTTGTCTGGTCATTGCGATTTATTTTGTGATTTACATTGCTACGAGAATTGGTAAGTTCTGAATGTATTCCAGAATAATCAAGTAGCCTACGAATAGCTGTTGTTTTATCAGTATTTTCAAATTGCATAACGAAGTCAATTATACTGCCTTTAACACCGGTAGAATTCTGAACAAAACGGTTTTTATCCGGATCAATTCTTACAGAATCGTGTTCTTTAAGAGTAAAATAACGACCAACAGACATTACCGTAAAACCTAATGCTTGAGCATAATCCTGAATTGGAATATCTCGCTTTAAATCATCTATAATACGCATATTTTCTTCTTTACTATATTTAGGTTGATCATATAAGATTTGTTCAGAGGATTCAATGGAAGCAGTATAAGAGCTATCACGGCTGTCATCAAGGCCATCAGCATCCCTATCATAGCCGACTTCCTGTTCATTTGCAATTTTTAGTTCGGCTTCTCTACTTTTTGATAATTCCTGATATTTTTCTTCAATACCATTAATCATAGCAGACGCTTCTTTTTGTATAATAGATAAGCTATTTTTGAGTTCGTTAAGCTCCAAATTTCCCCAAGCTGCAATATAATTAAAGGAATATTCAGATGTATCAATGCCGAAATAGTTTGACACTACAAAAGCAACGCTTTCAGCTTGCACTTCTTTAATGTTCCTGGAATCTCTAATAGGATCATTTGGATTAGGTTCGTGCAAATGTGAATGAGCGGTTTCGTGTATAGCGGTCTTAATTGTCTGAGATTCAGACATACCGTTTTTTATAGCTATTCGCTTGTCTTTATAGCTACAATACCCTTTTATATCACCGGATATATCTTCAAAGTTTATGGGATATTCAGAATAGGCCTTTATAGCTTCAAACAATTCATTGTAGTTTTTTACATTATCGGTCAGTTCCGATAAGAGCTGAGGTAATGGTTCTCCGTCAGTTTGGCTGACATCAAATACGCTAACGGTTCTAAACGACATAGCCTGAATGGTTTTTTCTTCCATAAGAGGTTTACCATCAACAATGACTTTGTTGCCGTTGTTGTCCAATATGGGAACGGAAACTTCTTTTTTATATGGGGAAGGGGCAATGATTTTAATGCCCTTTTCTCCTTTTTTAACATATCTATGGTGCTTTTTCACCCAGTCGTTATAACCGGCAACGAGAGTTGCATTTGGATTCTGTAAAGAAATTAAAAGCACATTGTTATAACTATAATTATGAAATTTACTGAGCATAGTAAGGTAGTTACGATATTTTTCAGAAGTGAAAACATCTTTAACTCCGTTCTGTAGCAATTCCATTACTTGATCAAGATTTTTATTATCTTTCATAAATCAATCCTTCTTGTCAATACAATACTTAATTACGGTTGTACGACTTATTCCGGTCAGCTTTACAATATCGGATATACTAAGGCCATCATTGTCGTATAATCTACGCAGTTCTGTAATGACATTATAGTTAAGCGGTGGTCTGCCTTTATGTTCTTTCCGTATTGCATTGCCGTTTTCGTCAACAATAACAGGCCTTGTTGATGGATCACGATTATAAAGTCGAAGATACTTATATAATGTGGGGGAAGTTATATGGCATTGGTAGCATATCTCGTCAACCGGATAATCCCCTGAATAATACATCTGATACATCTTAGCTTGTGTAGCTTTGGAAATTCCAGGACGGCCACCATAATGCCCTCTCATACGAGCTGATTCAAGGCCTTCTAATGTACGCTCTGAATTCAAATCAACTTCAAGCTGAGCAAAAACAGCCGCCAAATTTAAAAAGGCTTTGCCGTATGCAGTAGACGTATCAAAATTATCTGAAATAGATACAAAGAGTATCCCATTTTTAGAAAAGTAGTCAAGTAAGTTAATAATTTGAACCAAAGTGCGGCTCAGTCTATCCAACTTATGAACCACAAATGTATCTCCCTCTTTTATCACAGAGAGCAGTTCTTTAAGCTGCTCTCTGTCTTTATTTTTTCGTGAATCACCGGATTTTTTCTCGCAATAAATTTTGTCACAACCATATTTTTTTAGACTGTCTAATTGTAAATTTAAATTTTGATTTTTTGTACTCACTCTTGCGTACCCGTATATCATATCGTTTCTCCTTTACCAAAATCATCTTAGGATATAGGTAAATTATACAGTACACAGAAAATCTTTGCAAATGTACATAAAAAAAAACGACCGTTTTTTTCTGCGGTGCTAAAAATTGTATTTTTAGCTATGTGAAAAACCATTATTTAGTTCATATCGGTCGAAAAAATTTTTATTAAATTTACAATTTCTGTACAGTCATAGTAGTTTTGTAGGCACATCGGGTTTGCGTTATGACTGGCATAAATTAAAAACCCGTGTAGGTTCGTACAGCCGATGCAAAGTAGTGTATATCTCAAATTAATACTCATAGTAGTATTGATTAAGTTTTTTAATTGTGATAAAATTTAAAATATCATATTATTAGTAACAAATAAGGAGGAAACAAGAATGAAAAAGTTGTTAATTACTCTGGTAATGGCAGCATTGATAAGCTCATCGGCAATGTTATCTGCTTGTGGGGGTAATAATCAGGAATCAGCAACAGCTGATACTGCTTTAAATACTACTTCTGCGGTTGAAGTGGAGGAAACAACCGCAACAACTCCTACAATGTCAGCAACAGATAAAGCAGTAACTGATGCAGGTCTTGAAGTCGATAAGGACGGCAATATAATCGACGAAAGCGGCAAAAAGTTAAAGACAGATGCAGACGGCAAAGTCGAAATCACAAGTAAAAACGGCAAAAAAATCAAGGTTGATGCTGATGAAATAAAATCAGCCAATAACATTAAATCAAATACTACAAACAAATCAGAGAGTAACAATTCTTCTCAGAGTTCAAAAGCTGAAAAGAAAAATAACACTTCTTCAAGCTCCAAGGCTGAAAGTTCAAAGCCTGAATCATCAAAATCAGAGCCAAAACCGACACAGCATACTCATAGCTGGAAGGATATTACCAAGGCTACACAAGTAAAAGTAGTAGATCAGAAAGCCTATACCTACGAAGAGCCGGTTTATGAAAAACAAGGCAGGACTATCTGTAAAGTGTGTGGAGCTGATATTACAGATAACTGTACAGCTCATAATAAACAACACGCATTAAATGGAGAACCAGTATCTTACCACGATGTATGGGTAGAGGTTCAGGTCGGTACAAAGACGGTAACTGTACCCGAAAAATCGCACTATGACAATAAAACCAAAGTAGTCGGCAGAAAGTGCTCGGGTTGTGGTAAAGTTGAGTATTATTAAGCTGTTAATATTTATTGCATTATAGTTAAATAGTATTATCGCAAAATTGTTTTATTGTATTATCTGTAAAGAAATAACCGCCCTGTGTTGTAAACAGAGCGGTTATTTTAATGCAATTAATTTGTAATAGCGAAACAGCTAAAGATGTTTCTTTACCTTAAGGAGGGATAACAATAATAGCAGGATTCTTTATATGTGGTCTTTTTACTTTTATTTTTGGCTATCTATGGCTTATATCTAAACAATTGGGAAAGCCGTTTAATTCAGGTGTTTTTAATATTGGATTAGGTTTGGTTGTAATTATAAATATTATAGCCTTTTTAGTGTGGACAGTTGTAATTAGTGTATCTCTTTTTAATGGCAGCCTATAAAATAGCAAAACTCAGCAGAGCTACGGCTCTGCTTTTTTTACGCTCTGATTTTATGATATTTTTCTTTTTTAAAGTAATTTAAAAAAAATTTTTAAATTTTTTCATTTATTGGGGTGCGAAAACCCGATTTTTACGGAATATATATGAGAAGGTTTTTATTTTTAAAAAATTTTTAAAATTTTTTTGATTTTTAGGGTGACAAACCGCAAATTTTGCGGAATATATATATAACCCTTTAAGGAGGAAGTTATGAAACTGAAAAATAAGATTATTTCGGGCTTACTTACTGCCACTACTCTTGTGAGCCTTTGTGCCTTTAGTGCAGGAGCAGTAAGCACAGACAAAAAGTTTTCAATCGAAGATGCAACGCTTATTCAGAAGAATGTTGTAGGTATGACAACATTTGATGAAAAACAAATTAAGCTGTATGACCTTAATAAAGACGGTGTGATTACCGTTGTTGATTCAACACTTGTACAGAAGATTATCGTAGGTCTGATTAAAGAGCCAACAGAAGAACAACCGACAACAGCAGAATCAACAACAGAGCCTACAACGGAAGCAGTTACAGAACCTACAACTGTTCCAAAGCCTACTACTGTACCGACCGGCATTAAGCTGAATAAAACGGATATAGTCTTAGGTACAACAGAATCGTATGCTTTAAGTACAACTGTGACAAATGGTAATTTATCTCAGGTTACATTTTCAACAGGCAATAAAAAAATTGCAACTGTTGATTCAAACGGCAAAATAACTGCTGTTGGTGTTGGCACAACAACTATTACGGCAAAGACCTACAACGGCAAAACTGCAAGTTGTAATGTGACGGTTAAAAAACTTGCTGACAGTATTACTCTCAACAAATCAAGTTTAACACTTGGTGTTGGAGAACAGTATGACTTGAACAGCAGTATTCCGAACAATACAGCAGCCTACTACAGACTTTATTACTCAAATAACACCGCAATTGCTCCCGTCCAAAAGTCAGGCGGTCTTGTTACCGCAAAAACAGCCGGCACTACAACGATAAGATGTAAGCTCAACAATGGGAAAGAAGCTACTTGTAAGGTAACAGTCAAATCTGCTCCATCAAGTGTTAGTCTGAATTACACTTCGGCTACTCTAAAGGTTGGGCAGAGCAAAACATTGACGGCTACTCTCAACAGTAATGCGTATAGCTATCGTTCTGATTGGACAAGCAGTAACAGCAAGATTGCTACCGTCAATTCAAACGGCAAGGTGTTTGCTAAATCACAAGGTACGGTGACTATTACATATAAAACCTACAACGGCAAAACAGCAAAATGTAAATTAACTGTTTCGGGAAGTGCTGCAAAGTGTATTGATGTATCAACTTGGCAAGGTTCAATTGACTTTGGCAAGGTAAAATCAGCCGGTTATGACTATGTGATTATAAGAGCCGGATACGGTAAAGAAAAAAGTCAGAAAGACAATATGTTTGAAACAAACTACAAAAACGCAAAATCCGCCGGTCTTAAAGTCGGAGCATATTGGTTCAGCTATGCAATGTCACCGTCAACGGCAACAGCAGAAGCAGATGCTTGCCTTAGTTGTATCAAGGGTAAAAAGTTTGAACTTCCTGTTTACTACGATATGGAATATCAGCCTGCAATGAGTACAAGCAACAGCAATTATACAAAAATGGCAGTCAATTTCTGTAACAAACTCAAAAGCAACGGCTTTAAATCGGGTGTGTATTCCTCAGCAAGCGTTTATGACTATCTGCTCAATCGCACAACCTTAAAAAATAACGGCATTTCCATTTGGAACGCAGAATGGTATATTAAGCCGTCAATCACTTGTGATGTGTGGCAGTATTCAGATAACGGTAGAATTAACGGCATATCAACAAATGTTGACCTTAACTACATATACAATCTCAATATTGTTGGATAGTAAAAAAGACAAGGCAATTTTTTGCCTTGTCTTAAGAAGCTTAGTAGGAGGTTATTATGAATTTTAGCAGAGCATCACCTATGAACAAATTACTCATTTTCTTTTTTACAGAAAGGAGAGAAAAACTTAAATGAAGTTAATTAAAAAAATGCTGTCTGTGTTTTTATGTTTAACTGTAATTATTGGCTCATTGTCTGTTGGTTTGTTTTCCGTAAGTGCTGCCTCGGTTAAAGGCAATCGTGGAGCAGACGGTAAAGGATTTATATACAAAAAAACAGCTGAATATACTTATACAGACGCAAACGGGAAAAAGCACAGTCAGCATTATGAAGGTTGGGAAAATTTTAAGGTTCACTTTTTTGCTCCATCCGGAAAAACCTTGAATTTTTCAGACTACACACAGAGAGCGTACTGTATTGAACCGGATAAAGCATCTGAATTAACAAGTTCTGCTACTGTAAAAAGTACATCTCAATCAGCAGCTTGGAAACAGCTAACTACTGCACAGCAAAATGCAGTTAATCTGATACTTGCTTGGGGCTTTGGCGGATTTGAAGCTGCAAAGAAAGAGAAGGTTCATTATTACTATGCAACGCAGTTGTTAATTTTCGAGATTGTAGCCGGCAAGAGAAATGCTTCAACCTTTGATGCCGTATCCGGAAAACCGTTGCTTACTCCTGCCAATACTATGACTGAGACAAGCTCAGCTGAAACTACTGTAGCAAATGTTACTACAGCATACAACAATATGGTGTCTTGGTGCAAAAAGTCTGTGCGGAATCCGTCATATACAGCATCATCACTCAGTTCTGCGAAGTCGTATCAAATGTCATATAATCAATCAAACGGACAGTATTCAATCACTTTGACTGATAAGAACGGTACCGCTTCAGTAACAAAAGCATCCGATGTAATTGTCAGCAATTCTAATGTTAAGGTCAGCGTTAGCGGTAAAAAGATAACATTTACCTGTTCTAAAAATCTCGGCAGCACCGTAAATGTAACCTTTAAAAACTCTTTTTTAAAGGAGTACGGTATTAAAACTAAAAGCAGCTTGTATCTGATTACAAGTAATACTTCTGCGGATTATCAGACCTTTGCACAAGGTACAAATTACACGGTCAAAGACGGCTATGTTAAGCTAACTTTTCCCTCTGTTGTCAAGCTACAGCTGCAAAAATCCTCATCAAACACAGAGCTTACAGCCGGCAACGGTTGTTACAGCTTGTCGGGTGCTGAGTACGGCATATACACAGACAAGGCTTGTACCAAAAAAATCGGCAGTATTACGACAAATTCAAGCGGTTACGGCAGTTACAGTAAATATGTTGACGCATCAGCTTCTTACTATGCCAAAGAAACCAAAGCACCAAAAGGCTATGAGCTTGACAAAACTGTATATACATTTGTGAGTTCGGGAAAAAAAGACAGCAACGGCTACGCAATATTAAAAGCAGTTTCGCTGTCTGACAAAAAAACCGAGCCACAAGATAATCCGGTAAATGACCCTGTCGGTATTGTGTTACAAAAAAAGAATGCAATTACAGGCGAAACGACAAGTCAAGGTCTTGGCGGTGCGGTTTTCAGCGTGTCTTATTATGCACAAGAGATTGACAAAGATTACAATGTCAAACCCGGTTATACCGCTCCTGCATTAGATAGCAAAAATTTAAAGCGTATTTGGTATATTCAAACTGATGAAGATGGATATACAGAACTTAATCAAAACTATCTTGCTGAAGGGTTTATTTCTGATGATTTTTATTTTGCAACGAATACTGGTAATCCAGCATTACCTGTTGGAACTGTTGTAATTAAAGAAGAAAAAGCTCCCGAAGGATATTCGCTAAGTGATGTTGTATTTTACAGACACATTAGTGAAGAAATTGCAGAGATAGCAAAAGACACAAACACCCCTATCAATGTACCGATTAATGAAATGCCTGCAAAGGCATATGTGGGCATTAACAAGCTTAATCAGTCAGGTATAGGTGTTGCAAATGCTGTATATGGCTTGTACTCTGATTCAGCTTGTGCAAGCTTGTATGACAAGCTCACAACAAGTGCTGACGGCAAGGGGACTTTTGCAAAATCGGTAGATGTCGGCAAAACATATTACATCAAAGAAATAACCGCACCGACAGGCTATGAGCTTGACGATACTGTTTATCCTGTCATTGCAAATGAGGAAAACTCAACCGTTGAAACAGCCGTTATTCAGACGATTTATGAAGATGCCATAAAAGCTGACCTCAAAATCAAGAAGTCATCAACAGACGGTATAGTTTCAAATCTTTGGTTTGCAATATCAGATAGCCTCGGCAACGAGTACAACGCAGTTTCAACCGACAAAAACGGTGAAACTACAGTTAAAGGTTTAAGGGTTTATGACGATAAGGGTAACAAGATTACCTATACAGTCAAGGAGCTTGGTTTTAAGACTACTTTAGGATCTCACAGCTATGGCGGTTACACTTGGACGATAAAGAAAGAAAATGCAATCAGCTACAAAGGCTCTTATTATGAAGGTGTTTCAAATGCCGTGTTCAGCAATTGTGAGAATGCTTATTCAAGATACTACTATGGCAAATCATCAGAAGCAAAATCCAACGCTAATGGTAAGTCATTTACACTTGACGAAAGCAAAACCGTTACATTCAGTTTTCAAAACACAGTTCCCGAAACGGATTTAACTGTTAAAAAGAGCTCATACAACGGTAAAGTGTCTGGAGTTTGGTTTGAGGTACAGGACGAAAACGGCAAATATTATGGTGATATTGTTACAGATTCTACCGGAACAGCTAACTATTACAACCGATACGGTTACAAGCTCACAAGCTGTTTAACCGTTCCGAACTCAGCAATTTGTATCCCTATAAAATATAAGGTTGTTGAAAAAGGTTTTCTCGGCGGAAGCAGTTATTATTTCCCTGACAATTACCTTGAAAAGGCTGAATCAGAGTTTAAGACTGCCAACAAATACGGAACAACATCTACTCTTAATTATTCCGTGTACAACGCTCCTGCAACAGGAAGTATTAACATCAATAAGACTTCCGAGGACGGAGTTATCGAGGGTTTGAGTTTTAAGCTTGAGTCTTTTGACGATGAACGAGAATACGGCGATGACCTTATCCCTACTCCTATGGCTTATGATGCAGACGGAAACGAGATTACAAGTATCGTTTTGACTACTGATGAAAATGGTAAAGCAAGTACAGATAATATGCAATTTTATGACATAAACGGTAACAAAATTGATGGTATTCTGCCATATGTAGTTGACCTAAACGGTTTTCAAATTACTTACAGGCTTACCGAAATCGGCATTAAACAGTCAGACGGAACATACAAGTTTCCGAGCCGTTATGAAGTGAAAGATGCAGTCGAATTTACAATCTACGATACCGATGAATACAACTATACATATGATTGTGTGAACACCGTAAAAACAGGTTCGTTACAGGTTCAAAAAACATCTGAAGATGATGTTGTGGACGGTTTGTATTTTGAAATAAGCTGTGCTGATACAGGGTTTAACGAAAAAGTAAGCACAAACCTTGAAGGTTTAAGTCCTGAAATTTCAGACTTGCCGATTTATAACAGCAATGACGAATTGCTCAAATATAAGGTGTCAGAACTCGGTGTTCTGAACGATGACGGCACTTATTCTTTACCGTATAAGTACAACAAGCCAAAAAGCGTAACAGTTACGCTTAATTCAGATACCGTAGTTTTTGCAAATATCAAAAACACGCTGAAAACAGGCTCTGTTAAGCTGACAAAAACAGACGGCACAAAGGCTCTTACCGGATCAGGTTGGCAACTCTATAAGTCAGACGACACTCCCATCAGCTGTTATCAGACAGGCTCAGAAACTTATATGTATAATTCAGTTGCAAAAACTGCAACCGATTATATGGCTACGAATGGTAGTTTGTCAATCAGTAATCTGCCGGTAGGTGATTACTATTTTATTGAATCTGTAACTCCGTCAGGCTATATGCCATACGGTAAAAAGGTTGAATTTACAATTTCAGCCGACAATGAAAACACACTTAACATCTCTTTAACCGTTGCCGATAACAAATCCGTGTTATCTCAAACAGGCGGCGGTGGTATTGCTCCGTTTTACTTCGTTGCCGTGGCACTCGGAGCAATGGCTATAATTTTCATCTATGACTACCATAAACACGGTAGCAAGAAATATAAAAAATCACGAAAGGAAAATCAAAAATGAAAAAGAAAATCACACGAATTATGACAGCTATGGTACTTGCCGTTATGATGGTATTTACTGCAATTTCGTTTGCAAGTGCCGCAACAAACAACAACGCTCTTGATGAAACAAAGAAGGTTTCATTCACGCTCAATTGTTCTAAGCCCGGCTATACCTTTACGGTGTACAAGGTAGCGGAACTCAAAACAACTGAAAATCCGTATAAGACAGGCTATGATTCACTCATTCCTTCAATATCTGATGAGATTTTAAGCGGAAAGACATCGAATGTTCTCTCAGCTCTTGACGGTCTTTCTTCAATCCCGTCAACTGCTTCAACCGTTGGCACATTTACTACTTCGGCAACATCTGTAAAAAAGACTTTTTCAAGCCTTGCGCAGGGTTTGTACTACATTAAGGCTACGAACTTTCCTGCCGGTGTAAGAAGTGTTACAAACTCTGTTGTATCGCTCCCATACTACAATAACGGTTGGGTTTACAGTATCAATGATATTGACCTTGCAACAAAGGTAAATGACGGTGATGTTGTAACAGGCAAGACTATTACCAACAGCACAAAGGATAATGTTAATTTTACCGATGTAAGCCTTGGTGACACAGTAAATTTTGAAATCAAGTCATCGACTGCCGGTTCAAGCGAAATGAAACTTAAATCATATACCGTATATGATGAAATGTCAGCCGGTCTTACTCTTGATAAAGACAGCGTAAAGGTTGCACTTCTCAACGCACAGGGCGGTAAGGTTGCTGACCTTACTTCAACTGATTATGCTCTCAATGTAACATCAGAAGTTGATGGTAAAGCTACAACATTTAATGTAGCTCTCACAAACGCTTATCTCCAGAAAAATGACTTTTATGCATCGGCTGTAACTTATACATCTGTAACTTATTCAGCAAAGCTCAATAAGTACGCTGTAGCAGGAAAGACAGGCAACCCAAACTCAGAAACAAAGCTCGTTTATTCTAACAAGAACGGTGTTGAATCAGAAGTAAACGGTAATACAGTTTATGTTTACTCTTTTGCAGTTACAACTAACAAGACAGATACAGCCGGCAAGGCTCTCGAAGGTGCAGAATTCAGCCTTTTTAAAACAGAAGAGGATGCAACTGCTCTTACAAATGCCATTGCAAGCGGTGTATCCGACAAGACAGGCAAGGTTACTTACTACAACACAAGTAAAGAAGAAATCAAACTTGCAAGCGGTAAATATTATATTGTCGAAACAAAAGCTCCTACAGGCTACAACATCTACGGTAAGGTAATTCCGGTAACAATTGATGTTACATACGGTGCAACATTAGTAGACGGTTCATACATCACAAACTGCCCGACAGACGGCACAGCAAGCGTTGATGTTAAGGATACAAAGGTTGTTGTACCACAAACCGGTGGTACAGGTACAATTATGTTCTACATTCTCGGCACAGCTTTTGCTATGGGCGGTATTATTACATTGATTATCCGTAGAAAAGTAAAGACAAAATAATTGAATTTGGTAATTAATAGGTGAAGTGCAATGAAAAAAGCAAAAAAAGGCTCTCTAATTATTGGAATAATATTTTTGATTGTAGCTTTTGGATTTGTACTTTATCCATTGATTTCCAATACAATAAATAACTGTTTTGCTTTATCTACGATTGATAATTATAAATCTAAGGTTGCAGACTTAAAAGATAGTAAATCAAAGTATCTTACTGATGCTGAGGAATACAATCATAATTTAAGTAAACTTGTTAATGATTTTACATATTCTTCAGACAGCGTAATTGATGGGTACGATAACATACTTAACTTTGGCGATGGACTTATAGGCTACATTGAAATTCCAAAAATCAATGTAAAACTACCGATTTATCACGGTGATAGAGATAAAGTCCTTGAAAAGGGCGTTGCCCACATTCCTAATACCGGATTTCCTATAGGTGGTATTGGAAATCATTCTGTCTTGTCTGCACACACGGGTTATCCAACACAGGTATTCTTTGATAACCTTGACGATTTGGCTATAGGGGATGAAATCAAAGTATCTGTACTCGATGAAACGCTTATATATAAGGTCACGGCAAAAAATATAGTTAAGCCGGACAATATTTCTCTTTTATCGGTTGATGACCGTAAGGATTTAATCAGTTTAATTACTTGCTATCCTTACGGTGTTAACAGCCACAGACTTATTGTGACGGCCGAGAGATTATCTGAGATTCCGTCAACAACAGATGAAAATAAAAGCAGTGTTGAAAATACAATAAGTCCTATCTTAGTTATAGTTGTAGTTGCAATATTAAGTGCTGCTGTAATGCTTTTTATCAGAAATATAAAAGGGAAAACAAAGAATGAATAATCAAGTTACTGCGGTAGTGTTTGCTCGAAATCAAAAAATTACATTTAATTTTTACCGTATATATAAGAACTATGGCACAGGGTATCTTCTTCTTTATGACAGTGAAGAATCAGATTGTTTGATTTGCAGAATTCTTGATGATAAAGAACTCTATGCTTTTCAGAATACTTTAAGTACGGTTATATTGAAAACAAATAAGCATTTAACTGAAAAAAATATAATTGTAATCAGGCGAGCTTCAAATATTAGTATGGCAGATGCAATTGTAAATAAAAGGGGGAAATATCATGCTTAACTGTTGCATTTTTATTGGCCGTTTGACGGCTGATCCTAAATTTGTTGCAAAAGGGGACAAATTGTATTGCAAGTTTTCACTTGCGGTACAGCGAAATTATAAGAATTCAGAGGGAGAGAGAGAATCTGATTTTATCCCTTGTGTAGCCTTTAACTCAATAGCAGAGAATATTTATAATTTTCTCTCAAAGGGTAAAAAAGTAAGGATAACAGGATCATTGCAATCTTCTGACTATGTTAATTCTGATGGAGAAAAAGTATATTCCTTAACGCTCGTAGTTAATGAGTTTGAGATGCTTTTTCCTAAAGAAAAGACAATTGAAGATTATGAAAAAATTTTTAATGAAGGGGGTGAGGATTGATGGCAGGAGAGGAAGCCTCTCAAGTGATTTTACAGGTTAGTTCTAAGGCTGCTTTGCTGACTACAGAAATAATTTATTCTATCATCAAACAGTTATGTAAAACTATAAAGAATCATAAGAGCAAGACTCCTATGGAAAAAGCTATGAAGGCAAGAGGAAAGCAGTCAATTAAGAATTTAACCGGAAAAAATATGGCTTTAGATCATATTCCGGTTTCAAGTGTTGACATTAAGGCTGTAAAAAACATTCTCAAAAACTATGGTGTTGATTTCAGCGTTATGAAAAACAAAAATACCAAGGATTTTAATTTGTTTTTTAAGGGCACAGACACAGTTGTTATAGCTGATGCTCTTGCCAATGCTTTGGCCAATAAAGACAGAGATTTGGATAAGTCAGATAAAACATCCGAACAATCTTTATCTGATAAGGCGGAGAAGGCAACACAAAAAGCGAAAGAACATAATGAAAAGGTTGCTCAAGAAAAATCGCAGGAACTTAATAAGAATAAAAATAAGGAACGTGATAGGTGACATATGGGTAAGCAATTTAAAAAATCTGATATTCCTATTCTCATAGTATCAATTATTTTGATTTTCTTATCTGTGAACAGAGCGGCACAATTATATGTTGTTTCTAACTGTGGGTCTAATATCATAGGTGGATTATCTCAAGTAATGGATTGTTTTTTTAATTTTACAGTATATCCATTTACTTTGAATTTTGAATCTGAATTTATGCTGCCGAGTATAGTAGGGATTTTAGCAGTTCTGTTAGCTTATGCCTATATTGCTACAAGTCGTAAAAATTTTATGCGAGGCAAAGAACACGGTACAGCTGAATGGGGAACTGAAAAAGATATTAAGCCTTTTATAGATTCTAACAAGGATAATAATATAATCCTGTCAGCCACGGAAAGCCTTAGTTTAGCTCCCCATATGAAAAATCCCTTATATAACCGCAACAAAAATGTCCTTGTAATAGGTGGTTCCGGTAAAGGTAAGTCACGATTTATCGTAAAGCCTAACTTATGTCAGCTTAATACATCGTACATAATAACAGATCCTAAAGGTGAATTATTCGGAGATTGTGGAGAGATGCTCGCAAAGAACGGATATAAAATCAAGGTTTTGAACCTTGAAGATATGTCAAAGTCAGACAAGTTTAATTTTTTTGAGTACATACATTCAGAAAAAGATATTCTAATTCTTGTTGACAATTTGCTTGCAAATACTAATTCTGCTGAAGCAGATGCTGCTGCAAAAAGCGGTGATGATTTCTGGGTTAAATCAGAAAAAGCATTACTGTCTGCTCTTTTTGCCTACATAATTTTAGAGTGTCGTCCTGAAGATCAAAATATAAACAGCGTACTTGAATTGTTAAAAATAGCGGCCGCTAGAGAAGATGATGAGGATTTTGTGTCCGGACTTGATGTTCTATTTCTTGAACTTAAAGAAAAAAATCCATCGTGCTTGGCGTCCTATATGTACGGTATATTTAAGCTCGCAAGCGGTAAAACAGCAAAAAGTATTCTTGTATCTCTCGGTGTCAGATTAGCACCATTTGCTATAAGTGATGTAAGAAAACTTATGTCAGCAAATGAGATTGATATAGGTGCAATCGGTAAAGAAAAAACAGCATTGTTTTTGATTGTCCCGGAAACCTATACTACTTTTAATTTTATCGTCTGTATTTTCTATCAGTTAATGCTTGAACATTTTTATAGTCTTGCTAAAAAACAGCCTAAAAGACGGTTGCCTGTTCCAATTCAGATTATTGGTGATGAAATTGCAAATATAGGACATATTCCAAATTTACAAAGATACATTTCAACAATGCGTTCTTATGGTATATCTATGATGCTTATTTTTCAGACTTTAACTCAGATAGAAGCTATTGATAAGGCAAACTGGAAAACGATTGTAGGTAACTGTGATTCATTTGTTTATCTTGGCGGTAAAGAACCGTCTACTAATGAGTATGTATCGAAAATTCTTGGTAATATGACAATAGATCAAAGACAAACTAATGAAACTAAAGGTAGCCACGGTTCATACGGAACACAGGATAGCAATCTTGGCCGTGCTTTACTTGATTCCGCAGAACTCGAAAAAATTCCCGGTGATGAATGTATTGTTACCGTGTCAGGTGTAAATCCATTCAAAAGCAAAAAATATCCTCTTGAAAAACATAGGCGATATAAATTATTAGCTGATGGTGAGGGTAATGATTTTACTTTTGATATGAGAAATGATTTACTTCACACTAGTGTTGTCGAGAAATTCTTTGAGAACACAAGTAAGATTATATCTATTGAACTAGATGATGCTATTTAGTTGTGATAATCTTAATATAAAAATATAAAATAATAAAATTATAAAACTATAAGGAGTGTATAACTATGGATTTTAGTGCAATTATGGGATTACTTCAGAAAGCAGTTCTTGCCGGTGGTGCAATCTGGCTTGTCATCGGTGCGGTTATTCTTGGCCTCGGCCTAAAAAATAAGGAAGCACCACAGATTCAGAGCGGAATTTGGCAAGTGGTAGGTGGAGCACTCATTACCGCAGCAGGAGCATATATCAACAGTATTACATTTTAAACTGAAAGAGTGATGATATGATAGATCAAATTGTAGCTCTTTTTCAGTTCTTTTTTGATTCTGTTTTTAGTGTTGGTACTACTTTTGCATCTTATGCGGGTAGTGCAACAGATACAATGCTAACAACTATTATCAATAATACAGCAACAGCGATTAAACCAATTGGATATTCGTTGCTCTGCGTTTTTGCTCTATTAGAGTTTGCTCAATTATCCGAGCGTGTAGGTAATGTTACCGGATTTATGGGTGCAGGATTAGTTATCAATGTATTAGTAAAGCTTATTTTATGCAAGCTCGTTATCGACAATAGTACAGAAATCTGTGGGTTTTTAATGAACTTAGGAGATAACATTACACAGATTATTTCTAATTCTCTACCTCACGGAGTATTCGATCCAAATGCACTGTACAATGGTATAAAAAATGCTTTTCCAAACTGGTGGGATATTTTAGGACAAATTGGATTTTTCTTAGTATCCTGTCTGTTTATATTCATTTCCTGTCTTGGCATTTTGATTGTGAAAATTATATTCTTAGCGAGATTTATCCAGTTGTTTGTATATACGGCTGTGTCACCTATTCCGCTCTCTACCTGTTTATCTAAGCATTTTAATGTAGCTCCAAACTTCATAAAATCATTTTTTTCTGTGTGTTTACAGGGTGCATTGCTTATATTAATCAAGGGTATTTTTTATTCTATCTTTGTTACGCAGATAAATTCTGTAGCAAATATTACCCAGGGAGATTGGGGGGCTTTATGGAGTATGCTCGGTTCAATCTTATTCTACTCTATTTTATTTGTTGTAACTGCGTTTCAAACACAAAAATGGGCAAATTCAATATGTCACGCTATGTAACTATATGTTTAGTGTCAGCTTTCAAAGCTGACACTAAATCATAAAGAGGTGAATTATAAAAAATGTTAGAAGCAAAAATTCATAAGGAAATCACGGAATATGAAGGAAAAATATTCTTTGGTTTATCCGGTAAACAGATCATTTGCATTCTTATTTGTTTTGCTGTAGTAATTCCAATCTTCTTTTTATTGTATCAGCAAATAGGAGTTGAAATTACCGGTTACATATGTTTATTTACGGCTGCTCCTATCGTTGCTTTTGGTTTTTTCAAATACAAAGGACGGTCATTTGGAGAATTGTTAAAGTTAATGATTAACTTTTACGGTAAAAAACAAAGACGGTATTGCGTAAACATATGCAACACAGATTACTATATAAAGGAGGACATAGATTTTGAACGGAAGCGGAAAAACAGAAAAATTAAGTCCGGAGATGAATGTGTCGAATCAAGACTTGAATACGGATCAAAAAACAGGAGAAAACAAATCCAAAGGCAAATCCGAGAGCACTTGGCATCTAATTAGACGTAGCGTTTTTGGTGGCCATAAGAGAGATGAAAATAATGAACCACCTGTTGTAAAACATAAAAAAGGTACACAATCAATCCAAAATGCAATAAGCTACAATCTTATGTATGAGGATGGTATTTGTGAACTCGGAAACGGAGAATATTCTGTTACTTTTGGATTTGATGACATCAATTATCAGACAGCCAACAAAGATGATCAGTTGTCTATTTTTCAGCATTATTGCGAATTGCTGGAATATTATGGCCCGGATACATCAATACAAGTATCAATTATCAACAGATATGTAAACGCAGATGCTTTTAAGCGTACTATGCTCTTAAAGCCGACTTCTGACGGTTTCGATAATCTCCGTAAGGAGAGAAACAACATAATGATGCAGGCCAGCTCAAACAGCAATAACAATCTTATTTCAAGCAAATACCTTACTGTTACACAGAAAGCTGATGATTATGAGAAAGCATCGGCGAACCTGAGCCGTGTTATTGCCGATACTATTCAGAATTTCAAAAATATGGGTTGTCACGCAGCTGAATTAAGTGGGTATGAAAGATGTCGTAGTATTTACGAATTTTTTCATCCCTATGAATCGTTTGATTTCAAATATTCTCATTTGCTCAATTCAAATCTTACAACAAAGGATTATGTTATTCCAAATTCACTTGAATTTACAAAGAAATCTTTTGTATGCGGAAACAGCGTAGGTGCTGTTCTATATATTAAAGATTTTCCGAATAGCATAACTGATAAATATGTTGAGGACTTATCAGATATTAACTGTCAAATGGCAATTAATTTGCATTTACAGTCAGTAGATAAGGCACAAGCTCTTGATATAGTAGATAGTCAGCTCTCAAAAATGGAAACAAGGGTGCTTGAAATTCAAAGAAAAGCTGCAAAATATAATGATGTTCCTCTTGTTCCAAGAGAAGTACAGTACAGTATTGATGAAGCTGAGGAATTGAGGGAAGCAATTAATTCAGCAGGAATGAAGATGTTTGTATCTACAGTTATCATTACTGTAATGGCAGACAATGAAGATGCTCTTGCTGACAACATTGAAAGAGTTAAGGGTGTCAGTCGCCAGCACGGTTGCGAAGTAACCGAGATTACATATCTTCAGAGAGAAGGGTTAAACACTTCTCTTCCTATCGGTGCGAACGAATTAAAACCGTTTGTTACAAGAACACTTACCTCTGCATCGGCAGGAATGTTCATTCCGTTCACCACTCAGGAACTATTTCAGCGTGGTGGTATTTATTATGGAATCAATCAAGTATCCGGTAATATTATATCATTTGACCGAAAAACATTAAAAAATCCAAATGGAGTAGTTTTGGGTACTCCAGGTTCCGGTAAGTCATTTACTTCAAAGCGTGAAATTCTTGATGTTTTTCTCTCGACAAATGACAGTATTATAATCCTTGATCCGGAGCGTGAATACAGTCCTCTTGTTAAAATGCTAAACGGACAAAATGTTTTCCTCAGTTTGGCATCCAATAACTATATTAATCCGTTTGACATTAACGAAAATTACGCAGACAGCGAAAATCCGGTATCTCTAAAATCAGATTTTATTATTTCGATGGTACAGCTTATAGCAGGGGGTAAGCAGGGATTGTCCAATATGACACTCTCTATTATTGACCGGTGTGTTAATCTTACTTATTTACCGTATTTCAGCGACAACTCAAAAAAGGCAAAAATGCCTACATTTCCGGATTTTTGGAATATACTCAAACAACAGCCGGAAATTGAAGCTCAGCAGCTTGCGGTAGCACTTGAAAGATATGTAACCGGCAACCTTAATTTATTTTCGCACGAAAGTAACGTTAATCTTAACAACAGAGTTATTTGCTTCGATGTTCGGGATCTTGGCAAACAGATGAAAACATTAGGGATGCTCATTTGTACTGACTTTATTTGGAATAAGATTACTGAAAACAGAGAAAAGGGAATCCGCACCTGGTTATACTTTGATGAATTCTATTTATTCTTTAAAGACGATTATTCAGCTGAATTTTTCTTTGAGCTTTGGAAGCGTGCAAGAAAGTGGGGTGCTATACCAACCGGAATTACGCAAAATGTTGAGGATTTGTTGTTATCAGATACTGCACGACGCATTTTGAGTAACACAGAATTTGCCTTACTTTTAAATCAGTCAACGTCTGACAGAGAAGAAATCGCCCATATCTTCAATCTTGCTCCTCGACAGCTACAGAAAATTACCAACAGTAATGAGGGTGAGGGAATTATTGTAGCCGGTAAATCTATACTTGCTTTTAAAGATAAATTTCCAAAAGATACAAGCATTTATTCTGTGCTTACTACCAAACCCGATGAAGTTAAAATTAACTAGGAGAATTAATTATGAGTGATGGTGTTATTAATTCTAAATATGGAGCTCACGAACGTAATCTTGATTTATCATCTGAGATAGTATCGCATAATAAATCACTTTATGTAAAACAATACCGACAAGCAAAATCATATAGAATTAAAGCCACACAACAATATACAGAATCAACCGTAAGAATTGATCAGAATAGGTACGACAATAATGCTGTGGTACAGCAAGGAACGGCTTATAATGATACAACCATAAAGGTTGATCAGAATAGGTACGGCAGTAATGCTGCGGTGCAGCAAGGAACGGCTTATAACGATACGACCATAAGGGTTGATCAGAATAGGTACGGCAGTAATGCTGCG
>ERZ780135.322-NODE-322-length-34333-cov-4.148813_pt1 | contig 34333 bp, 51 predicted proteins | sample MGYA00511946_ERZ780135 | MGnify/ENA primary metagenome ERZ780135 (study PRJEB29588, sample SAMEA2151034) | human gut metagenome | biome: human gut; feature: human-associated habitat; material: faeces | place: Denmark | collected 2008/2010 ... | reverse complement strand
TCACGAAGTAAGAAGTCTTTTGATTAATAGTGAGCCTTGGTTCGTTGGAAAAGATGTGGCTGATGTGCTTGGGTATGCTAAGGCAAGAAACGCAATCGCTCAGCACGTTGATGAAGACGACGCCCTAAAACAGGGCATCACCGATTCGCTAGGTCGCAGACAAGAAACAACATTTATTAACGAAAGCGGTTTATATAGTCTTATCCTCTCAAGCAAATTACCATCAGCCAAGAAATTCAAACGCTGGGTAACATCTGAGGTGTTGCCAGCATTAAGAAAAACAGGGCAGTACCAAGTGAAGGAGTTGAGTGGCTCAGAACTCATGGCTAAAGCGCTGATTGAAGCGCAAAATGTTCTAGCTGCTAAAGACAAACAGATTGAAGAAATGAAGCCAAAAGCCTTATTCGCTGATGCAGTAGCAACTAGCCATACATCTATTCTCGTTGGTGAACTTGCAAAAATCTTAAAGCAGAACGGAATTGAAATGGGTCAGAAGAGATTATTTGCATGGCTTAGAGAAAAAGGCTATCTGATCAAGCGCCAGGGCACTGATTACAACATGCCTACACAGAAGGCTATGGAACTAGGTCTCTTTGAAATCAAGGAAGGCTCTTACGTCAACGGCTCAGGAGTAAATATCACTACTAAGACGCCTAAGGTTACTGGCAAGGGTCAGCAGTATTTTATTAATAAGTTCCTTCAATAGGAGGTGAAGAAAATGGATAACCTCAATATAACAGTAAAAGAAGCTTCTAGAATCATGAAAAAGTCGCAAGAATTCGTAATTCAAGCCGTTCAGAACGGACAACTGCCAGGAATTGTTATTGAAAACAACGGCAGACGCTCCGCTCACATTCCAAGAATCGGTTTTGAAAATTATATGAATGGCTTGAAAAAAGAACCAAGCCAAAAATTAATCGAAGCGCTCATAGAAAAATATGAGTCTTCAGAAAAAGAAATCAAAAAGCTTGATGATAAGATCCTTGAGCTAAATAGAAAAATCATCAAGTTAAGCAAAACTAAATAACAACTTTAAGTGTTCATAAGCACCTAAGGCCAAAGAAGGCAAATAATATTATTGTAGAATGTCTCGTTTTCATTTTTTTTGGAAACTCCCTTCGTATGTGTATCTTACATTGAATATATCAATCCTTTTTAAATAATTTGTCTGTTGATCAAATAAATGCTTTCTTTGGCGCTAAGTGCTTATGAGCACAAAAAAAGAACACACGACAGCCATCGTGTGCTCCCACTCAATCTTCTAGGAAAAGATTGAAAAAATCAGACAATTTATAGTTTATCACAGAAAGGAAGAAAATTAAATGAGTAGAATCAGACTTTTACTATTAATTTTGTTAAATGCATTTATATTTATTTGCCTCGTGAGTGGAATCCTGACAGGCAATAATTGGAACAGTCTAGAAATCAAAATAGTGTTCTGCTGTTCACTCGGATTAAATATATTATTCGCTGAATATACCATGATTTAGCGTGTGTGAGGTGAAAAACATTGAAAGGTGTAATTAAGCACAAGTTGCCAAAAACTCGTGAGGAGTGGCTATATGACCGTTTAAAGGGTATAGGTGGCTCAGATGTTGGTGCAGTTTTAGGACTTAATAAGTATAAAAGTGCCTACACTCTGTGGGCTGAAAAATGCGGACTTCTTCAAGATGAAGAGGAAGACAACGAAGCTATGAGAGTTGGTAGAGATTTAGAACAGTATGTCGCTGACAGATTTACAGAAGCGACAGGAAAGAAAATTAGAAAAAGTGGGTTTTCTTTTCAATCTGAGAAGCATCCGTTCATGCTCGCAAATGTTGACCGTTTAATTGTTGGTGAAAAGGCAGGGCTTGAATGTAAAACCGCTAGTGCACTAACTAGATGCGATTTTGAGAATGGTGATATTCCACCAAGCTATTATTGTCAATGTATGCATTACATGGCAGTAACAGGCTTCGAAAAATGGTATATAGCCGTTCTAGTGATGGGCAAGGGCTTCTTTTGGTACGAAATCAACAGAAATGAAGAAGAAATTGAAGCACTTATCAAGGCTGAAGGTGATTTCTGGGAAATGGTCAAACAAGGTAATGCGCCTGACGTCGACGGCTCAGAAAGTACAAAGAACACATTGAACACAAGATGGCAGTCTCAAGTAAAAAGTTGTGTTTTAGGGCATGAAGCCGAGGACAGTGTTAAAGAGTTGCTTTCTATCAAAAAGAGAATTAAAGCTTTGAAGGAACTTCAAGTTTCTTATGAGAACTCTATCAAAGCAGAGATGGAAGATGCAGAAGCTGCAGAACTAGAAAATGTCATGATCAAGTGGAAGACTTCAAAAAGTATGACTTTTGATAGAGATAAGTTTAAAAAAGAAAACCCAGAGTTATTTAAACAGTACTTGAAAGAAAGTACTCAAAGAAAATTCTATGTAAAGGAGAAAAAAGGAAAATGAGAACTAGAACAAAACCTAATCAAGATATTAGAGATATGTTGAAGGATAATGGTCTCACTCAATGGGATTTGTGTAAAGCGCTAGGATTAAGCGAAATGACTTTATACAGACGTTTAAGAGATGAACTACCAGAAGACCAGAAACAAGAATACATGAAAGTCATTGAAAGACTTATTACTTTAAACGCATAGAGAAGAAAAGGAGAACAGATAATAATGGCAGAAGTAAATCAGAAAGGTATTATTGCGAATACCACTAAACAGGCAGTTGCTAATAAGCATAAGCCTCAAACAATCAAGGACTATATCAAGGTATATGAAGGAGAAATCGCTAAGGCATTGCCTAACGTAATCACTCCTGAAAGATTCAGTCGCATCGCTATGACGGCAGTCACTAATACTCCTAAGTTAGCAAAATGTACACCACAGTCATTCATTGGTGCATTGCTTATTGCTGCACAGTTAGGAGTTGAACCTAATACAGCACTAGGACAAGCATATTTAATCCCATACGGCAATCAATGTCAGTTCCAATTAGGTTACAAAGGGGCGCTTGATCTAGCATACAGAACAGGAGAAGTAAGAAGTATTACTGCCGAAGTTGTCAGAGAAGGTGACTTATTCGAGTACGAATTAGGTTTAAATCCTAAATTGAAACATGTACCAGCACAGAAAGGAAGAGGAAAGCCGATTTTCTACTATGCAGTATTTAAATTAGTAAATGGTGGGGAAGGTTTCCAAGTCATGAGTTATGAAGATGTTACAGAACACGCCAAGAAGTATTCTAAAACATTTAATAATGGACCATGGCAAAGTGCCTTTGATGAAATGGCTAAAAAGACAGTGCTCAAGAAGCTATTGAAATATATGCCGTTAAAAACAGAATTCGTTAAAGCAGTAGCGCAAGATGAAACAATTAAAAACTTTGATGTTGGAGAAGACAACAGAGACATTCTAGACAAGCCTAATGAATGGGTTGATGCAGATGTCAATATTGTTGATGAAGACACAGGAGAAGTCAAAGAATAGGAGATGTGAAAGATGGAAAGAAGGAGATGGATAAAACTTTATATGATGGACTATGACGAAGTCTATCACGATTCCAAGATGTTCCATCTTTGGATTGACATCTTACTACACACTAATCCTGTTGATTATTATCATCACGGAGACTTGATCAAGAGAGGACAATGCATCCTCTCTCTGAATCAGGTCGCATCAAGGTGTCATATGTCTAAACCGACAGTTTCCAAATACCTTCACTTATTAGAAGAATGTGAAAAAATTAAGTTAGATATATCTAAAAAGGGCACTAAAGTGACGGTATTAAACTGGGATAAATACCAAAGTAACGGGTTTTCAAAAAGCGAAAACGAGGAGTCGGAAGATACTACCGGTTTAGCAAGTGGTTTAGCAAGTGGTTTAGCAAGTGGTTTAGCAAGTGGTTTAGAACTAAACCAAGAACTAAACCCTAATAAGACAATAAAAGAACAAAGAAAAGAGAAAAGAGAAAAAGACTGTACTGTAGAGTATTGTCCGTCTTATGAATCTATTTTTTCTATTTTCTTTAAGAAAGACAAGTTGGAGTACATCAGTGAATATTATGAATCTGTAAAAGATAGAACTGATATAAGAAATCTAGAAAAACATATAGATGGATTCTTGAGAAATAAAGAGGCTGAAAAAAATAAGCCTATACCAATATCAGAGAGAAGAAAGAAAGAAAAAGAAGAATCTTCAGAAAATAAAATACCAGACGCTATTGTATTAACTCCTGAACAGGAAGAAGCACGCAAAAGGCTTCAAGAGTTACTTGATAGTAAGAAGTATGAACATGATGAAGATTTAGATTAAGGAGGGGGTTTATAAAAAAATGTTTAAAGAGATTGGGAAACTAAAAGGATTATTGAATTATCCACAACAATTAATACTCGGATTAGATAACATAGCACATGTAAATGGCGAAGGTTTAACACTTACCGTTGCAACGGAAGAATGCGCAGAGTTAATCCAGGCAATCACTAAATTAAAAAGATACGGCTTTTATGAAAGATACAAAAACGATCTGCACGAAGAAGTGGCAGACGTTCTTATCTGTATCACAGAGTTAGTTGCTTTGGGTTATCTAGATATCGATAAAGTAGTTAGTTGGCAAAAAATCAAAGTAAATCGAGAGGTAGAAAGAGCCATTCAAAAAGAAGAAATAAGAAAGGATATAGAAAAGTATGGAGTTAGTGAGTCTCAATAAGCTAGAAGCAGTCGCTGACTTCCTATCAGATGATGAAGTCTTTGGAATCGCCCCATGTTCACATTTCAATAACTCTTTAAAAAGAGATAGGGTTGACGTGTCTTGTGACATTGGGGATTGTGACGGAGACTGTCCATTCTATTCAAAGAAAAATTTCATAAAATGGATTAAAAAACCAGATAGTAAGTATGATGTTGATGGTTTGAAGAAACCTAAAAAAGAGGCCTTTCTATGCTATGACAATAGAAGCGGCAGGATTTGCTTGAATGATGATTACGTGAAAGCATTAGAGAAGTACTGCAATGATTTAGAGAACGTTCTTGCGGACACTGAATATGATTTAGAAACTTCTGAATGTGATAATAGAGAACTGACTAATAAGTTAGAAAAGATTAGAGGTGTTCTTGATGGGTCGTATTGAAGTAGATGAAGAGAAATTGAGACGTTTTGTTAATGCGTCTTTATTTACTTGCATGGATTTGAATTATCACCTTTTTAAGTATAAGAGTTGTATCATTAGGTGTCAGGACTGTCCTTTGACTACTGTTGAAAGCACTATAGAATGGCTGAAAGAGGAGGGATGATATGAGTTATTGTATTGGCATTTACGTAAAAGTTGAAGGATGTGACAAATTTGTAGAAACTACTTATCCAGCGTATTACAAGCCAACCTATAATTTAGGCAAATTATTCAGGACATGCATGAATTGGAATTTTAAAAACAGCGAATATTACAGATGTGATTATGTAATAAAGTACGTAGAAAAAGGAATAAAAGAATTAGAATATAATCCTTTGGCTTATACGGGGTTATTGCCTAGTAACGGATGGGGCAAAATGTCAGATGCGATTGGAACGTTGAATTCCATAAGAGAATGCATTCTAGAAGAAAATGAAGACATTCCATTAAATTGTCTATATCTAAAATGGGAGTGATCAATATGAGTGAAAAGAATTTAAAAGAAATTACATATTCGGCCGAGTTTGTGAACGAATTAGAAAGCAAGATAGAATATTTAAAAGAAGAAAATGCATTAATCAAACGTAGATATACTGTTTTAGAATGTCAAAATCATTATCTTGAGTTATATAAGGAAGCGTTAAACCTAGCAATCACAAACGCTATTATTGTTAGTGGCTATGATTTTTGGGAAAGAGCTGCAATAGGATATGGCGTGCAAGAATTTTATAACAAGTGCATTCATAGAAACGCACCAAATCTTAATAAAGGTATTGTGGAATTCTATCTTTCGCTAATAGCAAACGTAAAAGTACAAAAGAGTGAGGTAAAAGAAAATGTTAAACGCTGAAAAGTTTAGGAAAGAAATATTAGAAAATTCAAATGTTGTTTTTGATTTTTCAATGAGCAAGGATAAGCATACAATTAAGAAATGCCTTGGTGTTTGTGATGATTGTTTCTTTCACGAAGCAGGAGATCACTGCTCGAATATTAAAGTTAAATGGCTCTTATCTGAGTATAAAGAGCCTGTCAAATTAGCCAGATTTGAGCATGATGTTTTAAAATATCTTCTCGAAAAGACACAATACAGATTTATTGCACGTGAAAGAAACGACACTATTTACATTTACACAAGAAAGCCCAAGAAAGGATCAGATGCTTGGGAAATTATCTCGGGGATGCGAAACTTTAATTTATTTATTAATCTCTTCCCATTTATCGAATGGGAAGATGAAGAACCTAAATCAATCAAAAAAATACTCAATAACTGCGAGGTGAGCGATGGTGAGAGTGAATGAATTATTAGCAAATATTAACAGAGAGACCCTTATCAAAATTAAAGTTGATGATGATCACTGCTTTATGGGCAGAAGAATTTCACTAGATTCTTATGAATATTACCAAAAAAACAGAAAACGCTATGGAAATGCGATTGTTACAAATATTAGCCTTAATTATAAAATATCAGAACCTCATATTCTCATTGAGGCAGAAACCACAATGGGACGATGGACTAAAAAGGAGTGGGTTAAATAATCATGCTAAAGAATAAAGAAGAAAGAACCTCATTTTTAAGAAATGAGAAGAACTGGGAAGCTGAGTATTTAACAGCTGATATTAAAATGCTGACTTTAAAATTAACACCTAAACTATATGTCAGAAAAATTCAAGTGATGGGTTTTAATAAATATTTTAAAAAAAGTGGATGGTATACGCAGTTTACTAAGTTCTATTATCCTGATGATCTATATTATGGTCCTAATGCTTCAGATACAGAATTATTAAAATATTTAACTGCACATAAAAATGATGATTACATTGAAGACTTAGAAGTAGAAGGAGAACAGTAAAATAATGAGAATAAATGAAGTGTTAACAAGAGTCGATGAAGATGAACTCATTGACATTAGATGTAAAAGTTGGAATTTTTGTATACAAGGAACAAAATGGGAAATCACTCATAGTGAAACATTCATGGATAACCATTTTGGAGATATGTTAGTAACTCATATTGAAGTAAATGATTCGCCAAGAGGACACGCAATCATGCTATTGGCTGATTAAGGAGGAACGATGATATGCCGAACTGGTGTGCCGGTACTCTTAGAGTACGCGGGAAAAAGAAGGATTTACAGAACTTCGTTTTGAAAGGATTGAAACCTTGCGGTACTTTTAAAAATGAACCTGTCAAACTTGAACTAGATGAATACGGATATGTAGACTCTAACGTAACATGTTGGATTGAAGGAACGAATAGAGGATTCGTGAATAATTTAAATGTATGTTTTGATAGAGATGATGAAGATGATTATATTCAGACTATAGCGCTGGATGCAGAATTCGCATGGAATATCCGATCAGAAGAATTACTGAAAGTATGTAAGAAGTATCATATTGATATGAGAATCTACGCTTTCGAGATGGGAATGGAATTCAACCTTGAAATTGAAATCATTAACGGAAAGATCACGAAAGAATCCTATTTCGCATTCCAAGACTATATGTGGGAATGTATCTGTCCAAACATGGGAGGCTAAGCATAATGGTGAATTTTAGTGCCGAAAAAGTACAGGAAATTGTAGAAGAGAAAGAGGCTGAATATAAGGAGCTAGAAGAAGAGTATTCATATTTGAAAGAAGAATATGGAGAGCTTGAAGAAGTATGCCAAGATTTAAAAAAAGAAAACAATAGTCTTAAAAGAGAAAAAAACAGTTTAGTGAAAGCAAATACTACTGTATTGAATTTCTATAGAGAAGATTGTGGGAAAATTGATGATATACAAAAATTAAACAATAAACTTGTTAAAAGCTGTAAAAAGGCTAACAGGGATTTCTTTATCTTAGCAGCAGCCTATGTTGCTACACTAGTGCTAATGATTTACTTATTTATCAGATAGGAGTGATACAGATGTTTTTATTGCAGGTATTAGAAAATGTATTTTCTGTGTTTGCTATCGTTATGCTGATTGTTGGCGTTCTTATTGTGGTATCTGTGATTGCAATTGCAGTTTTCGTTGTTGTGTCGGTCGTTGTGAATGGCATAGAAGAAGATAAGGAGAATAATAACTTATGACAATAAATGACAAGGAGGAACACTATTAATGCTTAATCGTGCTTTATTAGTCGGAAGACTTACAAGAGACCCTGAACTAAGAAGAACAGGGAGTGGGAAGGCAGTCACTTCTTTCAATCTAGCAGTAGAAAGAAATTTCAAGAGTGATGATCAGGAGGCTGATTTCATTAACTGCGTATGCTGGGGGAAGATTGCAGAAAACACAGAACGATACTGTTCTAAGGGTTCTCTCGTTTCTGTTGATGGTCGCATTCAGACAAGAAACTATGAGAACAATCAAGGTCAGAAGGTATATGTTACTGAGGTGATTGCTGACTCTGTACAGTTTATTAATACAAAAAGGGATAGTAATACAGCTACTGCACCACAGGCACAAGTAAATAATCAAGCACCTGTTAATAACTATGCGAATAATGGACTGATTCAGCAGTTTGAGGATGAAGGCTTAATCATGGATGAAGAGGATATCCAATTCTAATGAGCAAGTACAACTCAAGAAAAACTACAGTTGACGGCTTCACGTTCGATTCTAAAAAAGAAGCAAAACGCTATTTGGAATTAAAGCAGATGGAAAAAGACGGATTAATTAACGATTTGCAATTACAGGTGCCGTTTGTATTGATTCCTCCTTTTGAAATCGAAATTGATGGGAAGAAGAGAAAAAGAAGAAGGATGGAGTATATTGCTGACTTCGTCTATTACATTAATAACGTTAAAGTTGTGGAAGATGTCAAAGGCAGAAAAACAGAAGTTTATAAGATTAAGAAAAAGATTTTTGAATATAAGTTCAAAACAACGATAAAGGAGACGTAGGATAATGAAAAATTTACAAATGTTAACATCAGAAGAAACAGCAGACTTATTTGGTATTTCAATGGAAACATTGAGAATGTGGCAAGAGACGGGAGTGTTATTACCTATCAAAACAGAAAAAAATTACATGTACTCGCAAAGTGCAATCGAAAGATTTCAAGAAAAGTATGAAGGGTTTGATATGTCAACACCTGAAGGAGTTAATAAAGCATATAACACTCTTAATATAAATGAGACAAAAGCTACTATAAAAGAGATTGGTGAAAATATTGAGCATGTAAAATTAAGTCGCTCCGAGATTGCATATAGCAAAAAAGAACTAAGAAAAAAGAAAATTTTAAAGCTTGTGAAAAAAAGAGAAAATGAAGGTGCATACTTCACAGGCACTAACAAGGAATTAGAAAAACAATTCAACTGTTCGTGTACAACAGTTGTTAAGTGCATCAACGAACTAATTAGTGAAGGAAAATTATATAGACATATTGATGTATATGGTGGTGAAAGAACTCTTTCAACAAAGCCATTTAAATAATATTTAATACAACACAGGGCATTGAGTTCTCTATATTTAACTCATAAGAAAATTTAAAATAAGAAAATCTATATGGATTACTCTTAATAGATTCTTTTCTAAAAGCAAGATCCTCTCATGAACTTGATGCCCTAACATATTTTTCTATTCTTAAACCAACAAACAACAGCAGTGTCATGGCTTTGCTTCAATCTCATTCACCTTCTTTTGCAAAGAATAAGAGTATGAAGCGCTAATTTTGCTATCCAACTAAAGCTATGGTGTTGCTGGGAGAAGAGAAGACACAAATTGAAAACCAATAGGAAGAGTAAAGGACTGTTTTCTTCTTCTCCAGAAAGGAGGTTAATTTTTGTTTTTTATTTTATTTGTACTGGTGATAGTGATTTATTTATTTTTTATTTTTGAATAAGGAGGTAATCAGATGACGCCAGAAGAGACAAGAAACTATCTTAAAAGCTATAGGAATATGCGCAATCGAGTGGAGTACATCAATAACAAGATGATTAATGTTAAATCAATCAGATATGATGATAGTCCGAGCGGTTCATATTCAGAACCTAAGACTCAGAACGATTACATCATGATGAAGGATAAGTATATTGCTCAGATGTCTCTTATTCGTGAGGATATTGAGAAACTAGACAACATGAATCATCGTGATGCATTGTTTTATAAGTATGTTGAACTAATGAGTGATTATGATATAGCCGACTTGATGCAGTATTCAGTAGGAACGGTAAGACACTTCCTTTGTTCTGGTATCATCGAATTATCTGAAGTTATAAATGATAAAAATATAACAGAAAGTATAGAAAAGTCATGAAATCAAAACGCATTAGTAATATAAAGGTGCTAACATATAACATGTGGAAATAGTTTGATAGGGAACTATGATTTCAAGGCGCTTGTATAAGTGCCTTTTTATTTTTCCGGGAAGGAGAATAACAGATGAATGACATCAAGGTAACGCAGAAGCCTATTGCTGATCTAATTCCTTATAGTCGCAATCCTAGAAAGAATGATGAAGCCGTTCCCATGGTAATGAACAGCATCAAGGAGTTTGGCTTTAAAGTTCCTATAGTGATTGATAAGAATAATATCATCGTATGCGGTCATACAAGGTTTAAAGCAGCGCTAAAGCTAGGACTTGAGACAGTTCCATGCATAGTAGCTGATGACCTTTCAGACGAGCAGATTAAGGCTTTTAGACTAGCAGATAACAAGGTATCAGAGAAAGCTGAATGGGATTTTGAAATCCTAAGCGAAGAACTTGATGACATTATCAATATAGACATGGATTCATTTGGGTTTGAGTCAATTGAATTTGAAGAACCTGAGGAAGACGATTCTGAAAAGGTTAATGAAAGAGAAAGAACAGGAAACGCATATAACCTTGATGAATATGATGAACTTAGAGCAATAGGATTCTATCAAATGCCTACACTTGAAAGAATTGACTATGTTCCTGATGATCTTGTTGGTTTCAATTATGTATTGAATTCTGATAGATATGAATCAGGTGTTCATTTTTATATTGATGACTATCAATTTGAAAGAATTTGGGCATCTCCTCAGATGTATGTTGATAAGCTGGCACAGTTTGACTGTATTCTTACTCCTGACTTTTCTCTTTACATGGATATGCCTATGGCCATGAAAATATGGAATGTATACAGAAGCCGTTTAATTGGTCAGATCTATCAGGATAGAGGGCTTAGAGTGATTCCCACTGTATCGTGGGCTGAACCAGAAACATTTACTTTTTGTTTTGACGGTATTCCTTCTAACAGTACAATTTCAGTTTCTACTATTGGAGTTAAGCGCAGCAAGGAAGCCACAAAGATATGGACACAGGGCATGGATGAAGCCATGAAGAGGCTAAAGCCTAAGAATGTGCTTGTCTATGGTGGCGACATTGGCTATGACTTCAAGGGTGCTAATGTGAAATACTATGATAATCATGTGACAGAAAAAATGAAAAATTTAAAAAATATATAAATCGTATATCGAAAGGAGCATAATATATATGGGTGGTAGAGGTGCATCAAGTGGAATAAGAAGAGGCAAAGCGAGCAATGCTAAATACAATGGCTTTAGCATTACTGATGAAAAAGGGAACACAAATCATTATATAGTTATTGGCGGAAAAATCTCGATGGCAACACCAAAAAATGCGCGTGGGGCTTTGGTACGCTATTTTGATAGTAACCATCCTTTTCAAAAAGCTTACGATAAGTACGGGAATGTTGATGCGATTATCAAACGTGTTAATAAGGTCGGAAAGGGCAAGGCTTCAATTTTATCTGATAAGGCAGTAGAAAAAATGAACGCTGATTATGCTAAAGAGTTAGCAAATAGAAAAACAGATTATACTGTCAGAAGTTCAAAAAAAGGCGTTAATAGACACAGTTCATACTGGTCAGCAATGTAATGTTAAAGGCACTCAAAAGGTTTAAATTGACATTGGCATACTGAGGCATACTATCTTAAACGCAGAGATATCAAATATAAATTCAATAAAGTACTAGAAAAAAATAAAAGGAAGTATAAAAAATGGGTGGAAGAGGTGCATCAAGTGGAATAAGCAAAAAGAGAAATGTATACGGCTCACAATTTCACGCTGTAAAAGATTCTAATGGTAAAGCACTTGTAAGTGGGAATGTTAAATTTATTCAATCGAATTCAAGAGATTCCGAAAGTCTTATGGAAACAATGACAAAAGGAAGGGTATATGCGCTTACTGGTGGAGATGATTTGATAAAAATTGTCTATTTCGACAAAGAAAACAAGCATGTCAAAGAAATAAATTTTGGGCATAAACATGCAGGCTTAGACCCCCATGTACATCACGGATATTTTCATAATGAGAATGATGGCAAAAAAGGCGCTACTAGATTAACCAAGGAAGAAAAGAAAATGGTTGAAAGCGTTGAAAAAGTATGGCATGATTATCTTAGCAGAAGATAGTTTAGGCTGGCAGAACAGGTTGATAGACAAGGCATCGGTTCAATTCCGGTTGACTGCTAAGAATTTAGGAGCTCTTAAGGGCTCCTTTTTTATGTTATTGAAAATGGTGAATTGACAATAAATTTAGCTAATAAAAAAATCAATAAATAAAAAGGCAGGTGATAGCAATGGCAAAAAGTGAGTTCGCAAACATGACACCAGAAGAAAGAAGAGAGAACGGCCGTAAAGGCGGACTTGCATCTGTCAAGGCAAGAAGAGAAAAGAAGGCAATGAAAGACAATCTTGCATCGCTTCTTTCCATGTCTCTCAAATCAGGCAAGATAGCAGATGTAGACACAATCAAGAACTTTGCTGCATTGAATGGCAAGAATGTGACTGTACAGGATGCAATACTCATTAAACAGGTTCAGAAGGCAATGAAGGGCGACACTAGGGCAGCAGAATTCATTAGAGACTTGAGTGGTAATAAGCCTGGCAGTAGTCTTGACATCAAGTCAAATGGACAGATAGTAATTATAGATGACATCGAATAAAGCAAAGCTTTCTGACATTATAGGCCCAGCGTTCTATGATCTTCATAAATATGTTAAGACCAATGCATATACACATTACTGGCTCAAGGGTGGACGTGGTTCCTTAAAATCTTCTTTCATTGGTACAGAAATTCCTTTAGGGATTATGAGAGATGCGAAGCGTGGCGTAATGAGTAATGCCGTTGTTATCAGACGTGTAAAGGACACTTTAAGGGGTTCAGTCTATGAACAGATAAAGTGGGGCATATTCATGCTGAAGGCTGAAGAAGATTGGGACATACCTGAATCTAAGCTGCAGATGACATACAGGCCGACAGGACAACAGATAATATTCAAAGGTGCTGACAATCCTAAGAAGTTGAAATCTATCAAGGTGTTTGTCGGTTATGTTAAATATGTCTGGTACGAAGAATGTGACGAATTCGAAACATACGATAAGATAACCAATATCAATCAGTCACTTCTTCGTGGTGGGCATGAGTATTGTGTCTTTTACTCTTTTAACCCTCCCGAATCACAAAGAAATTGGTGCAATAGGCAAGTTCTAGTAAAAAGGGATGATACATATGTCTCTCATACAACTTACTTACAGGCGCCACCTCAGTGGCTTGGGGAGCAGTTCTTAATAGAAGCCGACCACATGAAGGAGACAAAGCCTGATAAGTATAAGCATGACTATTTGGGAGAGGTAACTGGAACAGGTAGCGAGGTTTTCACAAACCTAGATATACGTGAGATAACCGACGAGGAAATACAGGTATTCGATAGATTAAAAAACGGATTGGACTTTGGCTATGCTGGTGACCCATTAGCATACGTCAAAGCAAACTATGACAAGACGCGCAGGCGTCTTTTTATTTTTGGTGAAGTATATGGAACTAGACTATCAAATGCCAAGGCTGTGAAACTCATAAAAGAGATCAACCCACTCAATAAGCTAGTCACTGCTGATTCAGCTGAACCAAGAACTATTAATGAATTCAAGTTATTAGGTCTCAATATCATCGGTGCAAAGAAAGGCGCTGACAGTGTGGACAATGGAATAAAGTTCCTTCAGGACTTAGACAAGATAATTATAGATCCTGTTAGATGCCCCAATGCTGCACGTGAATTCAATGACTATGAAATTGAAATGGATAGAGACGGCAACCTTAGAGGGGAGTTCCCCGACAGAAACAACCACACTATAGATGCGGTTAGATATGCTATAGAAAATGAAATCCTTATGAAGAAGGCAAGAGCAGGAAAGAGGAGATTTTAAAAGATGTATTATACTTTCACGATTCCACGAGAAAAATTCGACGAGACAAACATAGACAGAAGCATGATCCTTCGTCTCATTAGCAAGCATTATAGTATTCGTGCTCCTGAGATATTGAAGAATGTCGGCTATTACTTTGGTAAGCATGCCATCATGAACAGGGAAAAGAAGTTCAAGAACCAGCCGAACAATAAGATCATGGTAAACCATGCTAAAGATATATCAGATACAGCAACGGGCTATTTTCTTTCAAACCCTATCACATTCAAGAAGAATACAGAAGACGGCAATATTGACAAGCTGACAGGTGCTTTTGTTGATGCAGAAACAGATGATACAGATTCATGCAATGCTATCAATATGTCACGTGCTGGTGTCGCTTATGAGTATGTTTACTTATGTGAGCATGAAAGCAAGCTGATGACCAAGACACTTGACCCATTGTCAACATTCAAGGTTTTCGATGCTTCAATTGAACAGCATGAACTATTCAGCGTTTATTATTCGATTGAAAAAGATGATTCTACTGACAGGTTCAATATCATCGCAACAGTAACAACTGAGAACTATGTCACAAGAATCGGAATCACTTGCAATGAGGAATTCGAAAAAGGCGAGTTTTCAGAACTTGGTGAGCCTTATCCACATTTCTTAGGTGAGGACCCTATCATTGAGTATAGAAACAACATGGACTGCATTGGAGACTATGAACAGCAGATTTCTCTAATTGACGCATACAATACATTATGCTCTGACAGAATCAACGATAAGGAGCAGTTCATTGATGCAGTACTTGTTGTCTATGGCGCTCTTTTAGGTGATGACGATGAAGAAGCAACAAAAGCGCTCCAGGCTATCCGTAAGAATGGTGTTATGGAACTTCCTAGTGATGCACGCTCTGAATATCTGACTAGAACATTTGACGAGAATGCGGTGGAAACACTCAAGCGTTCAATAAAGGAAGATATCTATTCACTTTCTCATGTTCCTAATCTGACAGATGAAAACTTTGCTGGCAACAGTTCAGGCATTGCCATTCAATATAAGCTTCTAGCACTTGAGACTCTCACCAAGACAAAAGAGAGATATTACAAGAAAGGACTTAAAAAGCGTATAAGAATGTTCTGTACTTACCTCAATCTAAAGGCAATTGCTGCTGATCAGTCAATGATTGAGCCTGTATTTACAAGAGGACTCCCACAGAACCGTCTTGAATTATCACAGATTATTGCGAATCTTAAAGGTGTTGTTTCAACTAAGACACTTCTTGCACTTCTTGACTTTGTTTCAAACGTTGATGATGAAATGAAAGAAGTCAAGAAAGAACAGCAGGAAGCACTTGAAACACAGAAGCAGTTATTTGATACCGAAAATCAGAATACTCCTCCAGAAGATAAAGAAGAAACAGAGGAGCATGAGAATGATGATAATGATGATGATAAAGACAAGGAATAATAGTGCTCTGTTATGACTAACATCAAAAACATAAAGTACTGGGAGATGCGAGAAGCAAGGAACATGTACAAGGATATGCAGTTGGCTGAGGACTGCGCCAAAGAGTTGAGCGTAATCTATAGCAAGGCTGCAATCTACACTACCAAACAGATTGAGGGGATATTCAATAGATTCGCTTCAAAACATCATCTGACAAGAGACGAGGCTATTAATCTTCTTTCAGAGGCTGACAGCAGAAATTTCGAAAAACTGCTTGAAGCATACAAGAATAAGACAGGCGCCCAAAAAAGAGAGGTACTAGCAGAATTGGAAGCCCCAGCATACAAGAACCGTATGAAGAGGCTTGATGATATTAACAAGTCAATTAATAAGCTGATTAATGCCATTGAATCCAAGGAAAGAGATGCAATAGACAAGACAATGCGAAAGGTCTATGAAAGCAGTTATCACCATGCAGTATATGAAGCTGCAAGAATGAGCGGTCTAGATCTTCAGACAGGTCCTATTGATGAAGGCGCTCTTGAAACCATTCTGAAAAAGAAATGGTCAGGTCAGAACTATTCCGAAAGAGTATGGAACAATACTCAGAAGGTGGCCGATGCACTAAAAGAGGAGATCATGATAGGAGCACTTACAGGAAAGACAGAGAAGGAAATGACCGACTCAATCAACGAACAGTTCCTATCAGGTAGAAATAAAGCTAGAAGACTTGTAAGAACCGAATCATCATACATTCACAATGAGGCGCACTTCCAGGCTTACAAGGATTACGGCATAGAGGAGTATAGATTTGTTGCAACACTAGACCTTAGAACGTCCCAAATTTGCCGTGAGAGGGACGGAAGTGTATACAGTGTTAATGATAAGAAGATAGGTGTAAACGCCCCTCCAATGCACCCATGGTGTCGTTCTACAACTATTATGAATCTTGATGATGAAACTATGCATAATCTAGAAAGATTTGCAAGGGACCCTGTTACAGGTGAAAGGATGAAAGTTCCAGCGGATGAGACTTATAAAGAGTGGTATCAGAGAATGGTTGAAAAGCATGGTGCAGATGCAATTAACACTGCTGAGAAATTAGTTGAGAATCGTTCTAGTGACAGGAAACAGCAAATAAAATACCTCGATTTGTTGGGTAAGCAAAATATACCTTTATCACTATCAGAATTTCAAAATTTGAAGTATAATGATAAAGAGAATTGGTTACTATTACAAAAATACAAGAGATCGCGTAGCTCAGGAAAATTATCAGCATTTTCAACATTTGAAGACTATAAGAAGTATCGTAAAATCATACAAGATGAAATTGTTGGGCGTACAACTAAGGATGGAGTTGTAATAAAATCGCAAAGTGACCATTTTATCGAAAGAGTATTAGGGACAACTGAAAAAGAAGGCCCTCAAAAGAATAAGAAACGTGAAGGTGTTGAAATAGAGGATGTTATTTCTGCACTAACTGACCCAGAAAAAATAACCGAAAAAGAAAATGGTAAACGTATAAGCAGAAAGTATATAGGTGAAAACGTAGAAGTTACACTTAACCCTGATACTGGAAATTTAATTCAAACAAACCCTAAGAAAAGAGAGTGAATTGTGATGTACAAATTATTGGATGAAGATGTGAAATTATTGAAAAAGTTGCTTCTTATGAAAGATTGGAACCCGGAAGACGGTTATTCAAAAGAATGTGTTATTGAATATGTTAATGCGAATAGAGAACTAAATAATGAAGAGATTAATCAGATTCGTAATTACGTATTAGACAAGAATCTTGAATATGGATTTGATGATAATGAAGAACCTAATGAACTAGGGTATGCAACTGAAGAATTAGGCGATAGACTGTTTTATGCTATGGATGATTAGTTAAATCCTTTAGTTGATAAAAAGACAACGTGAAAGGACTTGGAATATATGGCAAGGGATGATTATCATGTAATTGTTTATCAGATTCTATCCTACCTGTATATGCAGCTCAAGCAAGGCAAGGATATTGATGCATCACTCATAAGACACGACAGTAAATATCTTCAGATCAACAGAAAGTACTGGACTTATGTCATTGTGAATCTGCTGAATGAGGGATATATCAGTGGGATAGTAATTGACCAGGATATAGATGAAAACATAGAAATATACAACCTTGATAAATGTGAGATTACACCAAAAGGAATAGAATACCTTACTGATAATTCAACTATTGAAAAAGCCAAGCGATTTATGAAAGACTTGAAAGACATATTACCGTTCGTATAAGCCGACTATTTTTTAGTCGGTTTTTATTTTGCTCAATTTCAAGAAAGGAGAACCATATGGCTGAAGGATTGAAACCACATCATCATCAGTACTTTGAGTATGACTGTAAAAGTCATTTTGACAGCCGTAGGCACGTCATTGTTAAGAAGGTGACATATATGTGCATGATATGCGGAAAACTCTCACACGAGACATATGAAGAGTACTGTCCGCCTCCCAAGGAAAGAAAACCTAAAGCATTGATGAAATACAGAAGCAGACAGAAGAGCGGCTGATGTTCTTCTTTTTTTCTGTTTGTCCATAACGTGCATATGACATTAAAAGGTGCATGGATATAACAGTCATACGGACTATAAACGGAGGAATTAAGTTATGGAATATATTAAGAATATGATGCCTTTGAACCTTCAGCTTTTTGCGGAAGAAGGGGAAGAGGGGGAAGAAGATAAAGGCGATGAAGGGAATCCCGATAATGCGCAGTCAGGTGAACCTGAAGATGGTAAAGCCAAAGTAACAACCCTCACAGAAGACGATGTGGACAGAATCGTCCAGAAGAGACTTGCCCGTGCAAGAAAGAAGTGGGATAAGGATCATACGGAAGCCGAAAGGCTTCAAAAGATGACAGATGATGAAAAGAAGCAGTATGAGGAAGACAAGAGAAAAGAAGAACTTGACAATAGAGAAGCAGCAATTACTCGTAGAGAACTGACTGCAGTTGCCAAGGAACAGCTTAATGCTGCAGGAGTTCCAGCAGGCATGGCTGACTTCATTGACTACACTGATGCTGATTCCGTAAATGAATCTGTCAAAAGACTCTCTAAAGCATTCAAGGGAGCGGTTCAGCAGTCTGTTGATGACCGATTAAAAGGGAAAGCACCTTTAGACAAGGCAAAAAACAATGTATTGACTGCTGAAGAAGAGAATGCAAGAAAAGCATTCGCGAATGCACTTAAATTTTAGAAAAGAGGTATAGAACATGGCAATTAACACATTACAGTATTCAACTATTTTTCAGACTGAACTAGATAAACAGATGGAGCATCTCACCCTTACATCATGGATGGATGCCAATGCCGGACAGATTAAGTATGACGGTGGTGCAGAGGTAAAAATCCCTAAGATGTCATTAGTGGGCTTAGGAGACTATAAGAGAGACGAAGGATATAAACAGGGTGCTGTTACTCTTGAATATGAAACATTCAAAATGACACAGGACCGTGGAAGAAAGTTCCTTCTTGATGCAATGGATGTAAATGAAACTAACTTTGTGGCATCTGCTGGCACTGTCATGGGAGAATTCCAGCGTTTACATGTTGCTCCTGAAGTAGATGCTTACCGTATTTCTAAGGTTGTTTCTGATGTTACAGAAAAGAAATCAGCCAACATCCTAACAACTGCATTGACTGAACAGAATATTCTTTCTGAATTAGAAAAGGCAGCGGATACTATCCGTGATAAAGGATACCAGGGTGATATCATCTGTCATATTACATATGATACTTTAAGATTATTAAAGGAAAAGATGGTAAACAGCAATCTTACATCAGGTAAATTAACTATTGGAAATATCACATTAGACATCTATAAGCTTGATGAAATCACATTCATTCCTACACCAAAGAACAGAATGTATTCAGCTATCACGGTTGATGCTGGAACAACAAAAGACAAAGGTGGATATACAAAAGGTGATACTGCTAAGGATGTAAACTTCTTAATGGCGCCAATCAATAGTGTTATTGGTGTTACTAAACAGGACAAGACAAGAGTATTTGACCCTGATACTAATCAGGATGCAAATGCTTGGCAGATTGACTATAGAAGATATCATGACTGCTGGGAAAAGGACAACATGCTTGACCTAATCATTGCTAACGTCTCAGCTGGTGCATAATGATCATTGTAAAAAGAATCAACGTTGAAAGGGCCATCCATGAGGATGACCTTCAGCGTTATACAAAACAGGGATATCGTGTCATTGAAGACAAGAAGAATGATGAAGATACTCCTGTAGAAAACAATGAAGTGACGGACCTCAACGATATGACTGTTGACCAGTTAAAGACTATTGCAAAGGAAAAGGGCGTTAGCGGATATTCTAGTCTTGTTAAAAAGGAATTGGTCGCAGTTCTCACTAAGATGCAGGAGGAGTAATCTATGGATCTAGTTGAGATTGTTGCTGAAAGAGCAGGAATGAGTCAGGAACGTGCAAAATTCTATATTGAATTGGCAAAACAGCGTGCTCTTGCACATACGAACCGCACTGTATACATCACTGCAATGGATTTCTGTGTGGCTGATCTAGCATGTGCCATGTACTTCAGAGAGGGCATGGTTGGAGAATCATCACATTCAGAAGGTGGCATCACATCAACTTTTCAGTCTTCCACTTATGAAGATATTCTCTCAACTCTCAACAACTTGAGACTGATTCGTGCAGGAGGAATCGTTCACGAAAAGAAGCCGGAGGGGAACCAATGAGACTTTCAGCGCTTGAGAACTATCCTGTATATGAGCCTGTCATCGAAAAAGATGGTGAAGGTGTCACCACTGAAAAGTGGATCAAGAGAAAATCAATGCTTCTTGAGATATGGCCTGCATCCGGTAAGTTACAGGCTGAAATGTATGGGGAGAGACTGAACTACATTCTTAATATGATTCTTCCTAAGAATAAGGATGATGATTTCAGACCCACTGAAAAGTGGGGTGTGAATGTCTATAATCAGTCAATCGATGAACCGGATTATAGGATCATCAGCATGAAGGAATATAACAGACACTATCTCTATGAACTGGAGAAGATTATTAAATGAGCCTCAATGGTGCTAATGAATTATTTAGAAAGCTTCGTGCTATAGATGCCGTTCTTGAGAATCCAGAACAGGTTCTTGGAAAGGCTGCGGAAACAATCAGAAGTGGTTGCGTTCTTGAATGTCCTGTAAATAATGGTGAATTAAGAAATTCCATTAAGACAAGAGTTGAAGGCGACAAGGGATATGTTTATACAAATAAGGCATATGCTCAATATGTTGAATTCGGAACAGGTCGAAAAGGTGCAGCAGATCATGCTGGAATATCTCCATATGTACATCCTTCTTATACTATGGAACCTTGGTGGATTCCTGAAGAGAAGCTATCAGAAGAAGCAATAAATAACTATCATTGGGTAGTTATCGAGGTTGATGGAAAGAGATATTACAGGTCGGATGGACAGCCTGCACAGCCATTCATGTACCAGGGAGCAAAGAAGACTGAAAAGAAAGCAGTGAAGGATGCTGGTATTGTAATCAGCCAGTTAATTAAAAAGGATTAAAAGCATATGAACAACATTAAAGATAAAGTATATAAGGCTCTTACAGATGAAGGCCTTGAAGTCACTGATATCTATCCTAAGGACTGGGCTAAGCTTCCAGCCGTTCAGTATGTTGAGGAAGATAACAGCGTGGCAGAATGGACGGATGACAAGGAGCAGACATCACATGTCCTTTACAGAATCGAAATCTGGGATACTAAGAGTACATCAGGTACAGCCTTGAAAGTTGATAAGGCATTATCAGCAATGGGGCTAAAGAGAGTATCATGCAGAGATATTGATGATGCATCAGGACTTAGACACAAGAAAATGAGTTATGAAGCATTTTATGATAGTGATTACATCTATCACGGTATGTAACTGATAAGGAGGAATTATATAATGCTAGCAAATGGCGCTAAATTATCTTATGACAAGACAAACAAGGGAACTACTTTCACTGACCTTCCAGGGTTGAAGAAGATTCCTGACATGGGTATTGAAAAAGAAAAAGTTGAAAACTCTTCACTTGATGATACAGTTAAGGTCTATGAGTTTGGTATCGGAGACCCTGGAGACCTTGAATATACATTCAAGTATGACAACAGCAAAGCAACATCTTCATACAGATTAATGAGGGAACTAGAAAAAACAGGGGCTACCGCAATGTTCAAGGAAACATTGAAGGACGGCACTACAACTACATTCTCAGGACAGGTCACTGTTAAAAGAGCGGGCGGTGGTGTCAATGATGCTATTGAATTTACTGTTGCAATCGCATTACAGTCTGAACTCACTATTACTGATCCATCAGAAGCAGCAGCATAGAAAGGAAGATATAGATAAATGGTAGAAAAAGCAAAAAGAAAACCGTTCATTATTTGGAAAATCGGTGAAGAAGAATACAAATTAAAACTGACAACAGGAGAAATCTCTAGACTAGAACAGATGTATGGTGGAAGTCTTATCAACCTTCTTAATACAGAAACAGGCATGACACCATTATGCACTATGCTGGACATCACACATGGTGGTCTTCAGAAATTCAACAGCAACATCGACAGAAGCGATGTGAATGATATGTTTGATAGATACATCGATGAAGGTGGCTCACAGACAGAGTTCCTTAGTGATGTTCTTATTCCATTGTTCCAGGTATCGGGTTTTTTCTCTGGGGCTCTCGAAACGAAAATGGAAAAGGAAATGGCGGAAGCCAAGAAGAATCTCTAGAAGATATCCTGATTACAGATTACATATACAAGGCGGTCTATGATCCAGCGCTTGATGCTGGAGTAGACCCCTTTTCATTTTGGAATTATTCGTTAGATGAGCTATACGATATTATTTCAGCGCATGAAAGAAAGAAAAAAGAAATGGTGCGACAGGAAGCGATATCTCTTCAGATACAGGCCCTTCAGATAAGGGATTGTATTTCTGCTGTCCTTAACGGCAAGGATGATTCATTCACTCCTGCACAATTGTGGGACTTCTATCCTTCACTTTTTGAAGAGGATAGGAAAGAATTTGAAAAAGAGAAGGAAAGAAAAGAGGTCGCAAGCGCTAGATCTTCTCGTATTGTCTTCAGTAGAAGACATAATGAAGCACTAAGAAAAAGAAAGGCGGTGATGCAGAATGACGGTAGAGGAACTGCAGATAGTAATATCTGCACAGACGAAATCAGCGAAATCAGAACTGAACAGCGTGAAGAATGAAGTCACCGGCCTAAAGAATCATGTTGATAAGGTCACAGGATCAATTGGCAATTCATTCAAGAGTATCCGCAATATTGTGGCGGGTCTTGGTATTGCTTCTCTGATTAAATCAACAATATTAGGTAATGTTGATGCTGCAATCAAGAGAGTTGATACTCTTAGCAATTATAGCCGTGTGATGTCGAATCTAGGCGTTGGAAGCGTTCAAGCGAATGCATCTGTACAGAAACTAAGCAATAAGCTTATTGGGCTCCCAACAACCCTAGACGATGCATCAGGCGCAGTACAGAGATTTACATCAGTGAACAGTAACATCTCTAGATCAACAGATATGTTCCTTGCACTAAATAACGCTATTCTAGCCGGCGGTGCAAGCTCTGAGATACAGAAATCAGCCCTAGAACAGTTGTCACAGTCATATGCTAAGGGTAAACCTGATATGTTTGAATGGCGTTCAGCGATGACTGCAATGCCTGCACAGATGAAACAGGTGGCTGAGGCCATGGGTTTTGTCAATGCTTCAGCATTAGGCGAGGCATTAAGAAACGGAACTGTATCTATGGATCAGTTCATGAATACTCTTATGCAGTTAAACACTCAGGGCATTAACGGCTATCAGTCATTTGAGGAACAGGCAAGAAATGCGACAGGTGGAATTTCTACATCAATCGCTAATATGAGAACAGCTATTGTTAGATGTATGTCCGAAGTAATGAATACAATCGGGCAGTCTAATATTGCTGGATTCTTTACTAATATTGCAAAGGCAATTAACTCATGCGTCCCATATGTTGTTGCATTCACTAAAGTTGTTATGGTCGCCGTTGGGTATCTGACGGCACTGTTTGGTGGCAAGTCAAAGAAGTTGAGTTCTTCTTTTGGTGGAGTGTCAAACAATGCTAAGAAGGCAGCAGGAAACACAGGGGCTCTTGCAAAGAATATGAACGATGCTTCCAATAGTTCGCAGAAGCTTTCTAAAGGCGCAGGTGGAACAGGAAGCGGATTAAAAAAGGCAGCAGGTAATGCTTCTAAACTCAAGAAGGAATTGAAAGGAGCTCTTGCTGGATTCGATGCAATCAATAACATCAATTCAAGCAATGGTTCAAGTGATCCGTCTTCAGGTGGCTCAGGTGGTTCGGGCGGTGCTGGTGGTTCCGGTGGTGATATCGGCGGATTCAGCATGGATGACAGTGGTGCAGAAGAACAGAAAGGGCTTCTTGAAGAAGTAGACAAGCAGTTAGAAGAAATCAAGAAGAAGGTTGCGGAATTCTTCCAGCCATTAAAGCAGTCATGGGATAAGTTTGGTGCGCCGATGATTGCAGCTGCAGTATATGCATTTAATGGTGTCAAGAATCTTCTTATGGAAATCGGCAAGTCAATGTATACAGTGTGGGAAAACGGCACGGGCGCAAAGACTGTTGAACTGATATTGAAGATATTCACTAACATCTTCAAGATAATTGGCAATATCTCTCAAGGATTGGCCGATGCATGGAACACTGCAGGCCTAGGTGATTCAATCATCCAGCATTTATGGAATATGTTTAACTCTATATTGAAGATCATCAATGAGATTCTGAAAATTGTGAGAGATATAACTAAAGCGATTGACTGGACTGTAGTACTAGGTGCAGTGAATGTGGTTCTTAGTATCATTGATGGGCTATTCTCTTTCATAGCAGATAATGTAGGTCTTATTCTTGGCATTCTTTCCGCTATTGCTGGATTATCATTGTTTTCTACTCTTGCCGGAATTCTTGGCACTGTTATCACACAGATACAGCTTGCAGTGGGAGTATTTTCAGGTTGGGCATCACTTGCAACTGCATTGAGCGGTGCATTTGGAATTCTTCCACAGATTTTTGCATCTATTGTAATGGCAGTGAACCCTGTAAATGTCATCATAGGGGCAGTCATTGCTACAGTGGTAGACTTATGGCAGAAGAGTAAGAGCTTCAGAGATGACATAGTAAGCATTCTAGGAAATATCGCCACTATTGTTCAGAAGGTATTTCTAAATATTGTTGCACCTATCATTGATACAGTTGGTAAAATCATCATGGATTTTGTGGACAATGTTCTCAAGCCGTTGTGGAACGCATGGGAGAATGTATTCCAGAGCATAATGGGGTTATTAAGTGATTTTCTTAAGTTTGCTACGCCTATATTCAGTACGATTCTTGATATTCTAGGACCTGTATTCGAATTGGCCTTAACACTATTGAGAGGTACATTCGATATGGTATTTGCTGCAATTAGAGGAATTATTGAACGCGCAGACAAAACAATCTGCGAAAGAGTCAACAATATCAGAGAATTCTTCCGTAATCTAGGTGAATGGATGGAAGGAACTTTCGGTTTCAGATGGAAGAATGTGTTTGAAACGGTTAAGAATGCCGTCAAGGCGTTCAGAGACTACGTGGGCCCTATCATTAATTCATTGGAAGTTGTTTTCTTGGGTCTTACTAGCTTTATCAGTGGTGTATTCTCAGGCAACTGGAGAAGAGCATGGTTTGGTGTTAGACAGATATTTGAAAGTATTGTTTCTGGATTAAGCCACATCTTCAAGGCTCCATTGAATTTCATGATTGATGGAATCAATAAATTCTTAAGCGGTATCGGCAAGATAAAGATTCCTGACTGGGTTCCTGGAGTCGGTGGAAAAGGATTCTCAATTCCTAGGATTCCTAGACTCGCAAAAGGTGGTATCGTAAGTGCATCCACTATTGCCAATATTGGTGAAGCAGGAACAGAAGCAGTAATACCATTACAGAGAAACACACAGGGACTTGATATGATTGCTGAAAAGATTTCAGAAAGATTATCACTTCCTCAGAATGACGGCACAGGCGCTACCTATGTCATTAAATTAGTACTTGATGACGGTAGAGTAATCACAAAGATGGTGATTGACAATATCAAGGATTATGAAGCACGCACAGGCAAGCCTGTATTTGACTATTAGGGGGTGGAATAAATGGCAGATGAAGCGAAAATCAAGATAAACGGAACACTTATTCCGACTCCTTCAGAGATTAGCGTAGAAATCAATGATCTAGATTCGGATAGTGTCAGACCTGTCTCAACAGGCATCTTAAGAAGAAATAGAATACGTTCTAACATGCTTAAGATTACATGTACATATAAGTTGAATACATTTACAGATGTAATGAATATTTTGAAGGTACTCACTCCGGCAGAGTTCACGGCAGAACTCTACATTCCTGATCATGGTATCAGAGGAACCAAGAAGATGTATGCTTCAAATAAGAAGTACAATTATAAGAGAGTGCAGTCTGGTCTAAAGGCAGATTCATTCTCTTTCTCTCTGATTGAGGTGTGATCATATGCTTATAAAATATGGAGAAACAAATGTAACGGACAGACTTCTTGATTATAAGATGTCTGTCTCTTTTGCTGACTGCCGTATGATAGGCAACGTGCCATCAATTGAACTGACAATGAAGTTCGATAACTATGACGGCATTCTTGACAATATCGACATCAGCAAGTACTGGGAAGTCAAGGAGAATGATGCATCTGATACAAGATATTTCAAGGTGTATGATCAGCCGGAGAAGTACACCAAGGAACTCACTCTCAAGATGTATGACAACAACTATTCTCTTGACAAGGCATACGATACTAAACTGTCTTATCCTGTCACTATAAAAGACCAGCTAGACGAGATTGAAAGTCTGACTGGTCTTTCTATTATTCGTGAAGGAATACCGCAGTACGTTCTTGATAAGAGCGTATCATGGTATGATAACACGATTGTGATAAGAAACTATCTTGGGTGGATTGCTGAACTGTTTGGGGCTAATGTCTATGCAAAGGGAATTGATTCTATTAGATTTGTTCCAATTGAAAAGACTGCCTTTGCTGCTACACAGGATTTAACAGATTATGAGAAGAATGAGGTGTATACACTCACAAGAGTATATGCTGAAAATGGTCTCAATCCTCTTTCTAAAGGCGACGAAACAGGAAATACGCTATTTATTGATTCAGCAAATCTATATGCAGATGAACAGAGCATTATAGACAGCATCTATGACAGACTTAAAGGATTGACTTTCAACCAGGTGAAGAATGTCACAATGATATCGGTTGATAACCTTCTTCCTGGTGCTCTTGTTAATTATAACAGCAATGAATTCACTTTCTTTGTATCGGATCTAACTGTCAATTACAAAGGTGGACAGTTCTCTATGTCTACGGTTGACGGCAGTGTGACAACAAAGAATGAAGAAAAGACAGTGAATCGTGTATCTAATACAACACGAATCAGAAAGCTACAGGTTAAACAGGACCAGGAATCATTGAAACTAGATATAATCGCAAAGGAACAGGAAGGCATCAATGACAAGATGGCGCAATTAAGCCTGTCCAATGAGAAGATATCGCTAAGGGTATCAGAAGTTGAAGAAAAGGCTGGAGAAGCAATAAAACAGGCACAGGGTTCAGTTAAGAAGTTTGTTTGCGAGTATGCTAGTTCAACAGATGGAGTTACACCTCCCGAAACAGGGTGGTCAGAGACTGCACCGAAATGGCGTCCTGGATTCTATATATGGCAGAGAACAGCCACAACGATCAACAATACTGTCACATACAGTACACCAGTCTGTATAACAGGTGCAAAAGGCGAGGATTCTATATTATTGTGTATAGAATCATCAAACGGCACGACATTCAAGAACAGTGATGTGGCAACTATATTCACAGTGAATATCTATGTGGGCGGAGTTGTGATTGATAACTCTTCAAAATTGAGAGAAACATTTGGAGATAATGCATATCTGCAGTGGCTCATTAAAAGGCACGGAGAGACAGAATTCAGCAAGATCCCGTTAGATGATTCAAGACTCAATGATAACGGGTTCATGTTTACTATTTCAGCAAAGGACATTAAATTCAAGGCAGTATTCAACTGCGAATTAAACATTTAGGAGGAAAATTATGGCAATTAAAGCGGTCAATCAGATTGACGTTATCGACTTAACCGATGGTTATTCCGTCGTATTAACTAATGACAACTATACATTCTTAGGTACTACTACTTCTGTAAACGGTACACAGACAACTACTACACAGGTAATGGCATTATGTGGTAGTGAACAGGTTCCGTGTACTGTAGGATCTATCACATGTCCTACAGGAATTTCAGCAGTGTCTGACGGTAAGTCACCAATGCCAACAATCACAGTTACTGCAACATCTGCATTAACTAAGAGTGGTACTGTCACTATTCCTATTGTTGTGAATGGTGATATCACAATCAACAAGACATTCAGTTACTCAATCGCATTCAAGGGTCAGACAGGTCAGAATGGTACAAGTGTTACCGTAAGTTCTACTTCTGTAACTTACCAGGTCGGTGCAAGTGGAACTACTAAGCCAACAGGTGAATGGAGCACTACTGTTCCAAATGTACCTAATGGTCAGTTCCTTTGGACTAAGACAGTAGTTAGGTATTCTGATGGCAAATCAACAGAAGCCTACTCAGTCTCTTACAAGGGTACAGACGGCTCAAATGGTTCAAACGGTACAAGCGTTACTGTAAGTTCAACATCTGTAACATACCAGGCAGGCACAAGCGGCACTACTCCTCCAACAGGAACTTGGAGTACTACAGTGCCTAGCGTGGCAAATGGTCAGTACTTATGGACAAAGACTGTTGTAAACTATTCGGATGGTAAGCATACTGAATCATATTCTGTATCTTACAAAGGTACAAACGGAATCAACGGAACAAATGGCAAGGATGCTATTACCATGGCTATCACATCAAGCGGTGGAACAATCTTCAAGAACACTGCTATTGCTACAACTTTAACTGCTCATGTTTATAAAGGTGGAGTTGAAGTGACTGGTTCTGCGTTATCTGCATTAGGAGCTATCAAGTGGTATAAGGACGGCGGAACTACTTCTGTAGCAACAGGTGCGACATACACAATCGGTGCAGGTGATATCACAAACAAGGCAACATTCAGCGCTCAGCTAGAAGGTTAATTATATGGTTAAGGCATCGGCTAGCATGACCCTCGTGAGAGTTAATGATGGCGAGGACGGGCAGGGAATTCGCTCAATCACTCCGGAGTATTACCTATCAGATTCAGCAACGGAAATGCCCGATGCAAGCAGTAACGGGTGGAAAAGCGTTCCCGATGACTACATTGACAAGCATTATTACTGGGTTAGGTCGAAGATATTATGGGATGATGGAACATATACAACGACCACCCCGGTGCTTGCAAATGACCTAAAGTCAATCATTGATGATTACGACAACAGAATAAACAATATGAACAATCAGCTGCAGCAGGCAACTAAGAATGTTTCTTCGTCTATAGAACAGACAAAGGCATCCATCTTACAGACAGTATCAGAGAATTATTACAGTGCCTCTGACGGTGCAAACCTTGCTTCTACTGTATCTACTATTCAGCAGACAACGGAAAGCATTCAGATGGGATTCGTAAAGAAAGAAGACTTTAGTTCTCTTTCTGATACTGTATCAAACAATCAGACTCAGCTGAATACTTATATCAGATTCAATGCAGACGGCATAGAGATAGGTAAGCAGGAATCTGAATTCAAAACCAAACAGACAAACAGCAAGTACTCTATTCTTCAGAACAATGATGAAGTAGCGTATTTTGCTAATAACAGAATGTATAACTCAAACATCGAAGTTTCTAGTTCATTAAGGATTGGAAACTTCGGATTCATTGTTAACCGCGATGGATCTTTAACCTTTAAGAAAGTAGGTGGTGACTGATGGCAACATATGCAACATGCAGTGCTTCGTTTGGTGGCGGCAATGGTAATGTCACAATGACAATGACACGAACAGGTGTCAATGTTGACGGAAACTATGATTTATGGACTGCTACGCTGACAAAGTATTATAAGTGGAATATCAATTCAAATGCTACTAAATACGGCTCTATGTGGGCAAATGGCGCACTCATCTGGTCGGGCGGTGTGACTATTGGAGGAAGTGGAACAAAGACACTTGCGACGGTTACTAATATTAGAATCCCTCATGACAGTAACGGTGGCAAGCATTTTGATTTCTCATTCTCACAGGAATTGAAAGTAACTCTTTCGGGTAGTTATGTGGGCAGTGTATCTGCTTCGGGTGGTGTTGACTGCGATGTCATTCCTAGAGCAACTAAGCCTTACTGTTCTCCAACATCAGTTTATTTTGGAAACAGTGTGACAATCAAGACACCTAGGGCATCATCTGACTTTGGTCATGTAATCTCATACAGTTATTACGATATGAATGTACAGATTGCTGATAATCAGTGGAATGACGAATTCAGATGGACAGTACCGACTTCACTGATCAGCAAGATGACTAACACGTCATATTCATATATGACATTCAAGGTAGATACATACAATCGTGCCGGAAAGTACATCGGTACTAACTACTGCCGATTGGATTTAGTACTGCCATCGGGCTATGAGCCAACTGTAACAGGAATCACATACACAAATGAAGATGCTGCAATCGCAAAAAGATTCGGAGCATCAACAATTATACAGGGCGTTTCGAAAGTCAAATGTAATGTATCAGCAACGGCGAAGAACGGTGCTTCAATTACTTACTATTACAATGAGATTGATGGACAGATCATACCTGGACCAAACAGTTTCTTTACAACTCAGCCGTTGAAATCATCTGGCACAGTTACACTTAAATCGGCAGTTACAGATTCAAGAGGACAGAAGGCCGCACTTTCGAAGAATATCAGTGTCACGCAGTGGTGGTCACCGACTGTTAAGAATGTCACTGCACAACGTTGGAATGTATCGACTAACAAAGCAGACGATGAAGGTACGGCAGTTAAGATTACTTATTCATTTTCAATTGCACCTGTTGCAAATAAAAATGATAAGTCTGTCATGATCCAGTATAAAAATGGTGAAACATGGACTACTCTTGCAACTTATACAGATTCATACAGTGGCGAGAACAAGGTATATATATCATCTGCTGGCAAGTTCAGCGCAGACAATGCCTATTCTTTCAGAGTGCTTGTGAAGGATTACTTCACTACAGATGGTGTTGCATCTTATGCTGCTATCGCTCCTTCATTTAAACTGCTTGATTTTTCGGCTGACGGCAGAGGAATTGGAGTTGGATGCAAGGCAGAGAGTGGGAAATTAAAGGTGGATATGCCTCTTGAAGCGCAGTCATACAACGGTTATGTATTTGATTTCGATACAGAGAATCAAGAAGATACGTGGGTTCCCGTGCTCACGGATAAGAAGATACAGCATAGAGTTATTGGCTGGTCTGATTGGATCTCTTGTGGAACTAATGCATGTGGTATCACACTGAAATACCGATATAACGACGGATTGAAACTCTGCGAAATAAACTGGGATGGTGTAGTAAACGCCACAATCGGAGGGAATACAGCTGGGTATATGTGGACTGGGTTTCCTACCGATAAAAAACCAAAAGGCAACATTTTTATTCCTGTACCAAACAGTGCTGCGGACGCCGGACTAGTAATCAGATATTATCCTATAACCAACGATATAACAAAAGGCAATTTTACTTTAACTTCGTTAAAGAATAATGTATACAACGTTTATATTTGTGGCACATTTATGTACTCATATGCTTAAAAAGGAGAAGAAAATATGAAATTATATGATACATCATTAAAATACATGGATGCGATTAACGCTATTGGAGGCACTATTGTAGCAGTATTGACTGCTGCATTAGGCACACATTGGTTTTTATTCGTAGGCTTTTTGACATTAAACATCATCGACTACATCACAGGGATTAGAAAATCTCGTTTGACAGGGAAGGAGAATTCTGCCAAGGGAGTGCGTGGTGTATGGAAAAAGTTAGGGTACTGGTTAATGGTGCTAGTTGCATTCCTTTCATCAGCAATCTTCATCGAGATTGGACAAACAATTAATATCGATTTGACTATCACAACTTATGTGGGATGGTTTACACTAGCATCTCTCATTATCAATGAATTAAGAAGCATTATCGAAAACTTCGTTGAAGCCGGAGACAACGTACCATCCGTACTAACTAAAGGCTTAGAAGTGGCAGAAAACGCAATTAACAAAGGAGAATAATTATGGAATTACAAGACACTGTAGAACTTATGAACAGTTCTGATTATAAGGATAGATTTAAGGCAGAATACTATCAAGCCAAAATCAGATATGACAAATTAGATGATATGACTGTCAAATACGAAGCACGTACTTTGACATTCATTCCTAGATGTTCGCTTGATCTATTAAAAGAGCAAAAGAAGTATTTAGGAAATTATATTCGCACTCTAAAAATTAGGGCAGAAATTGAAGGAATCGAATTATAGAAAGAAGGTATAGGATATGAGAATTAATGTTCATGGTGGACATTCATTAAAATGTCGTGGAGCAAGTGGATTATTAGACGAAGTCAATGAAGATAGAAAAGTTAAAAACAAAGTAATTGAGTTATTAAGAGCAAATGGACATACTGTTTATGATTGTACAGATGATAACGGAGCAACACAGAATGCTAACCTAAAAGCAATTGTAAGTAAGTGTAATGATCATAAGGTTGATTTAGATGTATCTATTCATCTAAACGCAGGAGGTGGAACAGGTACAGAGGTATATGTCTATAGCGACAACTCAAAAGCCAAAGATGAAGCTGAAAGAATCGTCAAAAATATTTCTAACACTCTAGGCATTAGAAATAGAGGCGTTAAAACATCTACAAAGTTATATGTGTTGAGAAAGACTAATTCTCCAGCACTACTTGTTGAATGCTGCTTTGTTGACAATGCCACAGATAAAGCACATTGGAACGCTGACAAGTGTGCAAAGGCAATTGTAGAGGGTATCTTAAATAAGAGCGTTAATGAACACGTTGAAACTCCTACACCTAAGCCACAGAGCAATGCATCTAGCACTTTAGGTACTTATATGATTACTGCTAGTGATTTAAGTGTCAGAACAGGACCGGGCGCAGGATATAGAAGAAAAACATACAATGAATTAACTAAGAACGCTAAGGCTCACGATTACGACAAGGACGGCTGTCTAAATTACGGCACTCGTGTTACGGTGTCTAAATTTGACGGAGATTGGGCAAAGATTCCTAGTGGATGGGTTTCTAGAAAGTATTTGAAAAAAGTCTAATTTAAGTTTTATTATGAGTTGATTCATAAAGATGTTGACTAAACTCGACTTAATTTCGACTTAATCTCGACTAAACAACAATTTAAAGCATAAGAAAAGACCAGGGCTTAATTGCTCTGGTCCTTTTTTGCTTTCTCAATAACTGCTTCCATGGCTTCTCTGAAAACAGCAGACTGCTTTATTCCTAGTTTCTCACATGCTTCTCTGAACTCGGTGACAAATTCAGTTTTGTAACTAACGCTTACTGTTTTCATATTACTTTTTGTCCACTGTCTGACATATTCTTTTTGATTGAATTTTTCTTTTTCCATACTCAACTTTCCTTTGCTAGAAGATACATACCTAAAAGCATCATCAGTATTCCTATTAGCCAATAGCTTTTGTACACTGTTAATGCAATTCCTGAAAACATTACTATAATTGCTATTTTCTGTTTCATAGATTTGTGATATCATTTAGATGAAGAAGGAAGAAGAAGTTCTTCCTTTGTGAATTACTTCTTCTTTTTCTTTTTATTGCTCTGTGTAATGCTCTTTGCTAGTTTGGCACCTACCCAAGAAGCAATCACTGTAGCAATCGGTTGGGCGAAATTGTTAAAGATTTCGCTCAATTTTTTTAAATCATCTAAATTCATCTTTTTCCCTCCTTCCTTTTGTGATTATATTATAACATACTCCAAGTAGTATGTAAAGAAGAATATAAAAAATATTGATATATTTATTTAAAAGATTTATTATAATTATATTGCATGAGGACACTTTTAAACATTGGGCTTAGTGCAATATGCTAACAGCTTCTTTCTGTCTTTGGTCGGTCGGAAAGAAGCTTTTTTTATTTGGACTAAAAAGTGGACTAAAAAATTAAAACGATAATGATAAATAGCATATTTCTATATACTTAAAGTCACGAAAAAACACATAAATATATAACATTATTCAATGTGAATTGCTATCAATAAAATCCTGTCACCCGCACCATTCTGAATGCAGACACCGAGTAATCGGTGTTTTTTTATGCCTAAAAATAAAAAATCTACCAAAATGGTAGATTACATTCCATTATAGAAGAGAATTTGATGAGGGGAAGCTCATTAGTA